>FWPU01002561.1_pt1 | contig 49706 bp, 40 predicted proteins | sample 2228361 | NCBI WGS metagenome assembly FWPU01 (sample SAMEA103939777, study PRJEB20133) | metagenome | reverse complement strand
TTGGAGTACCCAGTCACGATCTATACCGCTCTGGCGACCCATTCTGAAAACCCGCCGTAAAAATGAGCGAACCGAGCGTTTATGATATGTTGAAAATACTTTCATGTAAGCAGTTTTCACATTGCCAGTCATCCTTCTGGGCAGGACGAGGATGCCCGCCGAACGGAGTGACCGTGTCGCAAGTCACCGTGTATGACGTCGCCACACAAGCCGGAGTCAGCATCTCGACCGTTTCGCGCGTGCTGAACGCGCCGGAAAAGGTCAAGCCGGCCACGCGCGAGCGCGTCATGGCGGTGATAGATGCGCTGGGCTTCGTCCCCAAAGCAGAAGCCGTCGCCCGTTCTCGACGAGAACACGGTCGCATCGGTGTGCTGGCGCCCTTCCTGACTTATCCCTCCTTTGTGCAACGCCTGCGCGGGGTGACGACCGCGCTTTCTGACTCGCCCTACGAACTGATCATCTACTACGTGGACTCGCTGGCGCGGCTGGAAGGCCACATCGCCAGCCTCTCGGTCACACGGCGCCTCGACGGCCTGATCCTGATGGGCCTGTCGCTGAGCGAGGCGGCTGCCGAACGGCTGCAGCGCGCCGGCATCGAAACGTTGCCCATCGAATTTCCTTGCCACGGTTTCAGCAGCGTGGAGATAGACAACGAAGCTGGCGGTCGGCTGGCGGCCGAACACCTGCTGGCGCAGGGCCATCGCCGGCTCGGCTTCGTCGGCGACACCGATCTGCCCGATTTCGCTATTCGCAACAGCGAGCGCCGACTGGCGGGCTACCGTGCCGCCATCGAGGAGGCCGGCCTGACCCTGCCCGATGAGTACATCGGCCTCGCGCCGCATGGCCTGGAGACCGCCCGCCAACAGGGGCATCGCCTGCTGAGCCTGGCCGAGCCGCCGACTGCCATCTTTGCCCAGAGCGACACCCAGGCCGTGGGTGTGCTGCGCGCCGCCCGCGAGCGCGGCCTGACCGTGCCCGGCGACCTGGCGGTCGTCGGCTTCGACGATGTCGAGGTCGCTGAGTATGTCGGCCTGACCACCGTGCGCCAGCCGCTGGAGGAATCGGGCCGGGTGGCCGTCGAACTGCTGTTAGCGCGGCTGGCCGACCCAACGCGGCCACCGCAACGCGTGCAGCTGCCGCTGACCTTGATTCGACGCGAGACTGCCTGAAACCCGGAGTGTCCCCGTGACGAGGCGATGCACAGACCTGGTCGTCATCGTTGCTCTGAGCGGGCTGCTGATCGCGAGCTGCACCGCCTCCGCGCGGCCGACACCGCCGGCAGCCACACCGGCGCCCGCGAGCCCGCCGGTTGCTCCGGTGAAGCTCGTCTACTGGGAGGATGAAGCCGACGATGGCGACGTCGTGTTGGATGCGCTGGCGACTGAATTCACCAGGATCCATCCGCACATCACGGTGGAACGCATCCACCTGAGCTACGAAGAGCTGCTCGACCGCGCGGCGCATGACGCCGCGCCCGACCTGGTTCGCTGTATCAGCGAATGCACCGGTCCGCTCAGCGCCTCGGGTCGCTTTCAGCCGGCCGGCACGCTGTTCGATGCGCAGTTCCTGGCCGATTTTCTGCCCGGCGCCCTCGAGGCGGCCACGCTGCAAGGAGTGGTCTGGGGCATTCCCGACAACTACGGCGATTCGCTGCTGCTCATCTACAACCGAAGCCTGGTGACCGAGTTGCCGGCCGATACCGATGCCTGGATTGCCCAACTCGGGCTGCTGACCCGGGCTGACGAAGATCGGTGGGGCCTGGCATACCACCTGGCAGAACCGTACTGGTTGATCCCGTGGGTCGGCGGTTTCGGCGGTTGGATCTTCGACGCGACCGGACAGCCGACCCTGGACTCGCCGGCCGTCGTGGAGGCACTGCGATTCGTATGGCACCTGCGCCATGTGGCGCAGGTGACGCCGCCGCAGGCCGACTACGACATGGCGCTGGACTACTTCAGGCAGGGTCGCGCGGCCTATCTGATAGACGGCGACTGGAGCCTGGAGCGTCTACGGGAAACGGGCATCCCGTTCGGCGTGCGTGCGCTGCCGCGGGTGAGCGCCACCGGCCTGCCGCCCACGCCGCTGGCGACGGCCCGGCACTGGTTCATCGCACGTGCTGGCCTCGCCGAGCCAGCCCGGCGTGCCGCCGTGACCGCCTTCGTCGCATTCATGGCCGGAACGCAGAGCCAGAGCCGCTGGCTGGAGACAGCGCACCGGCTACCGAGCTCCCTGGCAGTGGCCGCCAGCCCGGCCATTGCCGCCGATCCGCTTCTGGCCGGCACAATGGAACAACTGCGATGGAGTCGTGGCCTGCCAGCCGCGCCGGCGATGCATTGCGTGTGGCGCGCCATGCGCCCCGGGCTGGAGGACGTGATGGCCGACCGACTGGAGGCGAAAGTCGCCGCACAGACGATGCAGGCCGAAGCAATGGCGTGTATCCACCACAGATGGCCGATCGGCCATGAAAGGAGGTGAGGACGGGTCATTCAGACAAGTGATGGCCGACGCGTTCGCAAGGCGTTTGACAAAAGGCACGGAGTGAAGTAGAATCCTGAATATCCTGATTCAGGCATTCTCTTCTCTGCCCATAATCGCCCCCAGAACGAATGCCTGGCCATCATATCATTCCGAGCGGATCATAAGTCAACGGCGATGCCCCGCTCGACGGTATCGGCGCACTGTAGCGAACGATCCGCTCCTGTCTGGACCGAAGCAGACGACATCTGTCTGCTTCTGAGACCCTGAAAGGAGGTGATATCCACACGCGATCCTACACCATCAGTCCCAAGACCAACGTCCCGTTTTGTCAAAATCCAGGAGGAAAAGTTACCATGCGCAAGCTACAAGTGCTTCTCGCTCTCTTCATCATCTCGGCAATGGTGCTGACGAGCTGCGGCGGCGGCACACCCGCGCCAAAGGCCACGACAGCCCCGGCCGCGCCCGCCAAGGCCGAACCGACCAAGGCGCCCGAACCCACCAAGGCCCCGGCCGCCGCGCCGACCGCCGCCATCAAAGCAGCAGAGGCGACCCCGACCCCGGCGCCGACCATCGCGGCTTCCAAGTACAAGGAAGCGCCCGCGCTGGCCGAGCAGGTGAAGGCTGGCAAACTGCCGCCCGTGGATCAGCGCGTGTCGGCGAACCCGCTCGTGACCAAGCCGGTTGACAAAGTCGGCAAGTACGGCGGCACGCTGCGCACCGCCAGCTGGTGGCCCGAAGCCGGCAACGTCCAACTCTACTTCGCCGTGGACGCGCCGATCAAATGGAAGGCCGACCTCACCGGTTACGAGCCGGCGCTGGCCGAAAGCTACAACTGGTCGGATGACGGCAAGACCTTCACCATGAAGCTCCGCAAGGGCGTCAAGTGGTCCGACGGCACGCCGTACACCTCGGCCGACTGGAAATTCTGGTGGGAAGACCTGGTAAAGGCGCCTGATCAGAAGCTGTACAGTGCGCCGGGCTACCTGCGCAAGTCCGATGGCAGCCCGATTGACATGGAATTCCCCGATGACCAGACCATCGTCTGGAAGTCGGACAAGCCGCAGTGGATCACCCCGTACTACATGGCGCAGGGCTTCTGGGAGTTCGCCAAGAGCATGATGAAGCCGGCGCACTACCTGAAGAAATTCCATCCCAAGTACACGCCCACCGCCAAGTGGGAAGACATGGAAAAGGCCGATAAGTGGTGGCAAACGCCGGGCTATCCGTGCCTCTTCGCCTGGTGCAACACCGCGGTCTCTTCGGATGGCACCCGCTACACCTACGGCCGCAACCCCTACTTCTGGCGCGTGGACACCGAAGGCAACCAACTGCCGTACATTGACGCCATTGACGTCGAAATCGTGGCCGACGAGCAGGTGCGCCTGTTGAACGTGACCCAGGGCAAGTACGACACCGCGTTCCGCGTCATCGGCAACCCGAATGACATTCCGCTGCTGATTGAAAACGCCAAGAAGGCCGGCCTGGTCTTCCTGAAAGGCTGGATGAACGGCGCCGGCGCGTGGCCGGGCTACATGGTCAACCAGTACTACGTCGAGGGCGGCAAGAACTATCCGGATGACACGCCCGAGCGGGCCAAGGAAATCCGCGAACTGCTGCGCGACAAGCGCTTCCGCCAGGCCCTCTCCCTGGGCGTGGACCGCAAGCGCATCATTGATGTGGCCTGGAACGGCATCGGCGACCCGAAGGGCGTGACCATCAGCCCGCAGTCGTGGCACTTCGCCAGCCCCGAAGGCAAGAAGGTGTACGAGGAGTGGGCCAAGGCATATGCCAACTTCGATCCCGCGGCAGCCAACAAGCTGCTGGACGAAATCGGCATGAAGAAGGGCGCCGATGGCTTCCGCCAGCTGCCGAGCGGCAAGCCGTTCACCCTGATCATGGACATCTCGGACTGGGGCGGCAGCCTCAAGGTGCAAACCGACGCCGCGGCCGAGGCGAAGAACCAGTGGGAGAAGAACCTCGGCATCAAGGTCGAGGTGAAGAACCTGCAGGGCCAGCCTGACCTCGACACCCGCACCAACGAAGGCTACTACATGCTGCGGGCCGCGCACATCTCCGAAATAGACATCTGGACCTATCCGGACTGGATCTTCCCGATCGTGAACCGCTACTACATGCCGCTCGAAGGCCGCTACTATGCCAAGGGCAAGGAGACCTGCAAGCCCGCGGCCGACAAGCCGTATGAGTGCGGCGTCAAGCCGGCGCCGGGCAGCCCGGCCGAGAAGCTGCAGGCGCTCTACGAGAAGGGCCTGGCCGAGAAGGATGTCGAGAAGCGGCACCAGGTCGTCTGGGAGGCCATCAAGGTGCACATCGAGGAAGGGCCGTTCGTCATCGGCATCTCGGGCGATCAGGCCATGCCGATCGTCGTCAAGGACTACATGCGCAACATCCTGGACTTCGGTGTGGTAGGGCCGTGGGCCCCGGCCACGCCGGGCAACCAGGTGCCCGCGCAGTGGTGGATGGACAAGTAAGTTGAACTGCGGCGGGCGAGAGCACTCTCGCCCGCCGTGGCGCCGGCCGCGACATGGGTATTCCCTCAAAAAATCAGCCCTGGCGCAAATATCCGTTCGTTTATGGGACAAGGTTGCCTCGTCCCCCTGTCAGGGCAGGCAAAAAGATTCCCCCTGCTGCGCCGACCGGCATGGATCCGACCCTGGAGCCTTCTTCGTTACAATTCGCTCTTGCGACCATCCCCGCAATGACCGAGTCAGGTTCAGGAGGCGTGCATGTTAAATTACATCCTTCGACGTCTCGTCTACGCAGCGATCATGATCGTGCTGGTATCATTCGTCAGCTTCGTGATCATCAAGCTGCCTCCGGGCGACTTCCTCACGCAAAAAGTCGAGCAGCTGCGGGCACGCGGCGACCGCAGCGCCGAAGCACGCATCGAAGAGTACCGCATCCGCTACGGGCTTGACAGGCCGTTCATCGAGCAGTACGTGGGCTGGGTGACCAAGTTCGTCCGGGGAGACTTCGGAGAATCCTTCGAATACGAGCGACCGGTCAAAGACCTGCTCGGTGAACGCCTGACGATGACGGTCATCCTCGCGCTGGCCACCCTGATTTTCACCTGGGCGATCGCCATCCCCCTCGGCGTCTATTCCGCCGTCAAACAATACTCGATCGGCGACCAGATCATTTCGGTCTTCAGCTTCATCGGCCTGGGCATGCCTGGGTTCCTGTTGGCGCTGCTGATCCTCTATTTCGCGATCACCGTCCTCAACCAGGAGGCGACCGGTCTCTTCTCCCAGCAATATGTGGATGCGCCGTGGAGCGTAGGCCGTGTCCTCGATCTGCTCAACCACCTGTGGATTCCGGCCATCGTCAGCGCAGTGACGGGCACGGGCGGCCTGATCCGCATCATGCGCGGCAACCTGCTCGAGACGCTCGGCCAGCCGTTCATCGAGGCGGCGCGGGCACGCGGCCTGGCAAACCGCACGGTGATCTGGAAGCACGCCGTGCGCATGGCGATCAATCCGCTGATCGTTATCCTCGGCTCCGAAGCGATCCCCAGCATCATCACCGGCAACGCACTGGTCTCCATCGTGCTGAACCTGCCGACCATCGGCCCGTTGTTTGTGGAATCGCTGCGCAAGCTGGACATGTACATGGCCGGCACGTGCATCGTCTTTTTCACCCTGCTGCTCCTGATCGGCAACCTGCTGGCCGATCTCGTGTTGGCGTGGGTTGATCCGCGCATCCGGCTCGAGTAGACAGGAGGAGAACATGGCGAAACCATCTCCAGAGCTGAAGAAAAAGCCCATCAGCCAGAGCTACTGGAGCCTGGTGTGGTGGCGATTCAAGAAGAACAAACTGGCAGTTGTGGGCGGCATCCTGTTGATCGTCATGTATTTCTCGTTCGTGGCGATCCCGGAGTTCATCTCGCCCTACGACCTGGAACGACGCTCCGAGTACACCGAAGCGCGACCGCAGACGATTCGTTTTGTGGACAAAGACGGCAAATTCCACCTGCGGCCATTCGTTTATGGCCTGGAGCGCAAAGTAGATCCGGTCGCCCGCCGACGCAGCTATGTCGAAAATCCCGATCGCGTTTATGAGATCTATTTCTTCACCAAAGGCGACCCCTACAAACTGTTCGGGCTGATTCCGGCCGACATTCACCTGTTCGGCACGAAATCGGACGATCCGGCCGCGTCGGTATTCATCATGGGCACCGATTCCCTCGGCCGGGACTACTTCTCTCGCATCATGTATGGTGGCCGGCTGTCACTGATGATCGGTCTGATCGGCCAATTCCTGACGCTGTTGCTGGGTAGCGTGTTGGGCGCCATCTCCGGCTACTACGGCGGCACAGTAGATATCATCATCCAGCGCATCACCGAGTTCCTGGCCGCCTTCCCCGATATCCCGCTCTTCATGGCGCTGGCAGCTGCCATCCCGGCCTTCTGGTCGCCCGTCCTCGTCTACTTCATGCTCACGATCATTCTGGCCTTCGTGCGCTGGGGCGGCCTGGCCCGCCAGGTGCGCGGCCTGATCCTGTCGTTGCGAGAACGCGAGTTCGTGCTGGCGGCCAAGAGTTTCGGCGCCGATGACTCCCGGCTCATGTTTCGCCACCTGTTGCCCGGCACCATGAGCCACGTCATCGTCATCGCCACGTTGTCCATCCCCGGCATGATCCTGGCCGAGACCGCGCTGAGCTGGCTGGGCCTGGGGCTGCGCGCCCCGCTGACGAGCTGGGGCGTGCTGTTGCAGGAATCCATGACGGTGTACGCCATCCGCTTTGCGCCCTGGCTGCTCTGGACCATTCCGTTCCTGCTGCTCGTCATCCTGGCCTACAACATGCTGGGCGACGGCCTGCGCGACGCCCTCGATCCCTATGGGGCGCGTTAGGAGGCGATCAAGATGGCTGAGAACGAATTGCTGGTTCAGATTCAAAATCTGCGCGTCGAATTCGATGTCCGCGCCGGCATCGTCAAGGCGGTGGACGGCGTCACCTTCGATATCTACCGCGGGCAAACCCTCGGCGTCATCGGCGAGAGCGGCTGCGGCAAGTCCATCACCGCGCGCGCCATCCTGCAGATGGTGCCCAAGCCGGGCAAAATCACCGCCGGCCAGGTGCTGTATCATCGCCGGGCCAAAGGCTCGACCCAGACCGACATCATCAACATCAGCAAGCTCGACCCCGACGGACAACTCATCCGCGAGATTCGCGGCGGCGAGATCGGCATGATCTTCCAGGAGCCGATGAGCTCGTTGACGCCCGTCTACACCGCCGGCTCGCACATTGATGAGGCCGTCTCGCTGCACCGCCTGCTGCCGGTGCGCAAGATCGGCGATCAGATGGCCGAGACCATCCGCGCCCACCGCAAGGTCACCAAAGAAGAGTCGCGGCAGATTGCCATCGAGATGCTACGCCGCGTCGGCATTCCCAAGCCGGAACAGCGCGTCGACAGCTATCCGCATCAGCTGAGCGGCGGCCAGCGTCAACGCGTCATGATCGCCATCGCCCTCTCGTGCCAGCCCGTCATGCTGATCGCCGACGAGCCGACCACCGCGCTGGACGTCTCCATCGAGGCGCAAATCCTCGACATCATGCGCGAGATGCAGCGCGATGAGAACATGGCCATCATGTTCATCACGCACAATCTGGGCGTCATCGCCGAAATGGCCAGGGAGATCGTCGTGATGTATATGGGCAAACAGGTCGAACGCGCCAGCACCATGGACATCTTCTACGATCCCAAACACCCCTACACGCGCGCGCTGCTCCAGTCCATCCCGAAGGTCGGCCGCAAGACCGGCACGCGGCTGGCCTCGATCGAAGGCATGGTGCCCGACCCGTTCAATCTGCCGACCGGCTGTGTCTTTCATCCGCGCTGCCCATCGTTCATGCCCGGCAAGTGCGACAAGATCGCGCCGACCTGGAAGCAACTCGTGGGCGACCACTGGGTCAGCTGCCTGCTGTACGAGGAGGTGTGAGCCATGGCTGCGCCAACCACCCGCACCGATAATATCCTGCTCGATGTCAAGGGCCTGAAAAAATACTTCCCGATCCAGAAAGGCTTTCTCCGTCGGGTTGTCGGCTACGTCAAGGCCGTGGACGACGTGACCTTCTTCGTGCGCGAAGGCGAGACGCTGGGGCTGGTCGGCGAAAGCGGCTGCGGCAAAACGACCGCCGGCCGGACGATCATCCGCCTCTATGAGCCCACCGGGGGCCAGGTGTTCTTCAAGAGCCGCCTGATGGCCGGCGGCGGCGAGGAAAAGCTGATCAACCTGGCCGGCCTGGATCGCGCCCAGATGAAGCTCATCCGCCGCGAGATCGCCATGATCTTCCAGGACCCGATCAACTCGCTGAACCCGCGCATGACGGTCGGCGACATCATCGCCGAGCCGATGGTGATCCACGGCCAGTACCGCAAAGACGAAAGCGAGGCAATCATCATCAACCTGCTGCAACGGGTGGGGCTGCGGCCCGACCATCTGCGGCGCTACCCGCACGAGTTCTCCGGCGGCCAGCGGCAGCGCATCGGCATCGCGCGCGCCCTGTCGCTCAATCCACGGCTGGTGATCTGCGACGAGCCGGTCTCCGCGCTGGACGTCTCGATTCAGGCACAGACGCTCAACCTGCTCCAGGACCTGCAACGCGACTTCAACCTGGCGTACATCTTCGTCGCCCACGACCTGAGCGTGGTACAGCACATCTCGAATCGCGTCGCGGTCATGTACGTGGGTAAGATCGTCGAGATGGCCGATGCCGAGGAGCTCTATCTGTACCCGTTGCATCCCTACACTGAGGCCCTGATGTCGGCCGTGCCGAAGGCCGATCCGAAATACAAATCGGATCGCATCATCATGCAAGGCGATGTGGCCGATCCCTCGAACCCGCCGAGCGGCTGCTACTTCCATCCGCGCTGCCGCTATGCCGTAGACATCTGCAGCCAGCAGGCACCGGAATTTCGCGAGCTGAAACCCGATCACTTCGTGGCGTGTCACCGCGCAGATGAACTGAAGCTGAGGGGCATCTAGTGCCTCGTCAGGCTGGATTTTACACTGACCCCCACCCCCATCCCGGTCCCCGCAAGCCGGGGACGGGGGAATCTCTTTTTTGGGTTTTGGGGCTGCACAGCGGCCCCAAAACCCCCATTGGAACGGATTCCCCCTCTCCCGCGGAGCGGGAGAGGGGGAAAGGGGGTGAGGGCATTGCCCGAAATGCGCAATCCGCGGGATAACGGTGAACAACTGCTCAAGGAAGCTTCCCCCATTCTCCCCTGGCAGGGGAGAGCAGGGCAGGGGATGAGAGGGGCCCAATGGCAGAGAGCCAAATCCAGCCTGACGGAGAACAACCGGCCCGACAATCGTCGTCAGATGTGAGGAATCAGCTCATGTCGCAATTCAGAATTACCCTCACGCGCATCGCCGCAGTAGCCCTCTGGCTGACTACCATCGCCCTGGGCGTCGTAGACGTCTACTTCGTGCGCCAGATCTTCTTCGGCCTGTACGCGCGCTTCTCCCGACAGCACCAGCCGGCCATCCTGTTCGGCGACGTCCTCGTCGTGCTGGCGGCCATCGGTGTAGTCGTGTTCATCGTCGTCTCGACCGAGTTCCATCGCAAGCATTTCTGCAAGCATGAGTCCTGGGACCTCTTCGCCTGGACCCTGGTCGTCCAGCTCGCCATCCCGTTCATTGCCGTCTTTATCGTGTGACCGATCCGCGGCCGGCGGTGCCGCAAACACCATCTCACTGTCCGACCTGGAGGTTCTGCGTGACGCAACTCAAATGGTGGCAAAAGGCCGTCTTCTATCAGATCTACCCGCGCAGCTTCGCCGACGGCAACGGCGATGGCATCGGCGACCTGCGCGGCATGATCCAACAGCTCGATTACCTGCAAGACCTGGGGATAGATGCGCTCTGGCTATCGCCGCACTACCCCTCACCCCAATTCGACTGCGGCTACGACATCTCCGACTACACCGACGTGGCGCCGGAATACGGCACCCTGGCCGATTTTCGCGAGTTCTTGGAGGGCGCCCACCGCCGCGGCCTGCGCGTGATCCTCGATCTGGTGCTCAATCACACCTCCGACCAGCACCGCTGGTTCCTCGAATCGAAATCCAGCCGCGCCAACCCGAAGCGCGATTGGTACATCTGGCGGGATGGCCGGGGCGACGGTCCGCCCAACAACTGGAACTCAACCTTCGGCGGCTCGGCCTGGGAGTACGATCCGCAAACCGGCCAGTACTACTACCACTTCTTCTTCAAACAACAGCCCGACCTGAACTGGCGCAACCCAGAGGTGCGCGCTGCCATGTGGGACGCCGTCCGCTTCTGGCTCGCCATGGGCGTGGATGGCTTTCGCCTCGACGCCATCGGCACCATCTTCGAGCATCCTGAGCTGCCCGACCATCCGGTCAAGAAGAGCATGATCGAGCTGGCTGCGGCCCGGGAGCTCGCCACGACGCCTGCGGAACGCGAGGCGCTGACGGCCGAATGGCAGGCGATGTTTGCCTGCCAGGTGGAGCAGCCTGGCGTGCACGAGCTGATGCAGGAGTTGCGCTGCGTCGTAGATGAATTCGACGACCGCATGCTGGTGGGCGAAAACGAAGAGATCGCCTATCACGGCAACGGCCAGAACGAACTGCACATGGTCTTCAACTTCCCGTTGATGAAGACAACTCGGCTCACGCCGGAATGGATTCGGGCCAATCAGCGCCAGCGCCTGGCCGAACTGGCCGCGATCTCGCCCGATGCCTGGCCTTGCAACACGCTGGGCAACCACGACTCTTCGCGCGTGAAAAGCCACTACGGCGACGGTGTGCACGACGACGAGCTGGCGCGCCTGCACCTGGCCCTGTTGCTCACCCTGCGCGGCACGCCCTTCCTCTACAACGGCGAAGAGATCGGCATGACCGACCTGCTGCTACCGGACATCGCCCAGTTCCGCGATCAGCTCGGCGTATGGGTGTATCGCTCGCTGACCGAGGATCTCAAGCTGCCGGCCGCATTCGCGCTCCGCCGCGCGGCCGAAGTCTCGCGCGACCGCGCCCGCACGCCGCTCCAATGGGCCAATGCGCCCAATGCCGGCTTCAGCCCGGCCGGCGTCGTCACCTGGCTGCCCGTCAACCCGAACTATGCCCAGGGCGTTAACGTGGCCGATCAGCAGGACGATCCCGGCTCGCTGCTCAACTTCTACCGCCGCATGTTGCGCCTGCGCAAAGCGACGCCAGCGCTCATTGCCGGCGACTACAGCCCACTCCACGAGGAGGCCACGGACTATCTCGCTTTCGTGCGTCGCCTGCCGGCCGGAGAGGGGCCATCCTGCCTGGTGGTCCTCAACTTCTCCGACCGAACGCAGACGCTCCATTTCGAGCTGGACACCCGGACGGTGCGCCGGCTCTTCTCATCGCGCACGAGCAGCGCCGGACACGATGACCTGGCGCAACTACGCCTCGCGCCATATGAGATTTACATCGGCGAATTAGTTGCGGCCTGACGCAACGGGCCACCATCGCCAGGAGAATGCATCCCATGGCAAATATCGAAAATACCGTGCAATTCCTGCAACACGTGCCCCTTTTCCAGGGCCTGAACAATCGCCAGCTCCGGAAACTGGCCGAACGCTTCGTCGAGCGTCACTACGCTGCCGGCCAGGAGATAGTATCTCAGGGCCAGGGCGGCGAGGGCTTTTTCCTCCTGGCCTCTGGCAGGGCAGAAGCAACTCGCACGCGCGCCGACGGCGAAAAGGTGGTGGTGAATTCCTTCGGGCCCACCGATTTCTTCGGCGAACTGGCGCTGCTCGACGAGGGCATCCGCACCGCGACGGTGACTGCCACCGAGCCGACGGATTGCCTGGTTTTGACACGTTGGGATTTTCTCGGTATCCTGAAAGAGGATGCTCAGATGGCTGTCGCCATCCTCCAGGAACTGGCCAGACGCTTCCGCGTGGCGCTGGACCGGCTTCAATAACTTTCTGTCGGGCACGTCCCGGCCCGCAGTACGAGCGCAGAGACCGGGTTTCCTGCGGAAGCCCGGTCTCTGTTGTGCCTTGCAGGTGGATCGCATCGGTGAAATGTCCGGTCTGCGGCTTTGAGAGCCCCTTTCCGATGAAATTCTGCGGCATGTGCGGCGCAGCGTTGGGCGTCGTCTGCCCGGAGTGCGGCTTCGCCAACCCCGACGACTTCCGCTTCTGCGGGATGTGCGGCCGCCGGCTGGCGGAGACCGTGGATGCGCTGATATCGCTGCGCCGGCCGGCCGAACCGATGATCGCACCAACCGTGGCCGAGTCGGCCGCGCCGGATCTGTGGCCACCCCTGCCGCAACCGGAAGCAGTGCCATCTCTGGCCGGCGAGCGCCGCATCGCCACCAGCCTCCTGGCCGATGTGCGCAGCTCTACCGATCTCATCGAGCAACTGGGCACTGAGGCCTGGGTGCAACTCATGAACCGCGTGCTCCGGCTGTTGGCGGCCGAAGTGGACCGTTTCGGCGGTCGGGTGGACCAGTTTCGGGGCGATGGCCTGGTGGCCTTCTTCGGCGCCACCGATGCCCACGAGGACGATCCAGAGCGCGCCGTGCTGGCCGGGCTGGCGATGCACGAAGCGATCCGCGCCTGCGCCGAGGAGTTACGGGCACAAACCGGAGCCGATCTCAAGCTGCGCGTGGGCATCAACACCGGCGAGGTGATCGTCACCAGCGTGGGCGAAGCGGACGTCCACCGCGAGGAGACGGCCATGGGCGAAGGCGTCGCACTGGCTGCGCGCATGGAGACCACTGCCGAGCCGGGCACCGTGCTGGTGAGCGAATACACGTATCAGTTGGTGGCCAACCGCTTCGAGTGGCAGCCGTTGGGCGAGATCCATGTCAAAGGAATCGCCCGACCGATCGCCGCCTACCGGCCGCTGCGTGCCCGGCCACCGACCGCTCCGCCGACGTTCGATCTGACGGCGCCGTTCATCGCGCGCACGGCGGCTTTTGCCATGCTCACAGGCTGTGTGGACGCTTTGTGCAGCGGACGGGGAGGCATCGTCCTGCTGACCGGTGAGAAGGGGATGGGCAAGTCGTTGTTGACCCATCGCCTGCGCCAGCATGTCGCGCAGCTTGCCACATCGTCTTGCCGCGATGAGATGGTCCGGCCGGCGTCTGCGCCTCTCACCTGGCTGTCCTGCATCTGCCGCTCGTATGATCAGGCCACGCCCTACGCGCTATGGGCCGGCTTGCTGCGCAGCTGGCTGGAGGGCTTCGCCGGCGCCGATGGCCTCGACCTGGCCGCGCTCTTGCGCCAGCAGACAGATGCCCTGTGGGGCACAGAGGCTGCACGCTATCGGCCCTATCTGGCCACCCTGCTCGCCCTGCCCGCCGAAGACGCACTCGCCGAACGCACCGCCTACCTCAAAGGCCGCGCGTTGCAACAACACCTGGCCCAGGCCCTGTGCGATTGGGTCTCGGCGCTGGCGAACCGAGGCCCTGTGGTGCTGGCGTTCAACGATCTCCAGTGGGCCGATGCCAGCTCGCTGGAAGTGTTGCAACGCTGCCTGCCCGTATGCGACACCGCGCCCGTCTTGTGGCTGGCCAGCTTTCGCCCCGATCGCAGCTCGCCCGTCTGGGATTTCCGCCATCGCGTCGAGACCGAGTTCCCGCATCGGCTGACCATGGTGGAGCTGCCGCCGCTCACTCGCGCCGAGAGCCGGGCATTGGTCGAGGAGATCCTCGGCCGGGATGCTCTGCCCCACCAGGCGCTCGAGCTGGTGATCGAAAAAGGAGAGGGCAATCCCTACTATCTCCAGGAAATCGTTTATGCATTGATTGACCAGGGCCTGGTGCGTCGGGACGAGGCCGGCATCTGGCGGCCCACGCAGCCGATCCGATCGTTTGACCTGCCCGGCAGTTTGCGCAGCCTGTTCCTGGCCCGCGTCGATCGCTTAGCGGCCGAGGAACGACGCGTCTTGCAGATCGCGGCGGTGATCGGGCCTCTCTTCTGGCGTCGGGTGTTGGAGGCGTGCGTGGGCGATCCCGACCTGACCGCGCGTTGTCTGACCGGTCTGGAACGCGTGCAGCTCATCCACGAGCTGGGCCTGTCGCCCGAACTCGGCATGGAGTACACCTTCATACCTTCCCTGACACGGGACATCATTTATGAGAGCCTGCTCAGCTCTCAGCGCGCCGCATACCATCTGCTGGTGGCCCGACAGATCGAGGCCGTCCTCGAACCGGAAGCCATCAAGCCCTACCACGGACTCCTGGCCCACCATTACCGCCAGGGAGGCGATCCCAATCGGGAGCTCTATCACGCGCTGGCCGCAGCGGCCGAGGCGCGGCGAGTGTATGCCAACGCGGACGCGGTCGCTCATTATAGCCGGGCCCTGACGCTGCTCGATCAGCTCGCCGGACAGACGACGGATGAAACGCAACAACGCACGATCCGCGAGCTGCGCTTCGAGGCGCTCGACGGTCGGCGCCAGGCGCTGATCCCGATGGGCAACGTCGAGGCCGGCGTGGCCGACGCGCGCAGCTTGTTGCCGCTCGCCCGCGAGATGGCCGATGACCCCCTCTTCCTGGCCGATGCGTTGCTGGCGCAGCCTGAGGTGAACAATCCCACCTCGCGCGAGGAGCTGGACGAAGGACTGACACTGGCGCAGCAGGCCCTGACGCTCGCGCGCCAGGCCGGCGACCGCCGGCGTGAAATGACCGCCCTGGTCACCCTCGGCCAGCTCCACCGCCTGCGCAAAGATCCGGCCTGGCGCGAGCTGGCCGATCAGGCGCTGGAGCTCACCCGCCAGCTGGGCGACCTGCGCATGGAGATCGGCCTGCTGCTGGGAATCGGCAGCGCCTATGGCATGGACGACCTGGCGAAAAGCACCGAATACCTGCAGGCGGCGCTGGCGATCTCGCAGCGCCTGGAGGACAAGGAGACCGAGGCCAACCTGCTGGCCGCCCTCGGTCCGCAATACGAACGGGCCGGCGACTACTATCGCCAGCTCAGCGAATATGAGCAAAAACGCGTCCACCTCTATCGCGAGACCGGCAATCGCCTGGGGGAGGGCCACGCGGTGATGTTCTGCGGCCAGATCACGGCGCTCTACCTGGGAGACTACGAGGCGGGGCTGGCGCTGATGCAGGAGGCATTGGCCCTATGGAGCGAACTGTCGGATCGGCTGTTCCCGCTGCTGCGCATCGCCCAGATCCAGGCCGCGCTGGGCCGGTTCGAAGAGGGCTGGGCCACGCTGGCCGCAGCAGCCGCGGTCGGCGAGCGGGTGATCCTCGACATCGGTCGGGCAGGTCTGCGCCTGGTCGAAGCGATCCTCCACAATGCCCAGGGCGGTGTCGCACACTGGCAGCAGGTACTCCAGATCCAGGCCGACATCGCGCAAATGGTGGCCGACGACCAGCTCTCCCGGCAGTATCAGATGGCCGCCGCCTGCGAGGCGACCGCGGCACATCTGGGCCTGGCGCGCTGCCTGGAGGATCCAACCGAGCGCCAGGCGCACCGTCTCGCTGCACTCGCAACCTCGCAGACAGCCCTGGAGATCTACGAGCAATTCGGCTTCACACAGGTGGTCGAGTGCCTCGGCGAGGAGATCCTCTATCGGCGCAGCCTGGCACTGGCCGCGAATGAGCGCGACGCCGAAGCGCGCGCGTTCCTGGAGCGCGCCTATGCCGAAATGATGCGCAAACACGATCTGATCCCGCCGGAAAGCCCCTATCGGACGACTTTCCTGGAGAACATTGCCCTGCACCGGCAGATTCGTGCAGATTACGAAGCTGCCCGGTCGCTTCCGGGCTGACGAGGCAACGTCGTATGTCTGTTCGCTTACTGGCGCAGCGTCTGGGCCTGGGTTATCGGACGCTCGACATCACCCACGGTCGGCTGCGGGATAACATCTGGCAGCTCAGCTGGCCGCTCATGATCAGCCAGGGCCTTTCGTTTTTCCCCGGCCTGTACGACGCCTACTGGCTGGGCCGGCTGGGGGCGTCAGCGCTGGCTGCGGCGGCCCTGGCGATGTCGCTGCGCATCACCATGATCAGCGTGCTGATGGCGCTGAGCGGCGCCAGCGGCGCGGTAGTGGCCCGCTACGTCGGCGCGCGCGACATCGAACGGGCGAACCAGGCCGTGACGCAGGCGATCCTCCTGTTTGTGGTGGCGGCGGGCAGCCTGGGCATCATCGGCCTGCTCTTCACCGAGCCGTTGCTGATCCTGGTGGGCGCGCGCGGTGACTTGCTGGCACCCACCATCGCCTATGCGCGGCCCATCTTCGCCGGCCTGATTGCCATGGAAATGGTGCCGAGCGTGGGAAATATGCTCAACTGCGCAGGCAACCCGCAGCTCTCGCTCCAGATGAACCTGCTCACCCTTTTTTCGTTCCTGATTCTGGAGCCGGTGCTGATCTGGCTGGGACTGGGCGTGGCCGGCGCAGCCCTGGCCCTGGCGCTGGCCAATACGGCCGGCATGTGCTATGGCCTCTATTTGCTGGCCGGTGGGCGGGCAGCCGTGCGTCTCGATCTCCGCTACCTCCGACCAGACTGGCCGATGATCGGTCGCATCCTGCGCATTGCGGTGCCAGGCATTGCGCAGCGCGGCCTGCCCAATCTGGCAAACACTATCCTGATGCGCCTCATGGCCACGTATGGCGCTGCGCCACTGGCTGCATTCAGCCTTTTCGGCCGCGCGGCGATGCTGTTGTTGATCCCGGCCGGCGGCCTGAGCGGCGCCATGCCTGCCATGGTCGGACAGAATCTGGGCGCGGGCCAGCCTCGCCGGGCCGCGCGCGCAGCGACGATCATCGCCGTCGCCGTGTTCGGCCTGGCAGCCCTCCTGCTCGGCGTGTTGGCGCTCTTCGCCGAGCCGGTGCTGCGGCTGTTCACCAGCGACCCGCAGACCATTGCGGTTGGCGTCGGTGCGATGGGCATCCTCGCACTCTATCGTGTGCTGATGGCGCTGGGCATGGCGTTGGACGGCGCATTGACGGGCGCTGGCGACACAGTCTCGCCGATGGTGATAAACATCATCGCGCTGTGGGTGGTGCAGCTGCCGGTCGCCTGGTTCTTCGCCATGTATTTGGGCTGGGGAGCAAACGGCATCTGGTGGGCGCTGGTGATCGGTATGGCGGCACAGGCGGTTTTGCTGGTAGCGCGCTTCCGCCAGGGCCGCTGGCAGACGGTGCAGATCTGACAGGTTACCCTGCCATGAAAATGGGCCATGTACCGCGGGATTCAGCCCGCCGCGCGGGCGGCATGATGGGTTTCAACAAATTAATCCGGTTATGATTACCAAAGCGGCCTCAAGCGGCCGCAGACCAATTTGGATTGCGGTCGTTGCGCAAGCCAAAGCGGCGTCGGGCCGCCGCAAGCCAAAGCGGCGTCGGGCCGCCGCAAGCCAAAGCGCGTCGGGCCGCCGCAAGCCAGAGCGGCGTCGTGCCGCCGCAAGCCAGGTGGGCCCATGTCCAGATCAATTTGTTAAAGATCATAATGCCGCGGCGCATGACACATCATCGGACATACCGGGCATTTAAGCGGCCGATCGCCTCCGTGTTGGCACTCTCCTGAATGGAGGATTATACTATGTCCATGTCTGCTTACGAGGTAGTGCATCGCGCGGTCGAGTTTGCCTGTCCTGACCGCCTGCCGCTACGATTCAGCACATTGGGCCAGAGCGACACCCACACCGTCAACTGGAATCAGATCGGCACCGGCGATCACAGCCGGCGGGAGACGCTGGACGAATGGGGCTGCACCTGGGTGCGCTCTGAGGTGGCGAACATGGGCCAGGTGAAGGGCCATCCGCTGGCCGACTGGGACGCACTGGCCCACTATCGCTGGCCCGATCCCGACAATCCGGCTTTCTACGAGGGCATGGAGGCACACTTCGCCGATGCAGGCGACCGCTACATCCTCACCGGCATCTTCATGCTCCTCTTCGAGCGGATGCACGCACTGCATGGGTTCGAGAACACCCTGCGCGATCTCTACCTGGAGCGCGAGCGCATCGAACTGCTGGCCGATCGGATCGTCGCGTTCGACCTGGGCATCATCGAAAACATCGGCCGACGTTTCCCGGGCCAGATCCATGGCTTCAGCTTCACCGACGACTGGGGCACGGAGCGCGCCGGTTTCATCAGCACGAAGCTGTTCGACGCCTTCTTCAAGCCGCGCTACAAGCGGCTCTTCGACGCCATGCATGCGCACGGCTGGCACGTCTGGATGCACACGTGCGGCAAAGTAGATGCCTACATTGACAGCCTGATCGAGGCGGGGGTAAACGTGCTCAACCTGCAGCAGCCACGCGTCTTCGGCGACCTGGCTGCGTTCGGCCAGCGCTTCGCCGGTCGCGTCTGCCTGGAGTCGTTATGCGACATCCAGCACACGCTGCCGTTCGCCGATGACGACGCCATCCGCGCAGAAGCCCGGCTGCTGATCGAGCATTGGGGCACGCCCCAGGGCGGCTTCATCCTGTCGGACTACGGCGATGGGCAGGCGATCGGGGTACCGCTGGAAAAGAAGCAGGTGATGTTGGAGGCTTTTCTCGCCGCCGATCGGTGGAAAAGGCCACAGCCATGAAACGGTCTGCCCGCTACAGATCACCGGCCCACCGGCAGTCATTGACACATTATGAGGGGGAGAAGATGAATCCACAAGAACAAGCAAACGCAATGCTTGCCGAACTCTTCGCACGGGCCAGGGCGCAACTCGGCGACGCCGTCAAAGGCTTCTGGTGCTATGACGGCAATGCGTGCCCGGGCTGCGGATTCCCCGTCGAGGAAATGACGTACAAAGGCCACAAAGCGCTTTCGTTGAACGCATTCATCTACCGGCCGCGTGGCATCTTGATCGGCTATGCGCTGTGTGGCCGATGTGCGGAGCAAATATTCCAGGCCGCCGAGCGCAACCCCGGCGTCCAGATACCCCTTCACACGGTCATCGAGCAGAATCTGATCGGCGCCTATCGGCGCTACCTGGCCGCGCAAGACGCCTGAGCCAGGATCGAGCACGTGTCAGGCATCTGAAAGGATGCCTGCGAAGTCCTGCGGCAGCAGAGGCACGTCTTGGGAGCGATTTTCAGACCCATCTACCGGGAGAATGCCATGCGCATCCGACCAGCCACCCTTGCCGATATCCACGGCATCGCCCGCGTTCACGTGGACACCTGGCGCGCCGCCTACGCCGGCATCATCCCGGCCGAACATCTGGCCGCGCTTTCCTACGAACAGCGCGCCGAACGCTGGCGCGACAACCTCTGCCGGCAAGACGATGGCCGGTTCACCCTGGTCGCCGAAGACGGCGACCAGGTGGTCGGTTTTGCCAGCGCCGGCCCGGCGCGTACGGCCTGGCCACAATACGACGGCGAGCTGTATGCCCTCTACGTGCTGCCGACACACCAGCGTCGCAGCATCGGCCGTGACCTGGTGCGGGCCACGGCCGGACAGCTGGCTGCCAACGGCTGCACGGCTCTGATCGTCTGGGTTCTGCGCGACAATCGGCGGGCACGGGCCTTCTACGAGGCGTTGGGCGGAACGCTGATCGGCGAGATGCCGATCCTCATCGGCGGCGCCGAACTGAGCGAGGTCGCCTATGGTTGGCCGACGATCGGCGCATTGCTCTCGGAGCGCAGTGCACAATAAACGGAGGTCCTCATGCCCGGCATCGTTCAAAAAGGGTTATCCTGGCTGGCCAAGACGCGCCTGGCGCAGACCCAGGGCCAACTGCGCCTGCCCGGCCTGCACAATCCCGTCGAAGTAATCCGCGATCGCTGGGGCGTACCGCACATCTACGGGAAGACCATCCACGACGTGCTGTTCGCCCAGGGATTCGTCCATGCCCAGGACCGACTATGGCAGATGGACTTTCAGCGTCGGCTGGCATCTGGCCGGCTGGCAGAAGTGATCGGCGCGGCAGCGCTGCCGGTGGATCGCTGGGTGCGCATCCTCGGCCTGCGCCGGGCAGCCGAGGCCGGGCTGAGCCTGCTGCGTGCCGATGTGCGCGCTGAGCTGAACGCCTACAGCGCGGGCGTCAATGCATTCATCGCACGCGGCCGCCTGCCCATCGAATTCGTCCTCCTGCGCTACCGGCCAGAGACCTGGACGATCGCCGACTCTCTGGTCTGGGCGAAGATGATGGCCTGGAACCTCTCCATCAACTGGGAGACGGAGATCCTGCGCGCCCGCTTGATCGGACAGTTGGGCGCCGAACGCGCGGCCGCGCTGGAGGCGAGCTGGCCGGCACAGTGGCCGACAATCCTGCCGACCACCGCCGATGATCCGCAGGCGATCGGCCGGCTGGCGCTGGAACGCGCCGAGGCAGCGCGGCACTTCCTCGGCCCAGCCGCGACCGCCGGCCTGGGCAGCAACAACTGGGTCGTCGCCGGCTCGCGCTCCTTCAGCGGCAAGCCGCTCCTGGCCAACGACATGCACCTGCTGATGACGATCCCGGCCATCTGGTACGAGAATCACCTGGTCTGTCAGCCCGACGGCGACCAGACGAGCCCGGCCGAGATGCTGGAGGTGACCGGAGTTACCTTCCCGGGCATCCCGTATGTCGTGGCAGGCCATAACCGCGAGGTTGCCTGGGGCTTCACCAACGGCTTTCCTGATGTGCAAGACCTGTATGTGGAACGGCTGCGGCGCACCGCAGATGACCGGGTACAGTACGAGTTCCGCGGGGAGTGGCTGGATGCGCAGGTGATCCAGGAGGAGATTCGCGTAAAAGGAGCCGCGCCCGTCACTCAGGAAGTGGTCATCACACGCCACGGCCCGATCATCAACGCGCTGGCACCCGACTTCACCGGCGAGCAGCCACTGGCGCTGCGCTGGACGGCGCTGGAACCCGACACGCTGATCCATGCGCTCTGGGCGATGAATCGAGCGCGCTCATGCCTGGAATTTCGAGAGGCCCTGCGCGACTGGAGCGTGCCGGCCCAAAACACGGTCTACGCCGACACGGCCGGACACATCGGCTACAGTCTGCCGGGCAAAGTGCCGATCCGCGCGCGCGGGGATGGCAGCGTGCCCGTGCCGGGATGGACAGGCGAGTACGAATGGCTCGGCTACATACCGTTCGAGGAGCTGCCACACCTCTACGATCCGGCCGAAGGATTCATCGTCACCGCCAACAACCGCGTGGTCGGCGACGATTATCCCTATTTCATCAGCCGCGAGTATTGCATCGGCGACCGCGCCCAGCGGATCACCGAGATGATCCGATCGCGCGCGAAGATCAACGTGGCCGCCACGCGCCGCATGCAATTCGACCTGGTCTCGCCGACCGGCCGCGTGATCGCCGGTCACCTCAGCCGCCTGACGTGCGATGATCCGGAGCTGATGGACATCATCCGCATGATGGCCGCGTGGGATGGCACCCTGACCGCCGACAGCCCCCAGGCCGCTGTCTACGAGGTCTTCATGCGTCGCGCCATCTCGCTGTTGCTCCAACCCCGGCTCGGCCCCGATCTGACCGGCCGCTATGCGGGCAAAGGGCCGATGCCGGTGCTGGCCGAAGCCAGCTTCTTCGGTCATCGCGCCTGGGAGTGGTTGCGCGAGACGCTGGCAGCGGAGCGCGCTCTCTGGTTCGACCTGGGCCGGGGCGAAAGCCGGGCAGACGTGCTGCAGATGGCATTACGCGAGACGGTGGACTTTCTGAAGGAGCGCCTGGGGCCGAACTCGGAAGACTGGGCATGGGGCAAATTGCACCGCATCCGCTTCAGCCACATCGTGGGCCAGACGTCGTTGACAGAGCCCCTGTTCAATCGGGGACCATTCGCCCTGGGCGGCGACAGCAACACCGTGTGGGCCACCGGCAGCGGGCTGGACACGCTCGACTCGGACCAGGTGATCGGGCCACCCTTCCGCTTCATCGCGGACCTGAGTGACTGGCGCAACTCGGTCGGTCTGCTGGCCCCGGGCAATTCGGGCCAGCCCGGCAGCCACCACTACGATGATCAGATCGAGGCCTGGTTCGAAGGCGGTTACCACCCGCTGCTGTTCACGCGCGAAGACGTGGAGGCTGCGGCCGAGGCGCGCCTGCGGCTGATACCGGAGCGACCCAGCCGCCGAGGGCCCCTCAATGTCCCTCCGCCGGCAGGCGAACGACCGTGAACCAGAACTGTTTGATCATCTTCACCACCTTCATGAACTGCTCCATGTCCACCGGCTTGGAGATGTAGCAGCTCGCATGCATATCATACGAGCGAAAGACATCCTGATCTGCCTCCGAGGTGGTGAGAATGACCACGGGGATGCTGCGGAGATCGGGATCGTTCTTGACGCGCGCCAGAAACTCCCGCCCATCCATGCGAGGCATGTTCAGATCGAGCAGGATGATATCGGGCCGTGGGACCGAGGCGAATTTGCCTCGCCGATGCAAGAATTCCAACGCTTCCAGGCCATCTTCGGCGACGAAAATCCGGTTGAGCACCTTCCCTTCCAACAGGGCCTCTTTGGTCAGCCGGACGTCGCCCGGATTATCCTCGACCAGCAAGATATCAATCGGCCGAAATAACATTTGATGAATAGGCATGCCTGCCTCCATGCATGGGTGGGATGGGAATTCGTGTGCCAGGCACCTGAGCCAGTGCCTGGCACGTAGATATCACCAGGTCAACGCGGCACCAGGTTGATGCCCCGTTCGGCCAGCAGTGCCTGTAACGCCGCCACATCGGCCGCTTTGACCACTGCCAGGCCGAGTTTCGCCTCCGGTTTGAAAGGACGCATGTAGCGCGCCACGATGGGATCGGCACACAGCTCATCGAGCACTCCCTGATCGCGAAACTGGACCAGGGTAAGCGTCTGGACGAATGCATCTCCGAAATATTTGCTCCACGCTTTGATCCGGGTCTGCAGGTGCGGGGGCACGCCGTCGAGGGCCAGTTTCTCCAGACGGGTGATGATGGCCGGCGCGTCCAGGCCGGAGGCACAGGCGCGACGCACGCTCTCCTCCGTGATGCGCCAGTGCATCACCGGACCGGCGGTCGGCCCGGCCTCCACGGCATCGGCGAACGGCCGCAGATAACTGTAGATGTACAGGCTCGGCACACCGTGGACGCAATGGATCATACCATCGGCGGTCACCTGGATGCTGGCCCGCAGACCATCTTCTGGCCGACTGGTGCGCAGCGGCAACTCCCCGGCCGCCAACAGGGCCTGTTCGACCATGGCCACCTTATCGGCATGGAGCAACAGCGCGGTCGGGCTGACGCGCCGGATGATGGCCTCGCGCAGGCGAGGGTCTGCCAGCAATGTATCGGCCTGATCCGGGGTGGCCGTCTGCAACCAGCCCACGCGCGGGCGAATCACGATGCGCTCGAACGCAGCCTGCCACTCCAGCAGACTGCGCGCAACGTTTTGTGGCAGCGGGGCTCCTGTCGTCATCTCCAGCCACCGCATGATCTCTTCGACCTGCTGGCCGGCCTGTTGGGCGCGGTAGATGGATTCGCTCGTCAGTTCGTATTCCACCGCGCGCTCGGCCTTGAGGCGCGTGGCGAAGCTGTCGAGCCGGGCCAGCACCGCATCGGAGATCGGATCGAACGCGAAGATATGGAAGTTCGGCTGCACGATCACGCGGCCGGTCTCGGCCGGGATGACGGGCGGCGCCGCGTCGAGCAAAAGCCATCGCCCCATGTCGGTCAGGCGAACGGCCTGCAGCCCTTCCGGCGCGCTGCCGCCGGCCGGACTCACAGGCTTGCTGTAGCCCAGATCCACCAGCCCCAGCCAATAAAGCGCTTCGGTCAGTACGGCGCGGATAAAGACGGCCTCGACCCCTTCCCAACCGGCCTCCGGGTCATTGGCGTACTTGTCCCACGTCCACCCCAATGCATTGTACTGATAGGGCGAGGAGCTCGGCCGAGAAGATGTGTAGTAGTAGCCGGTGTGGACTCGCTCGGCGGTCTCCCTATCCACGAGGAACCCCTCATCGTGATCATGCAGATGCGCGGAAAGGGCATCCACGGGGATCCAGGCCTGTGCGGCGTCCGCGACGGCCGTCAGTTCGCGCTGCGCCAGGAGCACCAGTACGTCAAGCACCCTACGCCGTGCCCGCACGATCTGTGGTGCGGCGAAATCGGCCAGGCTGCCACTGCTGCGCGTTGTGCCCTGTTCGTAGGTCGCCCATAGCTCATTCCACCAGGCACCGTCTCGCCAGCTCTGAAAACAGGTCTGCACGCGCTGGGTCGCCTCCACCTGCCAGAAGCTGGCATCCGGCGCCGCGATCAGTGCATTCCGGTCAGGTGCCACCGTGGCGTCTCCGGCCGTGGCGCCGCTGAGCAGGCCCAGGGCCATCAAGAGGCGACGCAGGAAGAAGATCCGCCGAAAGTCGCTCTCTTTGCTGCCGGAAACAAAGGCCTCCTGGATGAGTAGCTGAGGGCAGATGCGTTTCAGGTCGGCGACGCGCAGGAGGCCATTGGTGGTCAACTGAAGGGGAGCCTCGCGCGCGGCACTCCACAGGAGATAGAGATCGCGCTGGCAAGTGCGTGCCGAGCCGGCCAGCACGTGGCCGATCTCCGGTCGCGCGCGCTCGGGAATGACCGGCGGCGGCAGATGGCGCGCCACTTCTTCGGGAATGTAGACGAAACGGCCACCCTCAAAACCCAGCTTCGCATTGCCCTGCACATGCCCGGGCAGGGTGTGCGTCCAAATCAGGCCGTATTTGAGCAGAGTGGCCAGCACTTCTTCGAACGTGGCAGGGTCGGGCGTAGACACAGAGTGCTGAGTGGGATAATAGCCAAAGCTGGGACGACGTGCTTTGGCCGACTCCTTCACCACGCCCTTGCGTTCCAGCAGCTCCCGGAATCGTGCTGTGCGCAGCTCACCGCCCGCTTGCTGCAAAACCTCCAAGGCCTTGCGGCAACGAGTATTCACCTGGCTCAACGCAGTGCGGATACGGCCGGGGTCGCCGATCAGCTTGAGCCACAACTCGGTCTTTTCCTCTTTGCTCTTGGGTATCTCCGCGATACCGGCCGCACGCAGAATCGAGGCAATCTCGTTGGCCCGGAAGGCGTCAATCGCATCCCGTAAAGCTGGAGGCGTCATAGCTTCACCTGCGGGGTATAACCCTTGCGACGCAGCTCTTCCACCAGGTCCGCAACCGTGTCGGAGCGGAGCACGACCAGGCAGCGCGGTGTGACCGGATAGAGGTCGCCGCGGCCCAACCCGATCGTGGCCTGCACTTCGGCCAGCGTCCCATCCTCATTGAATTCGATGACGCCGAGGTTATCGTAAAGCTGATAAAGGCCAAGCCGCGCTTGCCAGTCGCGCAGCCGGTCGGCGTGCATCGCCGGTAGCGCGAAACCGGCATCGGCAAACTCGGCGATCACCTGCTCCGCGTCCTGGCCCGCCAGCAGCGTGTTCCGGAACGCCTCGGTCGAGAGCATGTAGGTTGTCGTCTCCCGATCGCGCGCCGTTTCGGCGGCGATCTTGCAGATGATCTTGCGCAAATCACCTGTCTGCCAGGTATTGCGGAGGATCAACCGACCATCGGCCAGAAAGCGCAAGGCATCCGCATGCAGCGATACGGCTGCCGGCTCGAAGGTCGCGCCGGGCAGCATGAACGCCACCACCCGCCCATCCCGGACGGCCGTCTGCACGAAGCCCAACCAGGTGGCCGGACCGGTCAACCAAGCCACGACCAGCAACCCGAAGGTCTCTTCCCACGCCGCGCGCGACATCTGCTGCACATCCAGACGAACGCCATTGAGATACCAGTCCCAACCCACCTGATAGGGTGTTGACAGAAACAGATCGCGCCGGAGCTTGAAGATCAAATCAAAAAAGCGACCGGCATCATACCAGACATCCTTGCGAAACGCGGTGATCAGATTGAGGAGCCAGAAACGCAAGTAGCGGATCTGGATATCAACGTTCTCTCGTCCCACCCAACTCACCCGTGACCGCAGCTCGTACCGAGGCTGGGAGAGCAGGGCCAGGTCAAGTTCGTCCCAAACGGGCTTCTGCGGCGAAGGAGAGATCACCACGCTGCCGGGCACATAGGCCAAAGTCGGCGGTGTCCACCAGCCTCTCAGGTAAGTACGCCGCGCCTCGGGAGACAGATCGCGCCAGACGGCCGCGGCATTGGCATCGAGGGCCAAGCGTTGGCTGTTGCCCTGCACCACACACAAACCACCTGCCAGCATGATGCTGAGCAATGTGCGCGCCAGGTTCTGCTCCTCCGGGCCGATATAGCCCCAATGCGCCAGGAGCTGGCTCGATACGATGCCGGCATGCGGTTGAAGCGACGGCCCGACCGACCGCTGGCCGGGGATCGGCACGGCCGGCTGCTCCGCGACGGGATGCTCGCGCTCAATCATCGTCAGGAGCTGCTCGCTATGCTGGCTGAGCTGATCCACGCTGAGAGGCGGAACGATCTCGATCCGACCGCCCGGCGTCAACTCGCCGGCATAAACCATCTGTGACGCTTCGAGCGCCGGTAGCCACTCCTGATAAGCTCTGGGCACGAACAGCCCCTGATAGGGGAGATCAAGCACGATCAGCCGCTGACGCAGCTCGGCGATAGCGCGCGTGAGGGTCGCTTTGGCCAGATCCCGTCCCTCCGTGATGCCGATCGCGGTACGCAACGCCTCGGACACATCCTCTACGCCGCCCATGTGGGCCAGCCAGATCGCCACCTGTTGCTGGGTGGCCGACAGGGTGCGAAAGGCCGCCGCCATCTCCTCGGCATTGGCGAGATGTTGCATCAGCTGCTGCACGATATCGGCCTTGCTGGTGCCTTTGATGGACCAGTTCCACAGCCGCGCGGCATTGCGCAGGTCCTGAAGCGGGATACTTTGAAGCTGGTTGCGCAGGTTGGCCATTAACTGCGCGCGGACATCAACTGTAGGATGATTCACCAGTGTGCCTCGTCGTGCATCGGATCGAAGTCCGGCAGGTCGTCTTCGTACAAGATCTCGTATTTATAGCCCTGCTCGGTCAAGAACATCTGCCGATGGCTGCCGAAAAGCTGATCTTTGGTATCGCGCATCACCAGCGCATAGAAGTGTGCCGGCCGATTATCGCTCTTGGGCCGCAGGATCCGGCCCAGCCGCTGTGCTTCCTCCTGCCGCGAGCCAAAAGTGCCGCTGATCTCGATGGCCACGCTGACATCGGGCAGGTCTATGGCGAAATTGGCGACTTTGGAGACGACGAGTAGCCGCAGCGTGCCCTCGCGCATCTGCTGGTAGAGTTTCTGCCGCTCGCGCACGGGCGTCTTGCCGGTGAGCAGCGGTGCGTTGAAGCGTGCCGCGGCCTGCTCTAACTGCTCCAGATACGTGCCGATGACCAAGATCTGATCATCGGGGTGCTTGGCGATCAACTGTTCGACCACATCGAGCTTGACGGGATCGGTTGCGGCAATGGCGTATTGCTGCTTGCTTTCGGCCAGTGCGTATTCCATGCGTCGCTCGCGCGACATGGTCAGGCGGATCTCATGACAGTGCGCGGTGGCAATCCAGCCCTGGCGCTCCAGGTCTTTCCACGGCACGTCGTACTTCTTCGGGCCGATGAGGGCGAAAACATCTTCCTCCCGGCCGTCCTCGCGCACCAGCGTCGCCGTCAGGCCCAGACGCCGCTTCCCCTGCAGCTCGGCCGTCATGCGAAACACGGGCGCCGGCAGCAGGTGCACCTCATCGTAGACGATCAGGCCCCAATTGCGCTCATTGAAGAGCTGGAAATGCGGAAAGTCCTCGATGGAAAGAGGCTTGGGCGCGCCGTCATCATCCCAGCCCAGATCGTCGGCGTCGCCATTGCGACCGCGCTGGCGTTTATGATAGGTGAGGATCTGATAGGTGGTGACGGTGACCGGCCGAATCTCCTTCACATCGCCGGAATACTCGCCGATCTCCGACGGATCCAGCGAAGTCTTGTCCAGCAGTTCGTCTATCCATTGGCGGACGGCAACGGTGTTGGTCGTCATGATGAGGGTGTTGGTCTGGAGACGGCCCATAACACCCATGCCGACCATCGTCTTGCCCGCGCCGCACGGCAACACGATGACACCCGACCCCCCGCGCGGCGAGCCATCGGCGTGAAACGCGGCCACGGCATCTTCCTGGTAATGGCGCAGCCGGAACACCTCGCCCGTCGTCCGGCGGGCAGGCAAAAGCCTGAAAGGCAGTCCGGCACCTTCGACGTAACCGGCCAGGTCCTCGGCCGGGTAGCCGACATCCACCAGCGCCTTCTTGATGTGGCCCCGCATGGCAGAGTTGACCCGCACAGTGCAGGGATCTATTTCTTCGAGGATGAACTGCTTGACTTTGCGCTGTCGGCTGACCTCCAGCATGAGCAGCGGGTCGTCGGCAGTCAGAAGCAGGGCGCCGGCGGGATCCTTGTGCAGCTTGAGCCGGCCGAAGCGACTGATGTAATCCTGCACATCGGCCTGGATGTTGCTGGGGACGTCGTATTTGCTATATTGCGCCAGGCTGTCGAGGATGGCATCTGCGGTCAGGCCGCTCGCGGCCGCATTCCACAGGGAAAGCGGTGACAGCCGATAGGTGTGGATATGTTCTGGGCTCTTTTCGAGCTCAGCGAAGCGCGCCAGCGCATCGCGCGCTTCGCTGTAGAATGGATTGTCAACTTCGAGTAATACCGTCCGGTCGCTTTGAACGACCATCGGGTTGAGTGGATTCACCGCCATCAGTCTGCTCGCCCTTCTCCTACAAAATTCAAAGGGTAAGCATACCGCATTTTCGATGAACAGGCAACTTTTCGTAACAGGTCAAATTCGCAGATGTTCCGGCCGAGACCCGAAGGGCCACCCCGCTATGTCTCGCCGCGCGTCAGGCGCACCGCCGCGCCGTCGGCCACGCTGCGGAAGGCGGTCGCGTCGCCGATCACCCGGCCGAGGATGTTGACCGGGCTGTAGGCGCGCGGAGCCGGACCGCTGCTGACCGGTGTCGGGCCGAAGAAGATGCAGAAGGCATGGCCGACCGGCCAGTAGCCCAGCTCGCCCACCGCGACATCGGCGCGGGCGTCCGCAGACTGTCTGGCAACGACAGGGATCTCAAAATAGATCTCGTCTCCCCATCTGTTGGCGTGAGCTTCGATTGGCAGCGCCTCCCACACCAGGCGGGCCGTCGGGCTGTCGTTCAGCTCGGCCGGCAGGGATACGCTCCCGGCGGTGATCTGAATTCGTGGCATGGCTGCTCCTCCTTTTGCGTGGGTGATCCTCAGGGCTCGCAGGCTTTGTCGCCGCATCAGCGGATGCGGCTTTCTGCTCCCGATTGCCACAGATCAGCGTTAGCTCCCAACCTGGCCTTCACAGGTTGCGTCAACCGATCCAGCTCGGCCAGCACCTCTGGCGTCAACGACCGGCCGATGCCGCGCCGGGATTCCTCGAGCTGGGCCACCGTGCGCGTGCCTGCGATGACCGTCGTCACGCCCGGCTGGGCCGCCACCCAGGCCAGCGCCAGGTCGGCCACAGGCATGCCCAGCCGGCCGGCCAGGGACACGATGCCGTCGAGCGCGGCGAAAGTCTCGGCCTCGGCGCCGGGCTCGCCGTGCCGCGTGCCGGGCCGGCTGCTGCTGAAATGGCGCGTGCGCCGCCGTGTCATCGGGATCTCGTCGGCATTGCGCCAACGACCGGTGAGAAGGCCCTGCATCAGCGGCATATAGACCGCCACGCCGATGCCGTGACGACGGCACGCGGGCAAGATTTCGAACTCGATGGCGCGATGCAGCAGGCTATAGCCCAGCTGGTTGATCTCGATCTCGGCACCCGTCGCCAGCGCCTCCTGCATCTGGAGCGGCCCGAAATTGCTGACGCCGATGGCGCGGATTTTGCCCTCGCGGCGCAGATCGGTCAACGTGGCGAAGGCATCCGCCACCGGATATTCGGTGATCGGCCAATGCACCATGTAGATATCAATGACATCTGTCCCCAGCCGACGCAGGCTGGCCTCGCAGTGTCGGCGCAGCGTGGTCGGCTCCGTGTGCTGAGGGCTAATCTTCGTCCCGATGATCGCTTCGGCCCGACGGCCCTTCAGCGCCCGGCCGAGCGCCGCTTCGCTGCGGCCCTCGTTGTAACCCTCGGCCGTGTCGAAGTAATTGATGCCGTAGTCGAGCGCCCGCGCCACGATCTCGGCAGCTTCGCGCTCATCGTGCGGTCCCCAATAGTCTCCCTCCTGGCCGCCGAACGACCAGCAACCCAGGCCCAGCAGGGAGATCTGAATGCCCGATGGGATAAGCGTGCGTTTTTCCATGGCTCCTCCGTGTCAGCCGCGGCTGCAAAAGCGAAGACGGCGTCCAGGCACAAACGTCGCGTCTCGGCCAGTTCGTCGGCCAGAACGTCACAGGCCCAAACGCGACCGCCGCGCTCGGCTGTTGTCCTGACCGCCATGCCCGAAGTGCCGGACATCTTGCAGAATACCCGATCCCTCGACGAGCGAGAACGCATCGCCCCAGCTCATGCCTCGCCCCATGGTCCGACCAGCAAGGCCCGTGTTTCGGCGACCGCCACCTGCCAGATCGCCAGCATGTCGGCATCTGGCCGCTGATAGCGGCCGCCGAAGTTGCCGTCGCCGACATAGGCGCGCACGCCGGCCGGCGAGAGAAGGCGCAGATGCGTCAGATCGGCCATCGGCTTCGGCTCTGTGGGCAGCTCGACGCCGGGCAACCGCGTCCAGGGAAAGTTTTCCATCCAGGAAGCATGGGACGCCTGCGGGTCTATCTCCTGGACTTTGGCCCAGGTGGCCGGTGCGTTCCACCAGTTGTGGAACTTCACCCGACAGCCCTCATGCTCGGCCGCCCACTCCCATGCTGCCTGCTGTGCGGCCGCATTGCCGCCGTGTCCGTTGACGATCAGGATGCGCCGGAAGCCGCTGGCCGCCATGCTGTCCAGGATGTCGCGGATCACGGCCTGATGCGTGGCCACACGCAGTGAGATCGAGCCCGGAAAATGGCGAAAGTAAGGCGTAACGCCGTAGGCCAGCACGGGAAAAACGGGAATGCCCAACGGCTCGGCGGCCTCAATCGCCACCCGTTCCGGCAGAATGCAGTCCACAGTCAGGCTGAGATAGCCGTGTTGCTCGGTGCTGCCGATGGGCAACACGGCCCGATCGTCGTGTTGCAGGTAGGCTTCGACCTGCATCCAGTTCATGTCCGCAATGCGCATGGCGACACACCCTTCAATCGCGCAGGCTGTCCACGAACCGCTTGATGCGCCGCGCGCCTTCCTGCAACATCTCATCGGAGTTGGCGTAGGAGAGGCGCACGTAGCCCTCGCCGCCCGGACCGAATGCATCCCCTGGTGTGACGGCCACCCCTTCGGCATCCAGCAGCCGATCGGCGAATTCCAACGAGCTCAGGCCGGTGCCGGAGATGTTGGGGAACGCGTAGAACGCGCCCTGGGGGCGGTCGCAGCGGATGCCGGGGATGGCGTTCAGATCATCTACCAGCCGATCGCGGCGAGCTTTGTAGCGGCTGATCATCCAATCGGTGTAGTCCTGCGGGCCGTTCAGGGCGGCGACTGCCGCCTCCTGGACGAAGGAAGCGGCACAGGTCGAAGAGTGCTGATGGATCTTGAGCATTTCACCGACCAACGGTTCCGGGCCGGCGATGTAACCCAGGCGCCAGCCGGTCATGGCATGGCTCTTGCTGAGACCGTTCAGCACCAGAGTGCGCTCCCACATGCCGGGCAGGCTGGCGATGGAGATGTGCGGCTGACCATCGTAGATCAGCTTCTCGTAGATCTCGTCTGAGAGCACGAGGAAATCGTGCGCCTGGGCCGCGTCGGCCACCACCTGGAGATGCGCGCGGCTCCAGACCTGGCCCGTCGGGTTGTTGGGAGTGTTCACGATCGCCAGCTTGGTGCGGGGCGAAATGGCAGCGGCCAGCCTGTCCCGCAACTCGGCAGCGGTCGTGTCCATGTTCATGGGCACGCACACCGTGATCGCCCCGGCCAGCGCGGCACACGGCTCATAAGACACCCAGGCCGGGGTGAAGAGGATCATCTCGTCCCCGGGATCGAGGAGGGCCTGGGCAGCCACAAACAGTGCCTGCTTGGCGCCCGGCATCACAATGATCTCTTTGGACGGCTCATACGTCACGCCGTTCTCGGTGGCCAGCTTCTGCGCGATCGCTTTGAGCAGCGCCGGGATGCCACGGCTGGGCGTATAATGAGTGAAGCCGGCGCGCAGGGACTGGATCGCTGCGTCGGTGACATTCGGAGCGGTCGGAAAGTCAGGGTCGCCGCCGCTCAGATCTACGATCGAACGGCCCTCGGCCCGAAGCCGACGCGCTTTGTCCATCACCTGAACCGTTGCCGAGCCTGCCAGGCCGCGGACGCGCTGGGCCGCTTTGCTGCGCAGGCCCTCTCGTTGTTGTGGGGTGAGCATCACGTTGACTCCTCCGGAAGTGAAATCGTCGCTGCTATCGCCCAGAGCAAGCGCCCAAACAGCGAGCTTCCTTGCACTGCTCATGGCGGGCTATCGGGCGCAGACAGGCTCCGATGCCCTGGCGTGGCCAACGCAACCTCGCGAGGCGGAGGAGTGGGGCGACTGTAGCTGGTCGGGATAGCACAACCGGCCCCAGTATAACCGAACCAGGGGCATTGTCAAACGACCAACCAATCAACATGGGCCACACAGCGATAGGTTGCGATCTGACATATCCGACGATGCTCTTCAGGTCAGATGGCCATGCCGTGCGCGGCGCCACGGCGGATGAAAATGTACCGCGGCATTATGGGTTTCAACAAATTAATCCGGTTATGATTACCAAAGCGGCCTCAAGCGGCCGCAGACCAATTTGGATTGCGGCGCTACAGCGCCGCTTTGCGGTCGTTGCGCAAGCCAAAGCGACGTCGGGCCGCCGCAAGCCGGGTGGGCCCATATCCAGATCAATTTGTTGAAGATCATAATCCCGCGGTACATGGCCCGCTTTCAGGTCAAGACGCGGATGAACGCAGATTTTCTGCCTGTCCGCGTCGCTCCGCGTTCATCCGCGTCCTATTTTTCAGCACAGGTTGCCGCGCTCGACCCGCAGCGTACGTGCTTGGCGCAGCACATCCTCAGCGAAATCGCCCCAATCAGTGGTTGTCACAATCGCCTGCTCTACCACGGCCAGTGCGTCCAGCACCGTGCGGCGCCGCGCGGCATCCAGCTCCGACATCACATCATCCAGGAGCAGCAACGGGCTGTCGCCCGTCTCCTCGCGCATCAGATCCAACTCGGCCAGCTTGAGGGCCAGGGCGGCCGTGCGCTGCTGGCCGCGCGAGCCGAAAGCACGCAGATCGTAGCCGTCCACGGTGAAGGCCATGTCATCTCGATGGGGGCCGACCAGACTGGTGCCCGCCGCAATCTCCCGCGCGCGCATGGCGCGCAGCTGCTTCGCAAAACCCTCCTGAATCTCCTCGCGCGAGACGACCTGATAGGCAGGCCGGGCTTCGGCGAGGCGCGATCGCCGCGCAGCTTCCACCTGGCGCGCAGAGACAGCCGTCTGCGCGGCCGGATCGGGACTGGGCAGGTAACCCAGATGGAGCCGTTCGGCCCCGGCTGTCAGCGCCCGATGACGCTCGGCCGCGATGCGATCGAGCGCGTGGACGGCCAGGCTGCGGCGATGCAACAACGTGCTGCCGTGTTCGGTCAGTTGCGCATCCCAGAAGTTGAGCTGGCCGGGATCGCCGCCTTCCTCGCGCAGGCGGCGCAGCAATGCGTTGCGCTGGGCCAGTGCACGGTTGTACTCGCTCAGCGCGCGACAGTACGCCGTCGAAATCTGGCAGAGCGCGATGTCCAGATAGCGCCGACGCTCGGCCGGTGCGCCGGCGACCAGGCTGATATCCTCCGGCAAGAAGAGCACCACGCGCAGATGGCCCACCAGGTCCATCCCTCGCCGCGGCGCGCCGTTGATGCGCACCTGCTTGCGCACGGTCGGCCCGTTCGCAGCACCGTTGGCCGTCAGCTCCAGCACCAGCTCCAGTTTCTCGGCCGTATGCCCCTCGCCGATGTCGCCGGCCAGCCGGGCATAGGGCAGGGGGCCTTCCAATGCCAGCCAGGAAATCAGTTCGCGCTCGGCCGTGGCCCGCGGCGACCGACCGGTCGCCAGCAGATGGATCGCCTCCAGCAAATTCGTCTTCCCCTGGCCGTTCGCACCCTGGATAATGGTCAGGTGATCCGGCAGGCTCAGCTCCAGGCGAGCATAATTGCGAAAATTGGTGAGAGACAGATGGTTGAGACGCATACCGCCTGCTCAGAGCACCTTCGAGATCTGCGCGGCCAGCCGATCCAGCTCGGAACGAGAGGGATAACGCGCGTGAGCAGGCCCGAAGCGCAACCCGATCCCGTCGCCGGCGAGACGCGGCAACACATGGATGTGCACATGGAACACCTCCTGGCCGGCCGCGCGACCATCGGCCAGGAACAGATTGACGCCATCACACGGCAATCCGCTGCGCCGCAGAGCGAGCGCCAGGCGCTGCGCCACCTGAAACATGTGGCCACCCGTTGCGGCCGGCAGATCGGCCAGCGTGGCTGCATGGCGGATCGGGACGACCAGCAACTTGCCCGCGTGCGGCTGATGGATGTCCATGAATGCCGCGCAGAGATCATCGCGGTAGACAAAGCTGCCCTCAGCTTCCCCGGCCAGGATATCGCAAAAAATACAGCGTTGCATCGGGACCTCCGCAGATGGAGAGAGCGGGGAACCGTTCACAAACCGGCGCGCGCGCCCGAGCCGGTCCGTCGCCACAGATACCAGGCTGCCGGCCGGTCACGATCCATGCCGTGCTGCGCCCAACACAAGGAGAAGGCTGGTGCGAACAGCGCCAGATCGGTCGGGCTCACTCCGGAACGACCGACCGCATCCGCGGACGTCGGCTCAAAAGCGTACAGCAGATAGAACGCGCCTGGCATCAGATGAGCGGCCAGCGAAGCGATATAAGCCGGTCGCCGCTCTGGTGGGATGGCGTGAAAACAGCCGATGTCCACGGCCAGGACGGCCACGAGGCGCAAGAATCCCAGGTCGGCCACATCGCCCAGGCAGAAGAACGCGGGCAGATCTTGCTCGGCCGCGGCCGCTCGTGCGCGACGCAGCGCACTGAGCGCCAGATCTATCCCGACGACGCGAAAGCCGTGCTGCGCCAGATAACAACTGGTGACACCGCTGCCGCATCCCAGGTCCAGCGCCCATCCACGCTGCAGCGCGCCGCTGCCGACCAGAGTCACCACCTCCGGAGGCACGATGCCGGTATCCCAGGGAGCATCACCGCCGGTGTAGCGCGCGTCCCACCATGCCGGAGAACCGATAGACAACGTATCGCCGTTCACGCAAACTCTGCCAACACAGGAAGGTGATCCGAAGCAGCTGCCGCGCGCGGATGATCCCAACGACGGCAGCGCTCCAGGCCGTCCATCCAGTCAGTGGGAGTGAAGATGTAGTCAATGCGGATTTCCGGCGCACAGGCCGGAAACGTAGCTCCCTCGCCGACGCCTGCCCGGACAAAAGCATCGCAATAGCCGGTCTTCTCGACCAGGGCGATCACATCGAAGGCGGGCGCGCTCCAGCTGCGCGCGGCGCGGCGCACGCGCAGGTCGGCCACCACGGACGCGTCGGGATAATCCTGGGCCGCCAGGGCGTTGAAATCCCCGACCACGAGATGCGGCCGGCCACGCTCGCGCGTCAGCCAGGTGCTGGCCGCACGCCACTGCGTCAGACGTACCGACTCGGAGCGGTGGTCCAGATGCGTGACGTAGAACATGAAAGGCCGGCCCGTAGGGAGCAAAATGCGCGCTTCGAGGAGGCCGCGCGGCTCGCGATTGGTGCCGGCCGCCAACCGATGCGCCGCGAAAGCCTGGATCGGCCAGCGACTGAGCACCGCGTTGCCGTAGGGGATGCCTGCCGACGCTTCAGCAGCCGATACCGTCTGGCCGAAAGCAAAATGCATCCCCAGCCGTGCGGCCAGCACAGCCAGCGCAGCACCCCCTTCGGTGGGCTGCGGGTGAAAGACCTCGTTCAACCCTACCAGGTCGGGCCGTGCATCTCCGATCACCTCGATCAGCGCGGCGAGATTGAACGAGCCATCCGGATCGGTCGCACGCCAGCCGTGAATGTTGTAGGTCAGAACCCGCATGCGCCCTCCGAGCAAAGATGTCTCGGCCGGCCGATCGGCTCGGGCCATGCCCAATCCACCACCACCGGCCGATGATCCGACGCGTGCAGCACCGACACAGAGTCGAGCGCGTGCGCTCTTTGGACTCCCCGTGCCCAGGTTTTGGGAAAGAAGAGAAAATCAATCCGAAAGACAGGTGCGCGGGCCGGAAACGTGCGGCCGGCTCCCTCACCCACCGCGCGAAATGCATCTTCGTAGCCGGCCCGACGCATCCAGCGCAGGACAGGAGGCAAAAAGTGCCGGCCATAGTGACCGTCGAACGCCGGCGTGTTGAAATCGCCGGCGATGAAGTGGGGCCCCCAACGCGCGGCTTCGGCGAGCACCCCCTGGACCTGCCACAGCCGCGTGCCCTCGAAGGCGTGGTCAAGGTGGGTGACGAACGCGGTCAGGCCGGCGGCCGGGCCGGCCGCCACGCGCGCACCGAGCAGGGCTCGCTGCTTCGTCGTCGGCAGGCGCGGCAATAGCCGATTGACAACGACCTCGAACGGGTAGCGGCTGAGCAGAGCATTGCCCTGCGGCCCATGCCAGTTCGGACCGTGATCCACCCAACCGCTCGGCCCGAAGACGAAATGCATGCGCAAGCAAGCTGCCAGTTCGGCGAGATAGTCCCGGGTACGGCCGCAGTGAACGACCGGATGAATCACCTCGTTCAACCCCACGATATCGGCGTGCGCGGAACGGATAATCTCGGCCAGCCGATCTATATCCACCCGACGATCATGGCCGGCCCACCGATGGATATTATAGGTCATGATGCGAACAGACGGCACCGATGCGATCTGTCTCGCCGCATTGTCTGCTACCACACAACTTCCTCGACCATCATTGCCGCCCCGCAGGGCAACGCTGCATAGTATACCACCGGGGCTGCATACGCCCAAAAGTATCCGGGGCACACACGCACTGTGAATATCCCTGTGGATAAGTCGACACTTATCCACAGCCACCCCCATGCCTCGCAGCGTGAAATGAAAGACAAAAAAGGCGGCCCCGCCGCTACCCCTAAATAGAGCGTGCGCATCAGCCCGACCTACTGAATGTCGCCATCAACAAAACCCCGCTCATTCTCGACACCGATCACACTAACAGCTTGCACACAGACAGTCCACCACTCGTCGGGAATGGTATGTCCTGCCCCTGGGTCACCCCACCTTCACCTCCACTAAATGTAGCCGTCGAGGATCATAAACGCGGGGCTTGTCCACATTTCCACAGGGCCTACTTCTATGATACATTCTATAACTACAACCCATGGATAACATGAAACAATGGCATAAATCCCCAGGATCAAGACTCGCTATGTTCCAGCATGTTGTCGTTTATCGAACGCCTGAACGGTATGCCGGATGGCCCGCCAACTATGGCATCTGGTCGTGGGGCAACGAGATCGTTGTCGGCTTCACCGTCGGTTACCCCGATCCGGCCGGCGGCTTTCATAGCCGCGACCGCCGTCGGCCATTCATGCCGATGCAGGCGCGCAGCCTGGACGGCGGTGTGAGCTGGGCGGTGGCACCCATGCCCTGCCGCACCCCCGGTAACCGCGGCCTGTCGGCCGATGAGCACGTGGTGCCGGAGCTGCGGGCCGCGGCAGCCATCGCCCAGGGACTGGAGGACTGCCCGATGCCCTGCCCAGGTGGCATCAACTTCGCCCATCCGGACTTCGCTTTGCTTTGCGGCCGCACGGGCCTGAAGGCCGGCGCGTGCTCCTGGTTCTACGTCTCCTATGATCGTTGTGGTTCGTGGGAGGGTCCTTACAGTCTGCCGATGTTCGGTTTCAGCGGGGTGGCCGCACGCACCGACTACTTGATCTCCGGCCCAGACGTATGCACGCTGTTCCTGACCGCGGCCAAAGCGGATGGCGAGGAAGGCCGTGTGTTTTGTGCACGCACGCGCGATGGTGGCAAGACCTTCGCGTTGCTCTCGCTGATCGGCCCGGAGCCGTCGGGCTATGCCATCATGCCTGCGAGCCTGCGGCTGCGCTCAACGCATCTCCTGTGCGCGGTGCGCTGCTGCGAGCGGCCGACAGGTGTCCCGCCGCGCTACTGGATTGACCTCTATGCATCGGATGACGATGGGGCAACATGGCACTACCTGTGCCGTCCCGTGCCCGACACCGGCACAGGCGGCAATCCCCCGACCCTGACCCGACTTCACGACGGCCGTTTGTGCCTGACCTACGGCTATCGGGCGCAGCCCTTCGGCATTCGGGCGCGGGTCAGCGCCGACGATGGGTTGACCTGGGATCGGGAATACATCCTGCGTGCGGATGGCGGCAGCCATGATCTGGGCTATCCGCGCACGGTGCAGCGGCCGGATGGCGTGATCGTCACCGTCTACTACTTCACGGATCGGCCGGCCGGGCCGGGCTATATCGCGGCGACGTTGTGGCGGCCGGAGTGAGCCTCAATACGCGCCGATCTCGCGCAGGCGGTCGTCGTCAATGCCGAAGTGGTGAGCGATCTCGTGGCGCACCACCCGACCGACCAGCTGGCGTACCTCGGCCAGCGATCGGCATTGCGCCTCGATCGGCCGCTGATAGATGCTGATTTTATCCGGCGCGACATTGCCGTAGTCATGAGGACGGTCCGTCTGTGGCACGCCGTGGTAGAAACCGAGCAGGTCATAGCGCGACGACGCGCCGGCCAGTGCCAGCGTGTGGCGGTCCGGCCAGTCTTCGACGACGATTTCCACGTTATCGAGCATATCGAGGAACATGGCGGGCAGCTCATCCAGCGCGGCCGCCACGATCTCCTCGAATTGGGTCGGCGACAGGCGGAGTGGACTCATAGAAGACCTCGCATGCGGAACCAGGCGAGCGCGTCAGCCAGGGTCTCGGCCAGCGGCCGCGTCGTCAGGCCGAGCTCGGCCACGGCCTGCGCGTTGCTGACCGGCTGCCACAGGGGGACGGTTTTGAGAAAGCTGGCCTGGCCGCCGGCCACCAGTTGGCCGATGGCCGCAACCACGCGCAGCGCGCGCGGTCCCAGCCGAAAACGCGGCGGTCGCGCGCCGTTCAGACGGGCGACCGTGGCCAGCACCTCGTACAGCGTCACGTTGTGTGCGTTCAGAATGGTGCGTGTGCCTGGCCGACCGCGTTCGGCCGCCGCGATGTGGGCGAGCGCAACATCGCGCACGTCTATCACTCCCAGCGTCGCCTCCGGGCAGACCGGCAGCCGGCCCCGTGCGGCCAGCAGCAGCGGCCCGCTGACCGACAGGTGCACGTCGCCGGGGCCGAAGACCGCGGTTGGGCAGAGCACGATGACCGCCTGGCCGGCCTGCGCAGCGCGCAGTGCCTCGACCTCCATGGCCCATTTCGCCTCGTAGTACGGATCGCCGCTGCTGCCGGGGACATAAAAATCGCGTTCGTCGGCCAGTCGGCCGGGCTCGGCCGGCCGACCGATGGTCGTATAGGAGCTGGTGTAGATCAGCCGCGCGACGCCGACGCGCTGCGCCGCATCTAATACGTTCTGCATCTCGCGCACGGCCCGGCCGATATCCCTGGCCATGGTGCGCGGGTTGTGCGGATAGGCGCCCGCGCAATGGAAGACGACCTCGCAGCCCTGCATGGCAGCGGCCAGGCTTTCCGCATCAGCCAGATCGCCTGTGCACCACGCCAGCATCCCGTCGCCGTGGCCGGTCGCGGTCAGATCGGCCAGGTCGCCGAGGGCGTCGGGCCGTCGGCGCAGCCCGGTCACGCGCCAGCCGCGCGCCAGCGCGACGCGCACGATCTGCCCGCCGATGAAGCCTGTGGCCCCCAACACGAGACAGTGCACCATGTCCCTCTCCCCTTGCCTATGGCCGGCCACGCCGCGCCGTCAGATACGCGGTGACCGAGCGCCAGGGAACCGTCGCGCCGGTCAGCTTCCGCCGATAGAGCGCCTCCACGTCTGCCAGCTCGTCGGGGGTCAGCCGGCCGGCCAGATGCTGGACGTAGGCAAGCCGGCCGCCCGGCGGCGCGGGCGTGAACCAGCGATCCAACAGCGCGGGGCTGATGCGCATCTCAGCAACAGATTCGACCGGCTCCACGGCTACATCGGTCAGGCCGGCCGCGTGCAAAGCCGCGGCCAGGTCCTCCTCCGTCCAGTTCACCAGCGGGTCGCCGGCCGTCGCGTAGATCGCCTCTTCGGCCTCCTGCACCTTCGCGGCCAGTGGTGCGGGTAGCTCCACCAGCGCGTAGAGTCGTTGGGTGTAACGCGGCACCGGCTCGGCCAGGCTGATGATGCCGTGATCGTGAAGCAGGGCGGCCAGCAGCCGCGCGAGCTGGCCGATCTCCTCGCGGGCCGACTGGGTCGAAATGGCTGTCTGTCCGGACAGGCGAGCCTGTCGCCCCGGATTGAGCGCGTTGCGGCCGATGATCGCATCGAAACGCACGTCTGATTCGCCGCGCAAGGCCAGCAGGTCGGGCAATTCAGCGGGTTGCCCCTGCAATATGACCGGCCGCTCCAACGCGGGCAGCCGATTGGCGATCTCGCGCAGTGTCTCGGCTTCGGTGGCGGTGGCGGCCAGCGTCCAGACACCCCCTTCCGGCACACGGCGCAGTGCTTCCCAGGTGAGCAGCCCACTGCCCGCGTTCAGGTCGAGCACCAGGTGATGGCGTTGCAGTTTTGCCGCGTCCAACACCCGCGCGCGGAGAGCGGTTAGCTGCTCGCTGGCGTGGCCGACCGCGCGCTGCAGCCAGCGATCGCGATCGCCGCGCGCCAGCTCGCCGGTGTAGGTGAGCGCCTCGGGGATGCCGAAGCCGGCGCCGCCCTCCAGCATGGCGGCCAGTTGCGCCTCGCGTCGGCGCTCTACTTCGGCCTTCACCTGTGCTTCGTAGCCCAACGCGCCCGGCTGGTAGAAGACGCGGCCCTGCAACGCTTCGGGCAGATATTGTTGCGCCACCCAGTGGTCGCGATAGGCGTGAGGGTAGAGATAGCCCTCGCCGTGGCCGAAGCCCTCTTTGTCGCGGCTGGCATCGCGCAGATGCGTGGGCACCTCGGCCTCACGTTCGCGCTCCACGGTCTCCAGGGCGTCGAAAAACGCCATTGCCGAGTTGCTCTTCGGCGCAGTCGCCAGGTAGAGCGCCGCATTGGCCAGGTGAAAGCGGCCCTCCGGCATGCCGACGTAGTCGAACGCCTGCGCACACGCCATCACGAAGGGAATGGCATGCGGATCGGCCAGGCCGACGTCTTCGCCGGCGAAGATGATCATGCGCCGGAAGATGAAGCGCGGGTCTTCGCCGGCGTAGACCATGCGCGCCATCCAGTAGAGCGCGGCGTCCGGATCGGATCCGCGCAGGCTCTTGATGAAGGCGCTGATGGTATCGTAGTGGACATCCCCTTCTTTGTCGTAGAGCACCGCACGGCGCTGGATGGATTCCTCGGCCACGGCCAGATTCACATGGATGACGCCATCTGCCGAGGGCGGGGTGGTCTCGACAGCCAGTTCCAGCGCGTTGAGCACCCCGCGCGCGTCGCCGTTGGCCACGTCCACGAGGTGTTCCAGTGCGTCATCGTCTATCTGCACGTTGAGCCGGCCATAGCCGCGTTCGGGATCGGCCAGGGCCTGTCGCGCCACGGCGTACAGGTCCTCTTTCGTCAGCGGCTTGAGCTGGAAGATGCGGCTGCGGCTGACCAGCGCCTTGTTGACCTCGAAGTAAGGGTTTTCGGTCGTCGCGCCGATCAGGATCACCGTGCCGTTTTCGACCCACGGCAATAGGGCATCCTGCTGGGCTTTGTTGAAACGGTGGACTTCGTCCACGAAGAGGATGGTGCGCTGGCCGAACTGGCCGCGGCGTTCCTGGGCTTCGGCGATGGCAGCGCGAATGTCGGCGACGCCGGCCAGCACGGCATTGATGGCGATGAAGTGGGCGCGCGTGGTGTTGGCGATGATGCGCGCCAGCGTTGTCTTGCCGGTGCCCGGTGGCCCGTAGAAGATGAGCGAGCTGAGCTGATCGGCCTGGATGGCGCGGCGCAGCAGCCGGCCGGGCCCCACGATGTGTTCCTGGCCGATGAACTCGTCCAGCGTGCGCGGCCGCATGCGGGCGGCCAGGGGCGCCTCCTTCTCGGTCAGTTCGGCGCGACGCATGTCGAAGAGGCTGTCAGGCTTCTGCATGGCTTCTATTCTACCACACACCCCATCGTGGGGGAATCTGTGCTATAATGGCCGCGGAGGTTGTCATGCCTGAGTCGTCGCCGTCGCGTCCGCCGACCGATTATCGCGCTTTTCGCCGCCGAGACGACCGCAACCTGGCCCTGGCCGTGGTCATTTTTCTTGTCGGCGTCGGCGGCGCCCTGATCGCCCTGATCTACGGCAGCAGCGCCCTCATCCTGGGGCTGACGTGTCTGGCGGCCGGTGCCGGGCTGTTCGGCCTGGTATGGCTGATTCTCACGCTCATGGAGCGGTGGGCCGGGGAATGAGCGATCTCCATGGAGCCGTGTTTGACAAAGCAACGGCTTCTGGTGTATGATCTGGCGCACAATTTCATAGCTTGTACCACAGCGGCGATGACGGAGGAAAGTAGCCAGGGGGATGGCCTGCAGAGAGGTCGGGCCTGGGCTGCGAGCCCGACCGGCGCGAACCTGTAGCGAAGTTCCCTCCTGAGCCTGACGGGTGAAACCTGAAAGCGTTGGCGTCAACGCTTTCGGGCAAGTAGTTCGTCACGGAGGCCCACCGTTAGCGGGGCAGCCGGTAAGCCCGTGTAATCGGGCCGCCGGCATGAGGTGCTTCCGTGTTTGCGGAAGAATCAGGGTGGTACCGCGAAGTCGGCCAGTGCGCGCTTCGTCCCTGCGACGAATGCGCGCACTTTTTTTGTAACTGCTCAGGCTCTAAAATCGTCGTCGAGTCGTCAGAACGGAGGAAAAATGCATGAGAATTTAGTTGCGCTGCGCGAAGCGGCTCTGCGAGAATTGGCGGCAGCAGCCGACGCGGAGGCCCTGGAGTCCTGGCGCATCAAGTATCTCAGCCGCAAGGGGGGCGCGCTCAACGAGGCCGTCAAGGTGCTGGCCACATTGCCGCGCGAAGAACGGCCGGCCTACGGCCAGGCCGTCAACGAGGTGAAGGCGGCCATCGAGGCGGCCTTTGTCGAGCGTCAGGAGCAGCTCAAAGCGGCTGCCCTGGAAGCCGAGCTGAGTGGCAGCGCCATAGACGTCACGCTGCCCGGCCGGACACCCTCGCTGGGCCGGCTCCACGTGACCACGCAGAATCTGCGCCAGCTCTATGCCATCTTCGCAGAAATGGGCTTTCAGGTCTACGACGCGCCCGATGTGGAAACGGATGAGTACAACTTCGGCCTGCTGAACATCCCGCCCTATCATCCGGCGCGCGATATGTGGGATACGTTCTGGGTCAGCCAGAGCCCGACGCCCCGGCCGACCGAACGCTCGCTGGTGATGCGCACGCACACCAGTCCGGGCCAGATTCGCGTCATGCGTGAACGCTGCCCAGAGCCGATCCGCGTGATCCTGCCCGGCAAGTGCTATCGCTACGAGCAGATCACCGCGCGGTCCGAGCATCAGTTCTACCAGATGGAGGGGTTGGCCGTCGGCAAGAATATCCGCATGACCGACCTGATCGGCACCCTGCAGCAGTTTGCCCGCCGCATGTACGGTGCCGGTCGGCGGTTGCGGGTGCGCGGCAGCTATTTCCCCTTCACCGAGCCGAGCATCGAGGCCGATATGGATTGCATCCTGTGCGGCGGCAAGGGCTGCGGCGTCTGCAAATACACCGGCTGGCTGGAGATCGCCGGCGCCGGCATGGTTCATCCGACTGTGTTGCGCAATGGCGGCTACGACCCCGACATCTACAGCGGTTTCGCTTTCGGCATGGGGGTCGAACGACCGGCAATGTTGAAGTACAAGATCAACGATATCCGCTATTTCTACGGCAACGACCTGCGCTTCCTGGAGCAGTTCGGTTGAGCCGGAGGAGCATATTCGCATGAAGATACCGCTTAGCTGGTTGAAAGACTACGTGGACATCACGCTACCGGTGGAACAGCTTGCCGAACGACTGACCCTGGCGGGACTGGAGGTCGAGTCGCGCACGCGCATCGGCGAGCTGTGGGACCGCGACAAGATCTTTGTCGGCCAGATCCTGGCCGTGACGCGCCATCCCGATGCGGATCGGCTGGTGCTGGCGCGCGTCGCATACGGTGCTGCCGAGCCGCTCACCGTCGTCACCGGCGCGCCGAACCTCTACCCTTATGTCGGCCAGGACCTCAGCGGTGGTCGTGGGCCGAAGGTGGCCTTTGCCATCGTCGGCGCACGGCTGATTGACGGCCACAGCGCCGAGCGCAAGATCGTCACCCTCAAGGCCGGCAAGATCCGGGGCATCGTCTCCCAGGGCATGGTCTGCTCCGAAAAGGAGCTCGACCTGAGCGATGAGCACGAAGGCATCCTCATCCTGCCGTGGGATGCGCCGGTCGGGATGCCCCTGGCCGATTATCTGGGCGATACGATCCTGGAGTTCGACATCAAAGGCGCGTTCGGACACCTGCAGTGCGTCGTCGGCATCGCGCGCGAGATTGCTGCGCTCACCGGCCAGACGTTGCGTCATCCGGTGCCGCCGGATTATCTGGCCACTCCGCGCGTGCCCGATGCAGACTTTGCCGGCATCGTGATCCGCGACCCCGATCTGTGCCTGCGTTATTCGGCGGCGCTGATCGAGGGGGTGAAGGTGGGGCCGTCGCCCTACTGGATGCAGCAGCGACTCATCCGCGCCGGCATGCGGCCCATCAACAACATCGTGGATATCACCAACTATGTGATGCTGGAGATCGGCCAGCCACTGCATGCATTCGACTATGACCTGCTGCGCCAACGGGCCGGCGGCCGGCCGACGATCATCATGCGTCGTGCCTACCCGGGCGAGCATCTGGTCACGCTCGACGGGGTAGATCGGGAGCTGGATCCGGACATGCTGATGATCACCGACACGGTCGGCACGATCGCTGTGGGTGGCGTCATGGGCGGCGCCAACACCGAGGTCGGTGATCGCACGACCACCGTGCTCCTCGAAGCCGCCAACTTCGACTTTCTGAGCATCCGGCGCACCACTCAGCTCCTCAAGCTGTCGAGCGAGGCCGGCTCGCGCTTCGGCAAACGGGTAGACCCTGAGTTGACCGTGGCGGCACTGGCGCGCGCCGGGCAGCTGATGGCCGGGCTGGCCGGCGGCACTGTGCGTCCGGTATACGGCGACGTTTATCCCAATCCGGCGCCCAGGAAGACGATCGCACTCGACCCGAATTACGTCAATCGCCTGCTCGGCGTGGATGTCCCGGTGCCGGAAATGGTCCGTATCCTTCGCGCACTGGAGTTTGGGGTAGAGGAGGAAACCAGTGGAACAGGGGAGACAAGCAGCCGGGGTGTCGGTGGACATGGGGAGGGGCACACCCCCCTTGTCTCCTTGCCGACTTCCTCCTCGTCTACCTCCCTTCTCGTCACGGTTCCGAGTCATCGGCAGGATGTGAGTATCCCGGCCGATCTGGTAGAGGAGATCGGCCGCATCTACGGCTACGACCGGATGCCGCACACGCTGCTGGAAGATGAGCTGCCGCCGCAGCGTCGCAATCTGGCCCTGGAAGGGGAAGAAAAGGTGCGCGATGTACTGGTCGGCTGCGGCCTGACCGAGGTCATCACCTATTCGATGATTGATCGCCGGGACGAGGCCAGGCTGATGCGTCGCGAAGTGCCGCCACAGGAGTACGTCACCGTGCTGAACCCGCTGAGCTCAGAGCGAGCGCATCTGCGCCGGACGCTGTTGCCCGGCCTGTTGAACACAGCCAGGGCCAACCTGCGGTTCACCGAGCGCGTGGCGATCTTCGAGCTCGGTCGCGTCTTCTATCCGCGGCCAGGAGAGACGTTGCCGGCTGAGCCGCGTCGCGTCAGCGCGTTGTTGGTCGGCCCGCGCGAGCCGGTCGGCTGGCAGCCGCACGATGCGACCCCGCTCGGCTTCTTCGACCTGAAGGGCATCGTCGAAGCGCTCCTGGCACGGTTGGAGTTGAAGGAGACGACCTGGGAGCGCGGGGAACATCCGGCAATGCACGGTGGCCGCACGGCCCGCTTGTTGGTGGCCGGCCAGGAGGTGGGCTATGTCGGCGAGCTGCATCCCCTCGTGCGCATGGCATTCGACCTGCCCAACCAGCCCGTCGTCATCATGGAGCTGGATCTGGATGCGCTGTTGGCCGGCTGGGGCGCGGCCGCACCGATGACCGAGATCTCCTCTCAGCCGCCGGTCTACGAGGACCTGGCGGTCGTGGTGGATGAGGCGATCCCGGCGGCCCAGGTGGCCGGGCTGATCCGTCAGGCCGGCGGCAAGCTGTTAGTAGATGTGCGCCTGTTCGATGTTTACCGCGGCGGCCAGATCCCGGCCGGCAAGAAATCGCTGGCCTACAGCCTGACCTTCCAGGCGGCCGACCGCACTTTGACCGACGAAGAGACGAGCAAGCTGCGGGCCAAAATCGTTGGCCGGCTCGCGCGCGAACTGGGTGCCACACTGCGCGCATAGCCGACAACATGCCGCGGCATGCATGCCGCCTGCTCCATATCGCCGGCCTGGCGCACTGCAGCGTCGTCTGCGGCGACCAGTGGCCGGGCCGAGTCGCCGATACCAACTGGACCGCGGTAACATGCGCGGCGTCATGGTGTCGGGCCGTCGGACAGCACATAATGGCGACGAGTCTTGAGTGATCGGAGGGCGTGATGGGTTTCCTGGACAGCTTGCGCAAGGCATTCGGTGGCCAGGCATCGTCTGGCAGCGGGGGTGGTCGCAGCCGTTTCGGCGGCGATGATCCCAATACCTACTGGATTTATGCGCAGTGCCGACGCTGCGGTGAGCCGCTCAAGGCGCGCGTGAATCTGATGAACGAACTCAGCGAAGCCGAGGAAGGCGAAGGCTGGATCGTCCGCAAGGGCCTGGTCGGTTCCGGTGTCAATCGCTGCTTCCAGGTCGTCGAGGTCACGCTGAAGTTCGATAGCAGGAAGCAGACGATCCTCGAGAGCGAAATCGTGGGTGGCAGGCTGCTGACAGCACAGGAATACGAGGTGTTGCGTCAGCAGCAATCAGAGGAGCATTCAAACTATGCGTAAACCAATCCTGGCCGGCAACTGGAAGATGAACAAGACGCCGGCTGAAGCCGTCGCATTTGTGCGGGCAGTGAGCCCGCTCGTCACCTGTTATCCACAGGTAGAGACGGTGGTCTGTCCGCCGTTCGTCGCGTTGCCCGCCGTGGCCGAGGCGCTGCGCGACGTGCCGATCGCAGTCGGCGCTCAGAACTGTCATTGGGCCGAGAGTGGTGCCTACACCGGCGAGGTCTCGGCGGCCATGCTCCAGGGTCTGGCGCAATACGTCATCATCGGGCATTCGGAGCGCCGTCAATACTTTGCCGAGACCGATGAGAGCGTCAACAAAAAGATCAAAGCGGCGCTGGCGCACGGCCTCGTGCCTATTGTTTGTGTCGGCGAAGATCTGGCCCAGAACGAGGCCGGTGTCACCGACGCCTTCGTGAGCGGCCAGGTGCGCGCCGCGTTCGCCGGGCTGAGTGCCGGGCAGGCTGTCGGCGTCGTCATCGCCTACGAGCCGATCTGGGCGATCGGTACTGGCCGGAACGCCACGCCCGAGGTGGCCAACCGCGTCTGTGGGGAGGTCGTGCGCGGGACGATCCGCCAGCTCTACGGCGATGCGGTGGCCGATGCGATCCGCATCCAGTACGGCGGTAGCACCAACGACAAGAACATCGGCGAGCTGATGGCGATGCCCGATATTGACGGCGCGCTGATCGGCGGTGCCAGCCTCAAGGTTGATGTCTTCGCCACCATGGTGCGCGTGACCGCCGGCCTCTATCCGCAGGGGTGACCTGATCGGAGCGTGCCAGGCGCTCCACCAATGCCTGGCACGCAGCCGGTCTGTTTACCTCGGAGCAGTGCCGGGCCTGAATTTCCATGTCGTTGATTTCGCCTCTGCTGGTCTTCGCCTTCGTCCTGGCCTGTTTGCTGCTGTTGAGCCGTTGGATCACACAGCAAGTGCTGCGGTTGGGGCATCGGCTGACGCAGAACGAGGCCGCGGCGCTGATCGGCTACTATCTCCTCTTCTTCCCCGGCATCTTGTTGCATGAGCTGAGTCACATCGGCATGGCGTTGATCGTGGGCCTGCGGGTGGGTCGGCTGAGCCTGGGGCCGAAGCAGCGGCGCAGCTCGGTGGAGCTCGGTTCGGTGATGGTGAGCCGGGGCGACGCGTTGCGCGAGAGCCTCGTCGGCCTGGCGCCCTTTCTCGTCGGCAGCGCGGCATTGCTGACCATCGGCTACGGCATCTTCGATGTGGCCGCGCTGGGGCGGGCATGGGCTGCAGGTGGCTGGCCAGCCGTGCTGCGCGCGGCCGATGGCATCTGGCAGGTGCCCGATTTCTGGCTATGGGCTTACCTGATTTTCGCCATCAGCAATGCCATGACGCCTAGTCCGGCCGATCGTCGGCCGTGGCTGACGGCGGGCATCTATCTCGCCCTGGCCCTGGGCATCTCCTATCTGCTGGGCGGGCTGGCACTGCTCCCGGCCGAGCTGGGCATCCGCGCAATGGCCGCGCTGCCGCTGCTGACGCTGGCTTTTGCGTTCACTCTCGCCCTCGATCTGGCTGCCGCGCTTCTGCTCTGGCTGGCCGAGTCCGTTCTCATCCGCCTGCAGCATTGATCATGAGAAAAAAGCAAGGTGCGAGGCCTTTGTGACCTCGCACCTTGCCTGTCAGGCGCGACGATGGAACCTTGAGAGTCTGAGGTCGCCGGCGAGTCATGAGCGCCGACGACCGACCCGCAAGGCCTGGCGTTCAGATCGCATAGCATTTGCGATGATACGCGATGCTGTGAGAGAGCGGCCGGCCGTTTTGGATTTCCGTTACCTTCACCATCAGCAGATCCCCGAACGTCACATCCTGGCCGCATTTCGTGCAGGTGTGGCCGCTGAGCGTCTTGCGGCGTTTTTCCAGGGTTGCGGTATCGGCACCCATCTTAGTTGCTTGAGCCATAAGATCACCTCCTTAGCAAAGCACTCGGCGCCACGTGGCGCCGAGTTTGTTCATAGCTGATATTATCCGCGAAACAGGGCGAATGTCAAGACTGGGCCTGGTACTCCGCCAGGTTGGATTTTGCTCTTTGCTATTGGACCCCTCTCACCCCCTGCTCCGCTCTCCCCTGCCAGGGGAGAGCGGGAGGAACCTGCTTA
>FWPU01002559.1_pt1 | contig 49762 bp, 32 predicted proteins | sample 2228361 | NCBI WGS metagenome assembly FWPU01 (sample SAMEA103939777, study PRJEB20133) | metagenome | reverse complement strand
CTCAGCCAGGCCCAACGCCGCCGCCAGCATGCACAAGCGAGGACGCTTATGCTACGTAGAGCAAGCGTCCCCGCTTGCTCAGAACGGCCAAATCCTTCCCGCTTGCTCACCAAGGCCCAACACCGCCGCCAGCGTGCACAAGCGAGCACGCTTATGCTACGTAGAGCAAGCGTCCCCGCTTGCTCAGAACGGCCAAATCCATCCCGCTTTCTCAGCAAGGCCCAACACCGCCGCCAGCGTGCACAAGCGAGCACGCTTATGCTACGGCGAGAAGCTCATGCTACGGAACGCTGGTGCTACGTATACCGAGCATCCCCGCTTCTTGAAAACGACCCATCTGTCCCGTGTCTTGCTGGGGAGGTGGCCCGCACAGGGAATGGGCAATTGCGGGATCTGGTCTGGTTCTGGTCGGCCCGTTAGTAGAAGTGGGAGAGCCCGATTGCGGCGGGGCAGGTGTTTCGCCTGCCGATGGTGGGCCTGGCAACCCGCACTGAGGCCCGAGCCCCGTGTAGAATAGATGCATGGCAGACCCGCTTTCCAGCCGCCGGCAGTTTCTCACCGTTGGGCGCACGCCGGGTGGAGACCCAAGCGCTCCGAGGGCAGATTGCGTGCAACCAGAGCTGGAGTCTAACCTGACCGGGGAAGCCCCACGGAGCGTAGGCGGTCAGCGGGCGGCCGAGGCGGCCGGGCATCGGTCCTGCCATGCCGAGTGGGTAAGTGTGGCGCGTACGGCCATGGCCTGCCAGTTTGAGGTCATGCTGCCGCCAGGCTCTCCCACGCATGTGACATCGGCCCTCTCTGCGCTCGACCTGGTCGAGGCGCTCGAGGCACAGCTTTCGGTCTACCGCGACACGAGCGAGGTCGCCCGGCTCAATCGCGAGGCCGCACGGTCCTGGGTGCGGGTGGAGGAGGGCTTGTTCGACCTGCTTGAGCTTGCCAAACGGCTGCATGCAGAGACGGCTGGCGCCTTTGACGTGACGGCGGGGCGGCTCATCAAGGCATGGGGTTTTTTCAAGCGGGCGGGCAGGATGCCCGAACCGCAAGCCCTGGCCGCGGCACGGCGCTGCGTCGGCAGCGAGCTGGTCATGCTGGATCCAGCGGCGCGTGCCGTGCGCTTCGCGCGCGAAGGCGTTGAAATCAACCTGGGGGCGATCGGCAAGGGTTACGCGCTCGATCGCGCTTGCCAGGTACTACAAGAGCGGGGCGTGCGAGAGTTTCTGCTGCATGGCGGGCGCAGCAGTGTGCTGGCTCGCGCTAGCAGAGACGGGGCGGAGGCAGACCAGGAGGGCTGGCTGATTGGCGTCCGGCATCCGCTCTTGCCTCATCGCCGGCTGGCAGAGATCAGGCTGTGCAACCAAGCATTGGGGACCAGCGGTTCGGCAGTGCAGTTCTTTCGGCACGAGGGGAGGCGCTACGGTCACATTTTGGATCCACGGACTGGTTGGCCGGCAGACGGGGTGTATTCGGCCACGGTCGTGGCGCCCACGGCGGCCGAGGCCGACGCGTTGGCCACGGCGTTTTACATCATGGGGCCGCGCGAGGCGAGTGCGTACTGCCGCAGCCATCCGGGCGTGGGCATGCTGCTTGTGGCTCGTGGCGCTGGGGATGAGGCGGAGCTTTGTGTCGAGGGGCTGTTGCCGGGCCAATGGCGACTATTAGATGGTGCGGCAGGGCTGCGAGGTGCAAACGACGGATCGGCGCACGAGAACGAGATCGCAGGGTAGCGCATACCTTGCGGTGGGCCTGGGAGGCGAGGCCGATGGATGTGTGCATGTGCGGGTAGTCGGCGGGACATGCCGCGTGGCATGTAGAGCCGGCTGCTGCGTGGCGTGTGCTGGTGGGGATGGTCGTGTGTACACCTAGCGAGCTTGGCGGGGTCCGAGTGCGGAGATGGTCGAGACGGCCAGGTCGCGTGCCAGCCACCACAAGAGGCGTGGTTTGCGCAAGGCTTGCGAGAGTGCATAGGGTGCGTAGGCTTCACCGTAAGGGACGTAGATGCACACATCCACGTTTAAGCGGTTGGCGAGTGCCATGCTTGGGCGCATGGGAAGGCCGTAGAGCAGTTCGAGCGTGCAAGGGGTGGCCGTTTCTTTGAGGCGACGGAGCGCTTGCTCTGCCAGCGGCGGGTCGTGGGTAGCCACTGCAACGGCGTTGGCCCGACCGGCCAGGCACTCGATCACTTGCAGGTAGCTGGTGCGCAGGTCGGCCGGGTCCTGGCGGGGGTCGGGCCATTCTCCTTTGACGACGCGTACGCGCAGGCCGCGTGCTGCTGCCCAGGCCGCATCTTCAGCGGTGCGCTGCCACCGTGCGGGCAGGGTGTAGCCCAGTTCGAGCTGCGGGTAGGCGTCGGCCAGTTCATCGACGATCGATCGGGTGCGATCGGCAGAGTCTGGTGCCAGGCTGTCGAAGTGCAGGCGGCGGCCAGTCTGAACGCAGCGGGCTGCGAGTTCGTCGAGCAGCGGCCGGGAGTAGTCGAGAGACGGGAGTTTGGTGGAGACATAACCTGGGAGACCGGCGGAGGCGAGCGCATCGATGGCGGCCAGGTAGTGGTCTGCCACTTCGCGTGGGGGGGAGTTGGGTGCGTCCCAGAAGCCGAGGGTGCAGGCGGCGGAGTGGGCAGCGAGTTCGCGGGCGAGGCGCAGGGCATCTTCGAGCTTTGGGCCGGCGATGTAGCGGCGTGCGGCGCGGCGGACGATCGGGGCGGCGAGTTTGCGGAGTTGCGTGCGGGAGCGTTGCGCCCAGGTGCGGCCGTGCGCGGCGGCGCGTCTGGCGGCGTGGGCTGCTGCATCGGCAGCCAGCGCTGCTGCACCTGCGGGAGAGCGTGGGTAGACGCGGAGCGAGACACAGGGATGTGCTAGGTTGGTCCAGACCTGGATCCAAGGCTCTTGCTGGCCCAGGAACTCGTACCGCGCGAGGCCTTGGCGGGCGGCATAGGAGATGGTTTCGCGCAGCAGGAGCAGGCCCGGGGAGCAGGCAGAGTACGCGGCATCGTAGCCGATCTTGAGCAGCCAGAAGCCGCCGCGGTGTACGAGGGCCATCTGCACAGCGACGGCCTGGCGGCCGAGACGCAAGAAGCAGAGCCGCAGCAGGCCGTCTTGCCGGGCGGCATGTGCATAGCGGCGGCAGAAGGCGTTTTCGGCCGGGTCGAGCGCGATAGCAGTACCGGAGCGGCCCTTCCAGGAGCGTGCCTCGACGGCGAACACCTCATCCAGCAGAGAATCAAGCTCGTGTGCTTGTGGCAGCACGACATCGACAGCAAGCGGGCCGAACTTTTCTGCCTTGCGGCGGGCACGCCGCAGATCGGAGCGGCGGCCTGAATTGAGATGCTGTTCCGGCTCGGTCCAGGACGGGTCAAGCACAATGTACGGAGCCGCCGGGCGCGCGCGCCGAATCACGATGGCACGGCGGCGGCAAGTGCGTTCCACAGCCTCGAGTGTGGATGAATCGGCAGGCACGCGCCCAAGTTCCCAGGCCACACCCTGCCGAAGCAGGGCATCGACCAGGGCCTCCAAAGACGCCGCCGAGCGGTGTAACACGTCCATCGGCTCGTGGTGCTCGTCGACACCCATGGCCACCAGCCGCGGCACGCCATGGCGACGCCGCTTCACTAGCGGCAGCAGGGCCTCCAGCCGGCCATGGGCGTACGCCGTTGCCAGCCAGGGTGTTTCTGCCGCCCCCAACAATGCAGCACAGGTGCAGTGCCACGCTGGATGCTCGATGGGGCCGCCAACCGTATCGGCCAGGTCAGACCAGGCGGGTATGAACGGGGCAAAGCCTCCCTCGGCGGGAGCGACTCGGGCTTCGTACCGCGGCGGCGTTTCCAGCTCTTCGGAGGGTTGATGCAAAAGGGGTGGAGCAAGCATGGCGGCTCGTCGTGGGCTAGGGTTGTAGACCAAACAACTCTAGCTTGCCGCGCGGAGGCGTACCTTGCGTCCGAAGGCCGCTTGTGCGAATTGTTCACGCCAGTTCAAGCCGCTACACTTGCACGTGAGATGAGCACCATCGCTCCAACAATCGCAGACCAGAAGGTCGACCAGAAGGTTGAAAGGAACGGCTCAGTGGGAGAAACCGCCAGGCTCCGCGTTGGTGAGCAGGAGGTGGAGTTGCCCGTCGTCCGCGGTACGGAGAACGAGATCGGGCTGGATATCTCTCAACTGCGGGCTACCACCGGTTGTGTCACCCTTGACGAAGGTTATGTCAATACCGCCTCAACCTCCAGCGCCATCACCTACCTCGATGGCGAGCGGGGGATCCTGCGCTACCGCGGCTATGCCATCGAGGAGTTGGCGGAGAAGTCAGATTTCGTCGAGGTGAGCTACCTGCTCATCTACGGAGAACTCCCGAATGCGCGGCAGCTCGAAACCTTCCGCAACCATCTGCGGCGGCACACGATGCTGCATGAGGATATGCGGCTGTTCTACGACGGCTTTCCGCGGGATGCACACCCGATGGCCATCCTCAGCTCCGTGGTGGGCGCCCTCTCAACCTTCTACCAGGATTCGCTCGACCCCCACAATCCGGAACAGGTCGAAATCTCCGTCTACCGCCTGATGGCCAAGCTGCCCACCATCGCAGCGTACAGCTACAAAAAGTCCATCGGCCAGCCCTTCATCTACCCGCGCAACGACCTCTCCTACTGCGAGAACTTCTTGCAAATGATGTTTGCCGTGCCCACGGAGCCCTACTCCGTAGACCCGGACTTCGTCGATGCGCTCAACCGCCTGCTGATCGTGCACGCCGATCACGAGCAGAATTGCAGCACCTCCACGGTGAGGATGGTGGGTTCCAGCAATGCCAACCTGTTTGCCAGCATTTCTGCCGGCATCTGCGCCTTGTGGGGGCCGTTGCACGGCGGGGCCAACCAGGCGTGCGTGGAGATGCTCGAGGCGATCCGCCGAGATGGCGGAGACGTGCGCAAGTACATCAACATGGCCAAGGACCGCAACAGCAATTTCAGGTTGATGGGTTTTGGCCACCGCGTGTACAAGAACTACGATCCGAGGGCGACCATCATCAAATCGATGTGCGACCGCTTGGTGGCCAAGATGAAGATCAAGGATCCCATCTTCGAGATCGCCCAGGAGCTGGAGGCCACGGCGTTGTCGGATCCTTATTTTGTGGAGCGCAAGCTCTATCCGAACGTCGATTTTTACTCGGGCATCATCTATCGGGCGATGGGCATACCTGTGCAGATGTTCACGGTGTTGTTTGCCATTGGCCGGCTTCCCGGCTGGATTGCCCACTGGAAGGAGATGCATCAGTCTCCGAGCAAGAAGATCGCGCGGCCTCGGCAGATCTACAAGGGCCCGCCGCACCGGCCCTACGTTCCGCTGGCTGCCCGGGGCTAGTGAGGCGCAGTCACCGGGCAGTTTGGCAGGCTACGCGTGTGGCCCCGGCCGCGCGGGGGCAATTCCGTCGGCGTACTTGCACTGCGCGCGCCGTGTGATCTCGGTTGAGCGGGGCGCGGAGTGACGGGCGCGGACGGGCAAGCATGCTGGCGTGCGCGATTGGCTGCCCTGGGATGCTGGGGCGCTGCGGGCGGCTAGTCGCCTGGCGGGCGGCGCAGGTCCAGGGCGACTTCGAACCGGCCATGTGGATCGCTGGTGCGGACTACGCTTGCGGGCCGGATGCGCAGCTCGCTCAGCACCTGCCGGCCGCGCATCACGCGGTAGAGGTAGAGGCCTGCATCGTCTACGAGTTCGCGCCGAAAGCCGAACCGTGCCACCAGCAGGCTCACGAGCGGCCGGGCATCGCCCGTGGTTCCCGTGAACGTGATTCTTTGGACGCGTTGCCGCTTGTTGAAATAGTACGTGAGCGATCCGGCCAGGTCGCTCGGCCGCGTGCCGGTGACTAGGGGCACGCGGTATCCTTGCAGGTCGAGGTCGGCCAACTGGGTAGAGACGCGGGCCCAATGGCCCAGGACCCAGGCGGTGGTCACATCGAAGCGGAAGACCTGCCCCAGTTCATCGACGTGGCTTCCCTCGATGCGCACATCTGGCCTGAAGCCGTGTTCAGCAGCCAGATTATCGGCTGGGTCTGCGGGCTTGATGCTCACTTCGTTCGAGACATTACTTTCTCGGAGCGTGGGAGCATCTTGGGAGAAAAAGTAGGGTAGTCCGAGCGAGCCGGCCACGAGCAGCAGCCATGTGACAGGCCGAAGCTGGGGACGAGCCGCAGCAGCAGGGGCGGCAACAGGAGGCGTTGGTGCGGCCATGGCAGCCGGATGGCGAGCGTGAGTTGCAGTGCCGTGCGCGTTGAATATCGACCAAGCCGCTTGCAGCGTCTGAGAAGAATCAAAGGTCTGCCGCCAGGCGGGCTCCTTGGGCGCGCAACCAGCGCACCAGGCTGCGCCGCCGGGCGCCAAAGGCAAGATCCAGCGCAGTGGCGCCACCATCGTAATCCGCCAGGGCGTTCAACTCGGCACCGGCGGCCACCAGTGCCTGTGCCACCTCGAGATGCCCTGCCCAAGCGGCCAGGTGCAGCGGCGTGCAGCCATGGGCATCTCGCTCGTCGGGCCATGCGCCTTGCTCCAATAGCAGCTTTACTGCCGCGGCGTGTCCCCGTGCTGCTGCTAAGTGCAGCGGCGTATGCCCAACTCGGTTGGCGGCTCGTGCCAGGCGAGTGGAACGGCGCAGCAAGTGGGCTAATGCCCGCACATTCCCCTCGTAGGCCGCTGCATGTACGGGATTGTCCCCCAACCGGTTAGCCGCACGCGGCAGCGCCCCATGTGCCAAGAGGGCCTCCAAGACCGGTACGTCGGCAAACGCAGCCGCGTAGTGCAGCGGGGTGTCGCCGGCAACCGTGGCGGCGTCGACCGCCGCTCCGCGCTCGAGGAGGGCTTGCACCGCCGGCAGGGCCGAGTCGGCGGCGGCGTAGTGCAGCGGCGTGCAGCGCATATCGTCCCACTCATCACAGAACGCACCTTGTTGCAGCAGGTACACGAGCACCTCGGTCGCACCATGCGCCCCGGCCAGGTGGAGGGGGGTACGGCCATTCGCATCCGCCGGTGCAACAGGCGCCAGCTTCTGCCCCAGCAGGTACCGCACACTGGCCAGGCGATTCCAGCTTGCCGCCACGTGCAGCATGCTCTGGGCGTCGCGCGCCTCCAAGGCACGCGGCGCACTGCGTGCAAATACGGCCAGCAGAGAGATGCTGTCTCGATGCACCGCCAGCGCCGCCGGCGTCCAACCGCGACGATCTGCTGTTCGCCAGTCCGCACCTTTGGCTAGCAGGAATCGCGCGACGTGGGCGTGCCCGCCGCAGACGGCATAATAGAGCGGCGTCCGCTGCTGGATGTCCCGCACGTCGAGTCTCGCCCCATGTGCCACGAGTAGGCCGCAGGCTTGTTTTTGGCCGTACAGTGCTGCCACGTGCAGAGCGGTAACACCGTTCGCATCGGCCTGATTCGGGTCTGCGCCGGCTTCTAGCAGGGTCTGGAGCTGCTTCTCCTTACCCTGCCGGGCCGCGGTGTGCAGGGCGCCCGGCACACCGAGCGCCGCTTCGACCGCCACGCGGTGGGTGGCTTCGGCCCGCTCGAACGACTCTGCATTCGTCGCTTCGGCCGGTTCGGCTGCCTCCGCCATGGTCGGTGCGGCCGGCTGCTTCAGCGGCTGCGCGCGGGGAGATTGTTCCACGGATGCCTTGGCAGCGACAACAGGGCTTTCCGCCGCCACTGCATAATCAAGGTCTTCTGTTCTTACAGCCAGGGGGGGCTGGCCGCGTTGGAGGCGCCGCCAGGTGCGTGGGTCAAGGCGGGGCCGCGTGCGCAAAGCAGCCGTAGCGACGGGGCCTGGACGGTTCGTTGGCTGGGCCGCCGCAGGGGAGGATCCAGCCCCGGATGGCCAGATCGCATACACAAGCATGAGCAGCACTGCCAATCCGCACAGCACGCGCACGCGCATCGCTGCCTGGGCTGGGAAAAGGTTGTGCCACGCATCAAGGTAGCGGTCCGACTGCTCGGCTGCATTCAACCGTGCCAACCTGGCGGCGGTGTGCACCGCCTCTGCCCCGGCAGGAGGAACTGCCGCAGCGAGTGCTGGCTCTGCCATCCTGATGAGCAGGCCGCGGCGCTGCGTTTGCAACCAGCGGCTGCTGGATCCGGCCGCCTGCTGATTGAGGATTTGCTCGTCCAGGCGTGCCAGCTCTGCGCGGAAACGGTCCTCACCTAGTCCCAGCTTGTACAGGCACTCTCCCAACAACGCTTGGGCATCTCTCAGCGAGCGGATGGCCTTGCCTCGCCGCCACCAGGCGGCGGCAAGATTCATCAACCGCAGCCCCTGCCAGAAGGTTGCCATGGCAACCAAACTGGCCTCGACGTACACGCGGCGTGCTAGGGGGACCAGCCAGGCCGCCAGGGTGCCGAAGAGCTTGCGCATGGGGTAGAGCGAATCCTATACGGGATGGCTGCTAGCGGGCGGCGCCACAACGATCGTGCCGTGCGGACCTGGCTGGGCGGCTCGCTGACCACGGCGTCTGGCCGCAGGTGCCTGCTGCTGATGACGTCGCGGCAGGAAAGCTACAGGTTACCCCCATCAGCGCGAGCCGGGGAAGCTCGTACGTGCCAGGCTGCGGGGCGCTTGCGGCAGGGTACCTTCGCTCCAAGCCGGCCGTGGCGTATAGTTTGGAGATTGTAGTCAGGGCACTCCTGCGCTCGCTTGACGCAGCCCAAAACGTGCCCCTACATTGCTGGGCTGTTTTTCTGAACTTGCATGCCTTCCACCCCATGGAGCCGGCCAAAGTCGCCATCGTCGGACTCGGTACCGTAGGAACTGGTGTGGCTCGCTTGCTGTTGGAGCAGGGGCCGCGTCTGGCGCGGCATGCCGGGCGCCGCCTCTGCCTGGCGCGCGTGGTTGTGGCGCATCCCGAGAAACCGCGCGCCGTTGACCTGCCGCCCGGCGTGCTTACCACGGATCTGGAAAGCGTCGCATGCGACCCCGAGATCGTGGCCGTGGCCCACCTGGTCGGCGGCCTGGAGCCGGCGCGCAGCATCATGTTGCGGCTGCTCGCGAGCGGCAAAGACGTGGTCACCGCCAACAAGGCCCTGCTGGCCGAGCACGGCCCAGAGATTTTCGAGCGTGCCCGATCCCTGGGGCGCTCTGTGGCCTTCGAGGCATCTGTTGCCGGCGGCATCCCCATCATTGCCAATATCAGCCAGTGCCTCTCCGCCAACCAGATCCTCTCCCTGCATGCGATCCTCAATGGTACCAGCAATTTCATCCTCACGCACATGGAAGAGCATGGCACCGGTTACGCCCAGGCGCTGGCCGAGGCCCAGCGGCTAGGCTACGCCGAGGCCGATCCACGCCTAGATGTCGATGGCACCGATACGGCCCAAAAACTGGCCATCCTGGCCCACCTGGCCTTTGGTGCCCGGCTGCCATGGCACGAGATCCCACGCCAAGGCATCGAAACGCTCGATGCCGCAGACCTGCATTACACCCGCGAACTCGGCTACCGCATCAAGCTGCTGGCGATTGCAGAGCTGGTCAACGAAGGGCTGGAGCTGCACGTTTCTCCCACACTCGTGCGGTGCGGCACGCCGCTGGCGGAGGTTCGCGGCGCGTACAACGCGATCAGCGTGGTGGGAGACGCGGTGGGACGTGTGTTCTTCCACGGCCTGGGTGCCGGGCAGATGCCCACGGCATCTGCCGTGGTAGCCGATCTGATCGACACGGTCGTGGGGCGGGCTGCCATTACCTTTCGCACGCTGGAGTTGTGGTCGCAGCGCGAGGCGCTGGTCACGCCGCGCGAGCATGCCAATACCAAGGGCCGGTTCTATCTGCGGTTTACGGTCGAGGATCGGCCGGGCGTGATGGCGGAGCTGACCAGCGTGCTGGGGCGCGAGGGCGTGTCGATTGCCTCAGTGATCCAACACGAACCGCCGGACGAGGATGCCCAGCCTGGTTGCGTGCCGCTGGTGATTGTGACCCACCAGACCACCGAAGGGGCCAGCCAGCGTGCATTCGAGCAGATCCAGCGGCTCGGTTGCGTGCGCCCTGGCTCGGTGAGGATGCGCATCCGGCAATGAGCAACGGGCGGAGCGAGCCATGAAATACGTCATCGTCATCCCAGACGGCTGTGCAGACGAACCGCAGGCGGGGCTGGGGGGCCGCACGCCATTGCAAGCCGCGCATACCCCGCACATGGATGCCCTGGCAGCGGCAGGCGTGGTCGGCCGTGCCAACCACGTGCCTGCCGAGTTTACCCCCGGCTCGGACGTAGCCAACCTGAGCCTGCTGGGCTACAACCCGCGCGAGTTCTTCACGGGCCGGGCTCCGCTGGAGGCCGCTGCGCAGGGCATCGAGCTGGGGCCGAACGACTGGGCCATCCGCTGCAATCTGGTAACGGTGGAAGACCAGGTGATGCGCGACTTCACGGCCGGACATATTTCTACCGAGGAGGCCCGGCAGCTTCTGGCCGCGGCCCAAGCGGCGCTGGGCAACGAGAACTTGCAGTTCTATCCCGGCGTGAGTTATCGCAACCTTCTTATTTATCGAGGCAGGTCCGGCGAGTCCCCCTTTACTGCGGATACGCGTACCACGCCGCCCCACGACCTAACCGATCGCAGCGTACGGGACGATTATCCGCGCGGCCCAGGCAGCGACCTGTTGGTTGAGCTGATGTCTCGCAGCATACCCCTGTTTGCAGACCATCCGGTGAACCGCCTTCGCCGGCAGCAGGGCAAGCTGCCAGCCACCAATATCTGGCTGTGGGGACAGGGCCGAGCCCCCGCGCTGCCGCCGTTTGCCGAGCGCTACGGCATACGGGGGGCGATGATCACCTCGGTAGACCTGTTGCGAGGGCTGGCGGTACTCTTGGGCTGGGAACGGATCGAGGTGCCTGGCGCCACAGATTACCTAGACACGGACTACGCCGCCACGGGCCGCTACGCCGTGGAAGCAGTTGAACAGACAGACCTGCTCTGCGTGCATATCGAAGCTACGGACGAGGCATCGCACGAAGGCAACTGCGCCGCCAAGATCGAGGCCCTGGAACAGATAGACCGGCACATTGTCGGCCCGCTGCGCGAGGCGCTGCGGGGCCGGCCGCACCGCATGATGGTCTCGCCCGACCATCCCACGCCCCTACGCACCAAGACGCACAGCCATGGCGCCGTTCCGTTCGCCGTGGCCGGCAGCGGCGTGGAGCCCGATGCCGCGCGCACCTACGACGAGCCCTCGGCAGCAGCCTCTTCGCTGGCCTTTGACGAAGGCTGGAGGTTGATGTCCTGGTTCCTCGCTCCGCCGGCTACGGCCCAGCCATGAGCAGAACGCACAGCCCTCAATCGTAACTAACACTGCACAACGGAACCCGTACATGTCTCTCATCGTGCAGAAATTCGGCGGCACCAGCGTGGCCGACAGCGGCAAGATCCTCGCTGCCGCACGCAAGGCCATCCTGGCTCACCAGGCCGGCAACCGCGTCGTCGTCGTCGTCAGCGCCATGGGGCACCATACCGACGAACTGATCGCACTGGCGCGGCAAATCAGCGACCATCCCCCGGCACGAGAAATGGACATGCTCCTCTCGACCGGAGAACAAGTAAGCGTGGCGCTGATGGCCATGGCCATCCACTCCCTGGGCTGCCAGGCCGTGAGCATGACAGGCGCCCAGATCGGCATCCGCACCGACAGCACGCACACCAAGGCACGTATCCACTCTATTTCCACCGAGCGGCTGCAAAAGGCTCTCGACGAAGGACAGATCGTGATCGCTGCGGGCTTTCAGGGGATCGACGAGCAGTCGAACATTACCACGCTCGGCCGCGGAGGCAGCGACACCACGGCCGTGGCTCTGGCGGCCGTGCTCAAGGCAGATATCTGCGAGATCTTCACCGACGTGGACGGGATCTACACCACCGATCCCCGCCTCTTGCCCGAAGCTCGCAAGGTTAGCCGTATCAGCTACGACGAGATGCTCGAGCTGGCCAGCCTTGGCGCCGGCGTGATGCACAGCCGCTCCATCGAGTTCGCCAAAAAGTTCCACGTGCCGATCCACGTCCGCTCCAGCTTTTCAGACGTGCCCGGCTCGCTGATCGTGGCCGAACCCGAAGCGCCCGGCCTGCCCGTCTGCGGCGCCACGCTGGTCAAGAACGAGGCCCGCGTTACGCTGTTGGGCGTACCGGATCGGCCCGGCACCAGCCTGGCGATCTTCTCCCGCATCGCGGCTCGGAACATCGCGGTGGACATGATCGTGCAGAACGTGGGGAGCGACGGCCGAGCCGATATCTCGTTCACTGTCGTGCGGGACGAACTTCCCTACACGCTGCAAGCGGTGGCCCAGGCGGCCGCCGAACTGGGGGCCGAAGGGGTGAGCCACGACGAAGAGGTGGCCAAGGTGTCGGTCGTCGGGCTGGGGATGGCCACGCAAACGGGCGTGGCCCGGCGCATGTTCCGCGCCCTGGCCGATGCGGGCGTGAACATCCAGATGATCACTACCAGCGAGATCAAGATCTCGGTGCTGGTCGGCCGCGAGCAGGGGCTGGCTGCGCTGCGCACGGTCCACCGCGCCTTTGCGTTGCACGAGCCGCCGCCGGCGGTAGAGGCCGCCGTGGCCCCTCCTCCTTCGAATGGAGATGCCCGCGCGGTCGTGGCACGCCTGCACGGCATGGAAGACCTGGCGATCAGCGAGCTGGCACTCGACGACACGCAATCTCGCCTGACGATCAACGGCGTTCCCGATGTCCCCGGCGTCGCTGCCAAGGTGTTCGAAGAGATTGCCGAGGCGGGTATCTTTGTCGATATGATCGTGCAGAGCACCGGCAGGGCTGGCCGGGCCAATCTGAGCTTTACCGTGCCGCAGGCTGCCTTTCCTCGCGCTCTCGAGGTCACGCGGCGCTTGGCAGACACGTTTTGCTGCGGCTCGGTGACCAACTCTCCACAGGTGGCCAAGCTTTCGGTGTCGGGCATCGGCATGCGCAGCCATACGAGCGTGGCGATTCGCATGTTCCGCGCCCTGGCGGAGGCGGGTATCAACGTAGAGATGATCAACACCAGCGAAGTTCGCGTGAACGTGGTGGTTGATGGTGCGGCCGGCCAGCGGGGGCTGCATGCGCTCGAGCGGGCCTTCGCCGACGTGCGCGCGTAATGGCGCGTTACGCGCGGCATGTGGAGGTACAGGGCGCTTGGCCTGTATGTGCCTGAATCAGCCGGCCGCGGGGCAGCGGTGCGAACGACGAAGCGTGCAGGTTTGGCGTGATTCGATGCACGTCGGCGTTTCCAGGTTGACGGGGACTGCCGAGGCCTGGCAGGCTTTGTGCAACGTGCGGAAGGCGAGAAAGCCTAACGTACGATCCGTCGCAGAAGCACGAACTACCCCTGGCCCATCTGTCTAAGGTCGGCGGGCGTGGCAGGCAGCTCGTGTCGCGGACGGCGGTGTTCGGCGTCTGTCCCAGGGACGATGTGGGGCGTGGGCGAGGAGGCCTCGATCGTCTCCTTCAGCTCCTGGGCATCGATCACCTCGCGTTCGATCAGCCGCTCTGCCAGAGCGACGAGGGCCTGCTTGCGCGCCAACAGCAGGCGGCGCACTCTCTCCTGGGCTTCTTGGATGATGCGTGCCACCTCTTCGTCGATTTCGCGGGCCGTCTGCTCGCTGTGCGTGCGTGGACGAAGCGCGTCGCTGTTGGAGGCAAGAAAAGGCGAGTGGGGGCTTTCTCGGTAGGTGACCTTGCCCAGTCGGCTCATGCCGAAGTCCATCACCATGCTGCGGGCGATTTCGCTGGCTCGCTCCAGGTCGTTTTGGGCGCCGGTGGAAACGTCTCCAAAGACGAGTTCCTCTGCCAGCGTGCCGGCCAGCAGCACCTGGATGCGGCTTTCCAGCTCGGCCTGGGTCATGAGGTGCCGGTCTCCCTCGGGGCGCTGCAACATGTAACCCAGTGCGGCCAGGCCGCGAGGGATGATGGAAACCTTATGCACCGGATCCGTGTTGGGGAGCGAATAGGCCACCAGCGCGTGCCCGCTCTCGTGGTAGGCGATCCGCTGCTTCTCCTCAGGGCTCATGATCCGCTGCTTCTTCTCCAGCCCGGCCGTGACGCGCTCGACCCCTTCGTTGAACTCGTCCATCCCCACGGCACTCTTGCCCTTGCGCGCCGCCAGCAACGCGGCTTCATTGACCAGGTTGGCCAGGTCGGCTCCCACAAACCCGGACGTGATCCGCGCCACCTCTTTCAGATTGACGGATTCATCCAGCTTGACGTTCTGCACGTGCACCTCGAGGATCTTCTCGCGGCCGCGCACGTCTGGCCGGTCGACCAGCACGTGGCGGTCGAATCGCCCTGGCCGCAGCAAGGCAGGGTCGAGCGTCTCAGGGCGGTTCGTCGCCGCCATCACGATGATGCCGCTCGTCGAACTGAATCCGTCCATTTCGACCAGCAAGGCGTTCAATGTCTGCTCCCGCTCGTCGTGCCCACCCACAATGCTGGTGCCACGCGTCTTGCCCAGGGCGTCCAGCTCGTCGATGAAGATAATGCACGGCGCCTTGGCCTCCGCCTGCTGGAACATGTCTCGCACCCGCGCCGCCCCCACGCCCACGAACATCTCGACAAAGTCTGAGCCCGACAGGCAGAAAAACGGCACCCCAGCCTCTCCGGCGATCGCTTTGGCCAGCAGCGTCTTGCCGGTGCCGGGAGGACCCACCAGCAACACGCCCTTGGGGATCCGGCCGCCCAGCACCTGATACTTCTCCGGCGTCCGCAAAAACTCGACCACCTCCCGCAGCTCGTCCACGGCCTCGTCGATGCCGGCCACATCGTCGAATGTGACGTTAATATCTTCCTGGGCATACATCTTGCCCCGGCTCCGGCCAAAGGCCATGGGCGAGCCAGCCCCGCCGAAACGGCGCAGCATGAGGAACAGCACAAGCACGAATACGGCCGTGACCAACAGCAGCGAACCGTAGGTTCGCCAGGTACCGGGGCCGAACTCGCCGCGCACGCTGGTAAAGCCGTTCTCCTCCAGCAAGGCCGCCAGCGCGTTTCCGTCGTGCTCGAAACCCTTGCGCCCCGTACGGAAGCGCACGCCCCGCTCCACCCGGTTCGCCGGACTAGGCGGAGAGATCACCTGGCGGTCCACGCGGCCCACGATCTCTGACGAGCCGACCTGCAAAATGACCAGGTTCGAATAGCGCACCACCCGCTTGCCCTCGGGCCCCTCGCGCACATCGATGTACGCCTGGGCGGCCGCCTCGGGTTGGGCACGGTGCAGATCCGGGCTGCCTTGCTTGATGAGTCGCACCAGGTCCAGGTAGGGCAGATCCACCTCGTTGCGATTGGCCAGCAAGGTGGCGATCAACATGGCCCCCACGCCGGCGGCAAGCAGATACCAGACCAGGCCGCCGCCCATGGGCGGCGCCTTGCGCTCGCGTTGAGAACCCTGCTTACCCCTGGTTTCCGATTCCTGCATGCAAATCAGTCCTCTCGAAAGGTTGCCTCGGGTGGGGCCGCTTCTCGCCCTATCGCGGCGCTGCAACCGCTACGGCCATCCTGGCAGACGCCCTTTCTGCCATGGTATGCCGTAGGCCTGCAACTTACAACGACGCCGGTCGGCCGCCGCCCGCTACGCCGCGTTTCGCCACACGTGGTGGCTTGCGGCGCCCTCCGATCGTACATGGTCTTGGCCAGCGCAATCTTGGCCGGCTCTGGTGCCCTCATGTAAGGTCCGTGCTTATTCTTGACCCCTACATGTGTAGCAGAAATCATCCATGGTTTTTTCCGCACGATCCGAAGCATGCGCGGGGGCCTTGCTCGTTGCTCTTCGTGCGAAGTAGAGGTCTTGGTGTTTCGGGCATGGCCGCGCGCCCTCGGCCGTGCACGACCGCCCCGACAGACGTGCACATGTTGGGTTGTCGGCCCTTGCGGGGGATCCTAAAATGCTCAAGGGATGGGCTTAACCTTTTGGCACCAGAGGGATTGCTGCGATTCTCTTCACCCGCACACGCCCTTCGAGTCAGGCGTGCACTCTAACTAGTAGTCTACCCCATACCCTTTCCTCACCGGGCCTGGAGCGTGTCGGTCGCATACGGGCGGTCTAATCAAGCAAATCCTAGAAGCGAACTGTATGACAGACCGCGTGGTGAGGGTGGCAGTGCTTGGTTCCACCGGCAGCATCGGCCGCAGCGCCCTCGAGGTGATTGCCTCCAGCGGCGGACGATTGCAAGCCACGGTGCTAGCCGCCCACAGCAGCACGGGTTTGCTCGCCCGTCAGGCACGCGCCATGCGGCCCCGCTGCGTGGTCGTAACCGACCGCAAGGCCGCCCAGGCCCAAGACTGGAGCGACCTGCCCACCGGGCTGGATCTCCTGGTGGGAGACGAGGCCCTGGCAGAGGCGGCGGCCCGCCCCGAGGTCGACGTGGTGCTGTCTGCCATCGTGGGCAGTGCTGGCCTGCGCAGCACCTGGGCAGCCTTGGAGGCCGGCAAGCGTGTGGCGCTTGCCAACAAAGAGACCCTGGTCATGGCAGGCCCGCTGGTGACGGAGTTGGCCCATCGTCGCGGTGCCTGCATCTTGCCGGTAGATAGCGAGCACAGCGCGGTCTTCCAGGCCATGCAGGCGGGCCGCCGAGAGGAGGTGCGGCGCATCGTGCTCACAGCCAGCGGAGGTCCCTTCCGCTGTCATTCGCCTGAACAGCTTGCCGAAGTGACCGTGGCCCAGGCCCTGGCCCACCCCACCTGGGAGATGGGACCCAAGATCACGATCGACTCGGCGACGATGATGAACAAGGCCCTCGAGATCATCGAGGCCCGCTGGCTGTTCGGCCTGAGCGTGGAGCAGATCGAAGTGGTGATCCACCCGCAATCGGTGGTGCACTCGTTTGTGGAGTTTGTCGACGGCTCGGTAGTAGCCCAGCTCAGCCCGCCTGACATGAAACTGCCGATCCAGCTCGCCCTCACCTGGCCCGAACGGCGGGAGGGCGTGGCCCGCCGCATCGACTGGTCGCGAACGTGGAAGCTGGACTTCGAGCCGGCCGATTTCGAGCGATTCCCCGCACTCGCGCTGGGAACCGAGGTTGCCCGCGCAGGCGGCACCGCCGGTGCCGTCATGAACGCCGCCAACGAGGCCGCGGTGGCGGCCTTTCTGGCCGGCGAACTGCGGTTCGTAGACATTGTGCCTGCCTGCCGCAGCGTGCTCGATGCTCACGATTTTGATGCCAATCCTACCCTGGAACAGTTGTTCGCCCTGGATCTCTGGGCGCGCGAGGAGGTTGCTCGATGGGCGTGTGCCTGATGGCATGGTCTGTGTCGGACCTCTGGCAATGGGTGCTATTGATTCTGGAGGTGGCACTCGGGCTGGGGATGGTGATCTTCGTGCACGAGTTGGGCCACTTTGCCGTAGCCAAGTGGTGCGGCGTGAAGTGCGAGAAGTTCTACCTGGGTTTTGACTTTTTTGGTCTGCGGTTTTGCCGTTTCCGCTGGGGAGAGACCGAGTACGGCGTGGGCATTTTCCCGCTGGGGGGCTATGTGAAGATGCTGGGGCAGGACGACAACCCCGCCCGCGTGCACGAGGAGCAGGAGCGCAGCCGCCTGGAGGGATCTCCCTCCGAGCTTGACCCGCGCAGCTACCTGGCCAAGAGCGTGCCGCAGCGCATGGCCATTATCTCTGCCGGTGTGATCATGAATGCGATCTTCGCGTTCGTGGTTTCCGCCGTGGCGTATGGCCTGGGAGTGAACTACTTCCGCCCCGTGATCTGCAACTTGGTACCCGGCGACCCCGCCTGGAAGGCAGGCCTGCGCATCGGCGATGAGTTGCTGGTTTTTGACGGCATCAAACAGCCACGGCTCGATATGGACGTGCGCGCACGGGTCGCGCTCGCCGATATGGATCGGGGCGTGGACGTGGTCATCAAGCGTCCGGGGGTGGCGGAGCCGATCCACCTGAACATCAAGCCCCACCGTTTGCCTGAGAACGATCATCCCACCATCGGCATCAATCTGATTCCGTTCGGCAACCGTTTGGATGCGAAGCAGGCTTTCGTCGAGGCGACGGCGGCAGCCCAGAGCGATCCGCCTCTTGAACCGCTCGATCAGATAGTGGCCGTGGACGGCCAGCCCGTGGAGTCTTTTCTGGACCTCAACCGCCTGTTGACCGAACGCAGCGATCGCCCCGTGCAGCTTACCGTGCGAAGGGCGGCCAAGAAGCGCACAGGCGCAAACGAGGCGGAGCAGGAGACCGAAGTCGTGGTTGCCGTGCCGCCTCAGCCGCTGCGCCACCTGGGCCTGGAACTGGAGCCGGGACCGATTGTCGCCCTGCGGCCAGACGCGCCCGCCGCGCGTGCAGGCTTGCAGCCCGGAGATCGCCTGCTCTCTTACAACGGCCTGCCCCTCGGCGATCCCGTGACCCTGGCCGAGCGCCTTCAGCGGCTCGCCCCAGCCAAGGTCGAGCTTGAGTATGAGCGGCGCGGAAAAAAGAGGCGAGCAATCGTCGAGCTGAACGAGCCGGCAGTGTACGAAGATTCGTCCTCCCCTCGTGCGCCCGTGAGCGTACCGCCCCTGGGTATCGCCATGGCCGTGGAACCGGCCATCGCTGCCGTCTTGCCCGGCAGCCCGGCGGAAAGTGCTGGCATGAAGCGCCGCCAGGTGCTTGCAAGAGGAATGGTCTTTCCAGCCAAGCACCCCATGCTCCCGCAAGAAAAACCCTTCGAAGTGGCGTTCGGCAGCCCAGAGAAGCCGGGCAACGCATGGCCCATGCTGATCTCGTGGCTGCAAACCTGTGCACCGGGTACGCACATCCGCCTGGAAACCACAGATGGCAATGCCTACATGCTGGAGCCATACGCCCTTGAAGGTGCCCACTATCCTCTACGCGGACTGCTCTTCGAAACGCTCCTGGCCACGCGCAAGGCCGGCAACGTACTGGAAGCGGTGATGCTTGGCGCACGCCAGGCCAAGGAATCCCTCACCCAGGTGCCGCGCATCATCTGGAGGCTGATGACAGGTCAGGTTTCTCTCGATGCCGTAGGCGGCCCGTTGGAGATCGCCGCCGCGGGCGGCGCCGCGGCCAAGGTGGGGTTCTCGTATTTCCTCCTGTTCCTGGCCATGCTCAGCGCCACGCTGGCCGTATTGAACTTGCTGCCCATCGCCCCATTGGACGGCGGACATCTGGTGCTGCTCACGGCCGAGCTGGTGCGGCGCAAGCCGGTCGGAGAAAAAATGCTCGTCCCCTACGTGTGGGCGGGCGTGGTGTTCGTGGCCGCACTGATGCTGTTCGTGATCGGCAAGGATCTCGTCAAGTACCTGGGCGCATGGCTGGGAGGTTAGCGGAGCCGCAACGCCGTCGGTGAACGTGGAGCATGGCTGATTTCAAGCTGCCGCGTGCCGTACTTTTCGACGCCGCGGGTACGCTGCTCTACCCGGTCCCGCCGGTGATCGAGGTCTATGCACGCGTGGCCGGCCAATGGGGCTATTTGGCTGCGCCCGGAGACGTGGCCGGCCGCTACCACGCCGCCTGGTCGCGCCGGCAGGCCCGCACGCCACACGATGACGGCCGTACTAGCGAGGCGGATGAACGTGCGTGGTGGCGTGCCCTGGTGGCAGAGGTTTTCCCGGGCGCTGCTGCCATCGACCAGATCTTTGCCGCACTGTGGACGCATTTCGCTCAACCTGCGCATTGGCAGCTTTTCGACGATGTAGTCCCAGCGCTCGCCAGCCTGCGATCGGCCGGTATTCCCTGGTACATCGCCTCGAACTTCGATGCCCGCCTGGAGCAGATCTGCCGTGGGCAGCCTGGGCTGGTGGATTGCGCCGGGCTGTTCATTTCTTCTCGCATCGGCTTTCGCAAGCCGGCATCGGGTTTCTTCTCGACCGTTCAGCAGGCCTTGGGCTGCGAGCCGGGCGAATTGCTCTTGGTGGGAGACGACCTGGAGTGCGATTACCTTGCGGCCCGACGCTGCGGATGGCGTGCACTGCTGGTCGACCGTGGCGGCCGCCGACAAGACGCAGAGACCATCGCGCGGCTCGACGAGCTGTCGGAGATTCTGCTGGGGCGCGAGAGATAGCTCGCAGGGGCGGCTGGGGGCGTGCACGGCACGTTTATCTTGCCGATGCATCGACCCGCTTCATGCCTTATTCTCGCGCTCTCCCTCCCACGGGTCTTGCCAATCTCCCCAGCGGTCAAGGTACAAGCGATAAGCTGGCACCGCCTCTCGCTGAGATTCGAGCCAGCTCTTCGTGTGGGCGATGAGTTCCTGTTCGGCCGAGAGAGAGAGCAGGCCCACCAGCACGCGCGAGCGGAGGAACACAAAGTACGTATCAAGCACATCGCACCGGCAGTAGTCGACAATCTCCGCCTGGCGCCCGGCGGCGTGAAGGTCTTGCACCATGTGCCCCTGCACATCCATTTTGCCCGGTTTGCCGAGCAGGTTGGCTGCCAGGTTCAAACCGCCCACAAAACGGCACGCGCCGAAGTTGGTGAGCAGGTCGTGCAGGTCGAGGTGAGCCTCGGTGTTGTAGCGATTGCGCGGCTGTTCGTAGCCTTTGGCACTGGGGCTGAACCAGCCGGGCACGCTCACCCCGTAGCGGAAAGCCGCCAGCTCCAGCAGCGGCACGTCGAACCCCCGGCCGTTGAAGCTAACCAGCGTGGGGCGGCCATACCGTTCCCAGCCGCGCCAGAAGTGCTCGGTCATGACGTGCGGACGGTAGTGGGGTTCATCGAGCGCCACCACGTCGATCAGGCGGTAGTCGGCCGCCACCTTGGCCACCACAATCGCCGCTGGGATTTGAAAGGTGTACGGGATGAAGTCGCTCTGGAACTTCTCTTGCAGTTCGGACCGGAAGCGTGCCACGGCCTCGTCTGCGGTTAGGGCGTCGAGTGCATAACGCAAGCGGGCGACAAGCTCGCCATCTGCGACGCTCTCCGTATCGAATACGAGGTAACGCACGCCCGGTGCACTCATCGTGGGGCTCCGTCACTGGGCTGCCCGATGGGGCACAACATAGGCTTTGCCCCGTTGGCCTGCAATGGGCAGGCAACGAACCTGCTCAAACGGCCACGCGCCGAGCGTGCGTCGGTGGAGCACTGACTGCCAGGTTGCAGCCGCACGTCCCAACAATGTTCTCTCTTCGCCGCCTGGCGCCAGCCCGGCGGGGTCTGCAAGCAAGTGCTTCTCGCCGCTTCTGACCCCTGGCCCCTCGTTAGATGAGGGGGGGAGGCGCCGATGCCGGTCGTGAGGCTATCCGTGGGCGGGTACCCAAGCGGTCCCAGATCACCGCACTTTGAAGGCCGCCACCGCACCTGGACAGTGCCTCGCCGGACCACCGCAAATCCAATCGCAGCGGGCGATCTCGGCAGTTTGCAGCGGACCCCGGCCGTAACGGATCAGGCATGGCACCGCCAACGTGACGCACACAACAGGCTGGCCAAGCATGCGGGCCGGCTTGTTGCGTGCCCAGGCACGCCGGCCGTAGCAAACTCTGGCATGCTGCTGCGCATTGCGTGGTATGGTACAATGACGCGCTGCGCGCGTTTTCGCGCCAAGGTTATGGCACATTCTTCAACTCCGGGTCACGACGTACTGTGGAAACGGCACTAAGCGAAAAAACGGCTGGCCAGGCATTGTGCGGGGCAGATATTCTCGTGCAGGCACTCATCCACCACGGTGTGGAGGTCATCTTTGCCTACCCGGGTGGGGCCAGCATGCCGTTGCACCAGTCTTTAGTGAAGTACCGGCACAAGATCCGCACCATCTTGCCCCGGCATGAGCAAGGCGGATCGTTTGCTGCGCAGGGTTATGCGCGGGCCACGGGCAAGGCCGGCGTGTGCATGGCGACGAGCGGCCCCGGCGCCACGAACCTGGTTACCGGCATTGCCGATGCCAAGTTGGACAGCATTCCGCTCATTGCTATCACCGGGCAGGTGCGTACGGCGGTGATCGGTACCGACGCCTTTCAGGAGACGCCCATCGTCGAAGTGTGCCGCGGCATCACCAAGCATCATTACCTGGTGACCGACGTGCGCGACCTAGCCCGCGTGGTGCGAGAGGCGTTTCACATCGCCACGACCGGCCGCCCCGGCCCCGTGCTCATCGATCTTCCCAAGGATGTGCAACAAGACTTCGCCGTGCCCGACTTCGATGCACCCATGAACCTGCCCGGCTACCGCGTGACCGAGCGGCGCGCGGCGCCCGAGCAAATACGCCAGGTGGCAGCGGCCATCAAGCTATCTCGGCGGCCGGTAATCTACGCCGGGGGCGGGATCATCTCGTCCGGCGCCAGCGAGGAACTCAGGGAGCTGGTGCGCCGCACCGGCATACCCATCACGACCACGCTGATGGGACTGGGAGCATACCCGGGCACGGATCCGCTCTGGCTTGACATGCTGGGCATGCACGGCAGCGTGTACGCCAACTACGCGGTTGACCAGTGCGACCTGCTCTTGGCTCTGGGCGTGCGGTTCGACGATCGGGTGACGGGCAAGGTGAGCGAGTTTGCCCGCGGCGCCAAGATCGTGCACATCGATGTCGATCCTTCGGAGATCAACAAGAACAAAGAGGCGCACATCCCGATCGTCAGCGACGTGAAATACGCGCTGGCTGAGCTGAACAAGATCGTGGAGCCGCCCGCCGATTTGGGGCCATGGTATGAGCAGATCGAGGCGTGGAAGAGGGCCGACCCGTTTCGCTTCGACGAGAGTTACCCGGGCATTATGCCGCAGTACGCGATCCGCGAGTTGTGGCAGCTCACGCGGGACCGAGACACCATCGTCACCGTGGGAGTGGGCCAGCACCAGATGTGGGCCGCCCAGTGGTACAAGTTCGCGCGGCCGCGGTCATGGCTGTCCAGCTCTGGGTTGGGATCGATGGGCTTCGGGCTGCCGGCAGCCATGGGGGCCAAGGCGGCCTTCCCGGAAAAGCTGGTGATCGACATCGACGGCGACGGCAGCTTTCTGATGAACATTCAAGAGCTGGCCACTTGCTACTGCGAGAACTTGCCGGTCAAGGTGCTGTTACTCAACAATCAGCACCTGGGCATGGTGGTGCAGTGGGAAGACCGCTTTCACGCGGGGACGAGGGCCCACACGTACCTGGGGCCGGTGGAGGATCCGGAGGCCGTGGGCCAGGGAGACGGCCATTCGCCTGCCCGCCGCTACCCGGACTTTGTCACGATTGCCAAGGGCTTTGGCGTAGGGGCAGCGCACGTGAAAGAGAAGTCCGACCTGGTCGATGCCCTCAAAGAAATGCTCGACTACCCCGGCACGTTCGTGCTCGACGTGCAAGTGCCATACCAGGAGCACGTGTTGCCCATGATCCCGTCTGGGATGACGGTGCGCGATTTGATCAAGTAGCGTTGGCTGGTGGCGAGTAGACAGCCTGGGGGCGGTGCCACGTGCAGGCTGCGGCAGCGGGTGGCAGGTAGAGCTGCCGCCACGCGGCCTGGGCGAGAGCGGCCGGCGCCGCTCACGGCGCGCAGAACTACGCGCCGCCGCCGGGTGGCCAGGGCGAGGGCACGGAGGTCTGGTTACGAGCCGCCCTGTTGCGCGAGTGCCTCTTCAAACAGGGCCAGTTGTTTGCGCATCAGGCCCGAGTCTGGGTCCAAAGCCACGGCCTTTCGCTGGTACTTGACCGCATTGCGGTAATCTCCCAGTGCGTAATAGCAGCGGCCGAGCGTATCGAGGTATGCCGGCGTGTTGGGTTTGAGTTCGAGAGACTTCTGCGAGGCTTGCAGGGCTTCTTGTTTGTCTCCATCGGTGTTGGCCAGCAGCCAGGCGAGCTGGTTGTAAGCCGTCGGTTCCTCGGGAGCGGCCTGGATCTGGCTGCGGAACTCGTCGGCCGCCAGGCGGATGAGGCGCAAGGTTTCGTCTCGCAGCTCGGGGGGCAGATCGGGCAACCGGTAGAGGGCGATCAGCACGTCGGCATCGGTGGGATCTTCCGCCATGGCGGCTTTGAGGTGTTCGATCTGCTCCTGGCGGCGTCCCTGTTCTTGGGCATGGCAGGCGCGGAAGTAGTGCATCCGCGCTCTGAACTGGGCCGGATCGAGCGAGCCGAGCGCATCTGGGTTGCCGGCATTCAGATTCGCCTCCATGGCTTGCACTGCTTCTTGCCTCACGGCGGCTGCCGCTTGGTGGTCTCCGCGATCGTGCAGCAATTCGGAGAGCCACTGCTGGCAGGCCAAGGTCAACGTATCCCCTGCGGGATTGATCTTGATCATCAACCGCAGTTCCCCTTCCATGAAACGCCCGAGGCGGTAGCGAGGCAGCTCTGCCAGCACCGTCCAGTGCGCCTCGATGTCTCCGGGATTGAGCTGCAAGGCACGCTCGGCCGCCTGTTTGGCCTTTGCTTCGTCTCCGGCGAGGTGATGTGCGTAGGCAAGCTGATAAAGCAGCAAGGGACGCTCTTCGAATTGCGCCGCGTGCTGCTCAGCCAGCCGCACTGCGCCTTGCCAAGCTTTCTGCTCCAGGAGCCAGGCCATCAGCTCTGCAAGTCTCGAGGCATTGTCGGGAAGCTCCACGATCGCATCGATGGCTCGTGCCGCATCGGCGTCTCGTCCCAACTGCTGGTAAAGCCGATGCTGCTGCTGCCAGAGCGCCAACACGATCTCCGGCCGCGTGGTGTGCGGCGCGTCGCGGCGGGCTCGCAGCTCGGCGCCGAGCAGGGCCTCCCACGCGGCACAGGCCGCTGGCGGATCTGCCTGTATCTTCACGTGTACGCGCAACCACTCGGCAGCAGGCCGGGTGCTGGAACCGATCGCCTCGGCAATCTTCTGGGCCCGCGCGGCAGCTTCTTCCTCTGGCACCGCATACGAGATGAGCGCCAAGGCCGCCAGCTTGGACATGATGGGGGACTTTTCGAACCGCACCAGGCGGCACAAGGTGGGCACGCCCTGGTTCTCCGGCAGGGCGGCAAGCTCGGCGAGCACCTGGCGGCGGGTGGCTTCATCTGGCGCGTTGTATCGGTTGACGAGTTCCTTGACCTCGGGGGTGTCTTGCTCGGTGGCCCACTCGATCTGCAACCGGCGGACGAGGTAGCGGGCGCGCGAGGCGATTTCGATATCGTCGCTCTCTTCGGCCTCGGTAAGTGCGTCTAAGGCTTCCAGCCCCAAGCGAGCCAACTCGGCCTGGGCGCGTTCACGCACGAAATAGTCGTCGTGGCCCAACTCGGCAATCAACTGGCGGATCCGCTCGGGAGATGCGGCATTCTCCTGCCAGGCCGGCGCTGCAAGCGGAGAGCACAGGCAAACCATGGTTAGGCAGGCCGCAGAAACGCGAGCAACGGGCGACATTTATCGTACTCTAAAGACGTGGAAGTTCTCACAGCCCTATGCTACAGAATAGCCCGTGCAGCCGCATAGCAACAAGGCCGGCGGGGGTTACGGCTTTGCAGCCGCAGGCCGCTGCGGCCGGATCGGTAAGACCGGTGCCCGTATGCTCAAGATCGACGGTTCTAATGGCGAAGGCGGGGGGCAAATCCTCCGCTCGGCGCTGGGGCTGTCTCTGGTAACAGGCAAGGCGTTCGAGATCGAGCGCATCCGCCACGGCCGGCCCCAAGCTGGCTTGAAACGCCAGCATCTCGCCGCCGTGCATGCGGCGTGCGAGGTGGGGGCCGCCGAGGTCGAGGGCGCCGAGGTGGGTTCATCCCGCTGCGTGTTCGTGCCTCGCGGCGTAAGACCGGGAGCGTATGCGTTCTCCATCGGCAGTGCCGGCAGCACCACGTTGGTTTTGCAGACCGTTCTACCGGCGCTCATCACGGCCGATGGCCCATCCCAGATTCGCGTTGCCGGAGGCACGCACAATCCGGCAGCGCCCCCGTTTGACTTCTTTGCGCGCACATATCTCCCCTGTCTCAACCGCATGGGGCCGCAGGTCGCCGCGACGCTGTTGCGCTACGGCTTTGTACCCGCTGGCGGCGGGGAGGTGCAGGTCTCTGTCACGCCCACGGCACAACTGCGGGGATTCGAGCTGCTGGACCGCGGACCTCTGCTCCGCGCCGCGGCACGCGCGCTCGTCTCGCAACTGCCTGTGACGATTGCACACCGCGAGTTGCAAACCGTGGCCGATGCGTTGGGCTGGCACGGCGAGCAGCTTCGTGCTGAGCACGTTGCTTCGCCTGGTCCCGGCAATGTACTTTTGCTGGAGCTGGAATTTGCCGCCGTCACAGAGATTGTGACCGCCTTTGGGCGCCGAGGCACGCCGGCAGAGCAGGTTGCGAAGCAGGCCGTGCGAGAAGCTCGCCACTATCTGGAGGGTACGGCACCCGTGGGTACGCACCTTGCGGACCAATTGGTGCTACTACTCGCCCTCGCCGGCGAGGGCCGCTTCCGCACACTCAAGCCCAGCCTGCATTTGCAGACCAACGTCGACGTCATCCACATGTTCCTCGACGTGCGCGTACGCCTGAACCAGCTCGATGAGCACGTCTGGGAGGTCTCGATTCGTTAGCGCGGCCGTAGGTCCTTCAGCAAAACCAGTAGCAAAGCGTCATGAAGCAATGGAGCCTTGCGATCGTCGGACTCATACTGCTCCTGGCCGGCAGACGCGCCGCCGGCGACGAAGCCTCGCTCTGGTTCTACTACCCCACCAATCTGTTGGTGGACGAAAACGTAACGCGGCTCGAGCAGGTCTTTCGCCGCGCAGCCCGTGCAGGTTACACGCACGTGCACATCACAGACAGCAAGTTCACCCGGCTGGGCGAAATGCCGCGCCGCTACTTCGACAATCTGGCCCGCGTCAAATCGCTGGCAGAAGAGCTGCACCTGGTGCTGGTGCCGGGCGTATTTCCGCTCGGCTGGTCGAACGACCTCTTGTATCACGACCCCGACCTGGCCGAGGGCCTGCCGGTAAAAGATGCCCTGTTCGTCGTGCGTTCCGGCGATGCCAGGCTGGTGCCCGATCCGCCAGTAGAACTTCCCGGCGGCAACTTCGAAGACCTGGGCCGTTGGACCTGGAAGGACGACACGGTCGCGCCCGACCGCGGCACGGCGCTCATCCGCAACCCCAACGGCGCCAATGCGCGCATCGTGCAGCGGGTGCGCGTATCTCCCTTCCGCCAATACCACGTGCGCGTGCGCATCAAGACTGCCGACTTTCAGGGCACGCCTGAGGTGAAAGTACTAGCAGATGGCCGCCTGCTCAACTACGACGACTTGGGCGTGCAGCGCACGCAAGACTGGACCGAGCATCACGTCGTCTTCAACTCGCTGGAACACTCCGAGGTGGCGGTCTATTTCGGCGCCTGGGGAGCAGAACGCGGCAGCCTCTGGTTCGACGACGCCCAGATGGAAGAAGTGGGCCTGCTCAATGTATTGCGGCGGCCGGGTGCACCTCTGATCGTCCGCCTAGAGAAGGGCCGCCTGCTTGAAGAGGGTAAGGACTTTGAGCCCGTGGCCGACCCGCGGCTTGGCAACCAGCCCTATAACGGCGAGTACGAAGCCTGGCACGAACCGCCTGTGCTGCACACCACGCTGCCAGAGGGCACCCGGCTGCGTGTCTCTTACTACCACCCCATGATCATCCATGGCGGCAGCGTCATGATCTCCCTGGCCGAGCCGCGCACACAAGAACTGCTTGCCGATATGGCTCGCCGCGTACACCACGCCTGGCAGGCAACGGGCTACTTCATGATGCACGACGAAATCCGCGTGCTCAACTGGGATGCCGCCAGCACCGCCCGCGGCCTCGATGCCGGCGCCCTGCTCGCCGAAAACGCCCGATTCTGCATCCGCACGCTGCGATCGCTCCACCCGCATGGGGCGATCTACGTCTGGAGCGATATGTTCGATCCGCACCACAACGCCCACGCAGACTACTACCTGGTACGCGGAGACCTGAGCGGCTCCTGGGAAGGGCTTGATGAGCGGATCATCATCGTCAACTGGAACTACGGCGCCCGGGAAAAGAGCCTGCGTTTCTTCGCCGACCGCGGGCACAAGCAGGTGATTGCCGCGTACTACGACGCACCGCTCGAACGTGTGCAAGATTGGCTCTCTGCTGCCCGCGACGTGCAGGGTGTGATCGGTATCATGTACACCACTTGGCAGAACGACTACAGCCAGCTCGAGGCGTTTGCCAGCGCGGCGGCACAGTGGCGTCGACAACGGCGATGAGCCGCGTACGCTTGGGCGAGCAGCTCCATGCAGAGCCCGCACGCCGCGAAGCTGCGCTTGCCGCGGGCTGGAATGTGCCATGCATTCCATGTACGTAACGCCCGGCCCCTTCGAGCATGGAAACATGTGCTACGGCTTGCCGCGCCGTGGCAAGCGGTCCGGATTTGGTACACACGCGCACTGCCTGAAGGCGGCCGCCGTGTGCTGCCTGGGGCTGTAGAAACGCTTCCGCGGCTGCATGCAACCAGAGTGCCCCACATAGGTGGACGCAAGTCACTGGTTGGGGTGTTCCGGTTCGAACTCCCAAGATGCCCTAACGGCCGCCCCCGCTCGTTTCATGCGGCCATTCCCGGCAGCACGTTCAGCCCAAATCGGGCCGTTGTTCCGTAAAGGATTCATGCCGCCAAAAACGAGTAGCTGGATGTTAGCAAAAAAGATTTTGACAACCCAAAACATGTCGTTAGACTATCCGGAACCTCAGGTGCCATGGCAGCCTCACCCTTGGCTGCCATGCAGCGAGGTCAAGCCCAGCAACCATGCCTTCTTAGCTTGATTACTGCGTTCGTGCACGGAAACGACTGCCATGCATCTAAGCCGATGTCACTCCCCAAGCAAGCAACTCCGTCTTTCCACACCTTCGCCTCGAACCACTGCCATGCCTCGAACTCGACCGACTCGCCCAAGCAAGCTAGGCCACATTGGGGCGTGTTCCTCGCACGTGCCGGCCATGCCCCGAACTCGATCTGCCTTTACCCTGATAGAGCTGCTCGTGGTGATAGCCGTGATCGGCGTGCTGGCAGCCCTGCTGCTGCCGGCGGTCCAGCAAGCCCGCGAAGCGGCACGCAACGCGCACTGTAAGAACAACCTCAAGCAGATGGGCCTTGCGTTCCAGACGTATCACGACGCGTTCAAAGTCTTCCCGCCTGGGTATCTTTCGGTCCCAGGCGGCAATGCGATCATGGGGCCGGAAGATCCCAACACGGGCGACGCCGGGCCCGGCTGGACCTGCTTCGTGTTCCTGCTGCCCTTCATGGAACAACAGCCGCTCTACCGCTCGTTCGACCTCAACCGCCCATCTTGGGATCCCGTGAACGCCCAGGCGGCCCTCACGCCGCTGGAGGTTCACATCTGCCCTTCGGTGCGAGAGGCGTCTCGCACCTACAAAGTGAGGGATGCTGCGGGTACCGTGCTGGCCGAATTCTCTCGCTCGCACTACACCTGCAACGCTGGCGAGCTAGACGTGTGGACCGTACCCGGCGATCTGCACCGCGTGGCCAATGGGCCGCTGTATCGCAACAGCGAGATCAACATTGCCGCCATACCCGATGGGCTGAGCCACACGATTTTTCTGGGCGAGAAATCCCCGCGGCTCGCCGATTCGACGTGGGTCGCCATTGTGCCGGGCGCCCAGACCTGTCCCGGCGAGGAGTACGCCTGGGGCAATTGCGACGTGGCGGCACCGCAGGTGATGGTACACAGCGGACCATCTCCCAACGAGATTCCACCCATCATCCACCCGCCCAACTATCCCTCGGCACACGTCGACATGATGGTGAGCGAGCATCCGAACGGATGCAACGTGCTGCTGGGAGACGGTTCGACTCGCTTCATCAACCAGCAGATCAATCAGTTGGTGTTCGTGGCGCTGTCCACGCGCAATGGCGCCGACTCGACGGCGGAGGATAACTAGTGCATCGGCAGGAACGCACTCATCAGGTACGCGGGAGGGCGCACTGGAGGGCGTGGACGGCCCTGCGGGCAGCTCTGCTGCCTGCGTTGGTAACTATGTTTGCAGGCGGCTGCGGCAGCCATCCGCAGATGGCGCCCCAAAACCGGCGGCTGGTCGAGTCTCTGCGGACGGCTGTTTCTGCGCGGCGTGCCGACTGGCTGGAGATGAACGTCCGGCTCATCGAAAGCCGGCGTGGCGAGGGGAGTCTGTCGGACGAAGAGTACCGTGCCTTGCGGCGGATCGTGGAGCTTGCGCAGCATGGCCAGTGGGAGGAGGCCGACGACTTGGCCCTCGCCCTGCACGAGGCGCAGCGGCTGACCGATGCCGACCGGGAGCGCGTGCGCAAACGTGTGCAGCACGAACATTGACGGTGTCTTGAGCCGAGCTTGCCGCCAACTGTGCATGCGTGCCGGGTGGTGCAGAGGCCGTAATGCAGCGCTGCCAGTAGCCCATCTAGCTATGCATGCGCGGCGGGTCGTCTGCCAGGGCGATGATCTCTGCCTCGCGTGCCGCCAGTTCGTCCAGACGGCGTTCGACCTCGTCTGGCGGCGCGAGCAGGCGTGCCAGGCGCACGTACGTCCCATGGTGCCTGGCCTCGGCTTCGAACAGGCTGCCGTAGAAGGCGGCCAGTTCGTCGTCTGGCAGGTGCTTGCGCAGCAGCCCGAATCGTTCGCAGGAGCGTGCTTCGATCAGCCCGGCAATCAGCAGCCTGTCGACTCCCCGCGCGGGCTCTCCCTTGCGCACGAGGGCGGCGAGCCGTTCGCCGTAGCGGCTGGGCCGCAGGCGGCGGAAGGGAATGGCGCGTCGGGCCAAGACATCGAGCACCTGCCGGAAGTGGTCCAACTCTTCCACCACAATGGGGGCCAGGGCCTCCACCAGTTCGACGTGCTCTACATAGGCGAAGATGAGATTCATCGCCGTGCTGGCGGCCTTCTTTTCGCAGTGCGCATGGTCGATCAGCAGCAGATCGAGCCGCTGTGCGACGGCTTGGAGCCATTGCGGAGATGTGGCAGACTTGAGGCCAAGCATGGCAGACTACGGCCACACGCGGCAGAGAGGAGATGGATCCTGTTTCCAGCCTTCCGGTCCCTTGCCGTCCAGGGCGTAGGCGCGCCGGCCGCCATCCGGCGAGCTGTAGCCGTACAGTGGGACGGTGTGCGACGAGCGGCTGGTGATCGCGTGCGGTAGTGCGTAGAAAATCGGGCTTCGCGGCTGCGGCGTCTCAGCGCCGGCAGTCTGTACCGCCAGTTCCGCGGGACGACCAGGCTCGACAGAGAGGTACACCGCGACCGATTCCGGCAACGGCCGATCGAGCGCGAAGAATGCCGGCCGGCCGGAGGCACGCGGTCCGAACGAGAACGCGTCGGGCCGGCCTTCGCCAGAGTGGTCGTAAACCGCCAACGGCACGGCCGTGCGCGGCTCGCCCAGGTCTAGCCGGTACATCACCTGGTTGTAGTCGTAGCGGGGCGTGGGGTCGGTATTGCCTGAGAACGTGGCCGTGTAGGTTCCCTCGAAGTAGATCAGCCTCCCTCCCTCTTGGTCGAAGTAGGGGTGCTGCTTGGGATTGTAGAAGCTGTACTTCTCGTGCGTTACCACTTTGATCGCGTACGACCAAGGGCCCAGGGGCGTATCGGCCTCGGCATACCAGAGTTCTCCGAGCGGAGACGTGCCTCCGACCTGGCAGGCTACCGCCACGTACCGCCCGCGGTAGGCGTTAAAACATGTCGAACCGCGATGCGCGACGACCTCCTCGCCCGTGTCTCGATCGCGAAGCTGCCAGCGCGCCGCGTCGGCCGGCAGCATGCCCTGCTTGATCCAACGGTACTCGTGCTGTGGGTCAACGGGCGGCGTGGCGGGCTGCCAGCTCCACGCCACGCCGCCATGTTCGTCCCGGGCTATTCGGCCCTCCTCGAGCCTCGTGCCGGGCACAAGGCAGGTGAAGGCCTCGTAGCGGTCGAGTTGTTGGGGGGCATCGGGGGCATAGCGCACTCGCACGTACGGGAAAGGATTTCCGAAACACAGCCAGCGTTCGTTCTGCTCTTCGACCAACAGAGGGTGGCCGTCCGGCACCACCGGGTGGTCGAGGGGAATGTCGCACACGTGGCGGAACTCGCCCGCCCGAGCGTCGAACTCTGCCAACCCCCGTGCATACACTTTGAGCGGGGCTTTGACCTTCACGTACCAGGCGAACAATCGCTCGCCGCCGTTTTCGCCGGGGAACACGGCTAGGGCTGTGATCCATGTGGGCCCATCGCCGGGCATGCGGGCCATGGAACGCACCATACCCTGCTGCGTGGTGAAGTATTGCAGGTCGACGCCCACGGCTGGATCCAGGCCGCCGCTCGCAGGAAGTTCAGACGTGGCCGCCGTGACGTGAAAGTTCCCCAGCGGATAAGAAATCTGATTCGTATCTCCCCACACCCAGAAAAGGCGGCCTTCGTAGACGGCGTTGAGTACGCTGTCGCACCCCGTGAGCGAAGCGGCCAGTAGCGGTTCCTTCAAGGGCACGCTCCGGCCAGCCAGCACGCTGTCTCGATAAATGCCGCTGCCCGTGATGCGATAGAGCCGCTCAGCCAGGTTGCGCCGTGCGATCTCCAGCCTGGCGCTTGCGCCAGGCGTTACGTTCAGTGCCTGACCGCGAATGCCAAAGCCATCCGCGGCCATCTCATAGCCATGGCTGCGAACATGAAAGAACACGCGGCGGCCCATGAGTTCCGGCTCGCATATTGCAACCAAGCCTGCGCTGTCGGTCACGAATCTGAGCTGGCTCGTCGTGCGCAGCTCCACCAGCGGAACGCCGCGGCCCGTTGCCGCGTCGACCACTTCGATCACAAACGGCTCGATGCAGCCGCCTCGTGCCGGCCCAGCAGCCGCCAGCGCAAGCGCACCTGCCGCGACGATCTCTAGCAGAACTGGATGTCGCTCTTTCATCCTTGCGTTCCTCCACGCTGTCGAACCTCGTCGCATTCTGTCACACCTCGCCGACTCGGCGGTATAGGTTGGCAAACCGAGTATAGCCCCGCTATCCCCATGACGACGAGGGAATGTACACTGATGCAACTGCGTACAGCCCCCGGGCGCGCATGTGCCTTGACGCCGACCCAGGCATTCATCGCTACACCCGAGCAGCTTGCCATGACCAGGGTGGTTACTTGCCCTCTCGGGCATCAGTTCGAGTTGCATGTCGCGGCCGACGCCATCTTGCCAGATCTGAGCACCCTCTGCCCGGTTTGCAGCGTGCGGGGGCAGCCGGTGCCGCCGCCGCCGGAGGCGTCTGGTGCGCAGCAGGGCGGTGCATTCAGTGGTCCAAGCGCAACGGACGAGGGGCGTTCGCCGGCTGCTGGGCGCGATGCCGCCACGGTCGTCGCTGCCGGGTTTGAGCCTGCCAGCGAGCCGGGTACCCAGATGCGTACGCCCATAGAGGCGACGCGGGCCGAGTCCGCTGTTCCCCAACCGCCCAGCCGCGATTGGCTGCATTTGGCAGACTTTGTTTATTTGGGGTTGTTGGGAGAAGGGGGCATGGGCATGGTGTTCAAGGCGAGGCAACGTTCGCTGCCTAGGCTGGTGGCCGTGAAGACGGTCAAGGCAGGCATCCATGCCAGCCGCGATGCCTTGGCTCGTTTTCGCCGCGAGGCGGAGAGCGTGGCCCAGCTTAACCATGAACATGTGGTGCAGATTTACGAGGTGGGCGAGCGCGAGGGCCGGCCCTATTTCACCATGGAGTACTTAGAGGGCGGCTCGCTGGCAGCACGAATTGCCGAGGGGCCGCTCGATTGCGAGCAGGCGGCGCGCCTGCTACAGGTGCTGGCGCGCACCATGCACTATGCGCATAGCCGGGGGATCGTACACCGGGATCTCAAGCCCCAGAACATTTTGTTTAGTGCGTTCGGGCAGCCCAAGATCGGCGACTTCGGCCTGGCAAAACGGCTGGAGGAGCAGTCTGCGCTTACGCGCTCTGAAGATCGCTTGGGCACTCCGGCCTATATGGCGCCAGAGCAGGCGAGCGCACAGCACGACCGCGTGGGCCCGGCTACGGACGTTTATGCGCTGGGCGTCATCCTCTACGAGTGCCTGACGGGCCGGCTGCCATTTTGCGGTTCGGACCACTGGGCCACGCTGGCACGGGTGATGAACGACGACCCGGTTCCGCCTTCTTTCTACCGCGCCGGGATACCGCGGGACCTGGAGACGATCTGCTTGAAGTGCCTGCGGAAGGAGCCGCATCAGCGATATGCCACCGCCCAGGAGTTGGCAGACGATCTGGGGCGGTTTCTGGCCGGCGAGGCGATTGCGGGCCGGCGCCCGAGCCGCCTGAGCCGTGCCGTGCGCTGGGTCAAACGGCGTCCCTGGAAGACCCTGGGGAGCCTGCTGGGGCTGCTGGCGGTCTCGGCATGCGTTGCGGGGGTAGTGATTCACCGCGGCTATTACGCCAAGCGGATTGCGTATTACAACAACTTTGTAAAGCGTTGGGGCGTGCCGGTGGGCATTGGGGCGCTGTCTCCGGAACGAGCCGCGAAGGCAAGCCTGGCATTTCGCTTTCATTACCGCGGATGGTGGGGGCCGCTTGAGCGCGTCGAGCAGGTGAATGCGCAGGGCACGCCGGTCCCTAATGCCACCAGCACCCTCTGGATCGAAGACCTGCGACAGAACCTGGCGAACAAGCACCGCGAGGTCGCCCTTCAGTTTCGCTACGACGATCACGGCCGCGTGGCTGAAGAGGTGGGGCTAGACGCCGCCGGACAGCCCGTGTTTCGCTTCGTTTATACCTATCCACACGCTGGCGGCTTGGAGACGCAGCGCACGTGCAAGGCACAGTTCCTCGACGGCAGCGGCGCCGCCGTCGCAAGCACATTGGGCGCAACGAACGTGCATTTCGAGCGCTCGCCCCAGGGGTACGACGTACGCGTGTGGTTTCGAGACGCAAACGACAACCCTACCACCCTTTCCAGCGGCGCGTACGGGTGGGAGATCGAGTTCAGCCCGCAAGGCCTGCCCACCATGATCACGCGGCTCGACCGCGACGGAAAACCTGCCCCAGATGCCGACGGCGTTGCCCGCACCCGTTCGACATTCGACGCGCTTGGGAACTGGACCGAACACATCTGCCTCGATGCGGACTTCCAGCCCGTCATGCACCGTGAGAACTGGCATCGGCTCACCGCCCGCCACGACCGCTGGGGCAATCAAACCCGGATCATCAGCTATGACCTGCGCGGCAAGCGGGCCGAAACCACCTTTGGCTACTGCGAGCGGGTGTTGCGCTACGATGCACAGGGGAACAAGGTGCGGGAGGTGGGGATCAACGTTCACGGCCGCCGGACGGCTGTGGCCGAGATGAGTTACGACGACCGCGGCTGCATCGTCCGCAGCCGCACTACGTATTACGACGAGAATGGCCGCGGCACGTTCACGGAAGAGCTGTACGATGAGCTGTTCAACGTTGTCGAGCGGCGCGAGGGGCGCGCGGCCGGCGGCGGCCCGGCGGCCAGTGGCCGGCATTTCACGTACGCCTACGATCCTCTTGGCCGCGCCACGGAAGAGACGGCCTGGACCGCTGATGGGCAGACTCGGCTGAAAACGACGCGCTGGAAATACGACGAGCGCGGCCGCAAGGTGGAAGAAGTCCGCCTCGACGGCCAGGGGCAGATGACCGGCCGCTCGACGTATGGATATGACCAGTTCGGCCGCCAGACCTCCGAAGCGATTTACGACCGCAGCGGCGTCACGCCCCTGCGTGTGGTGCTTTGGACCTACGACGAGCGGGGTAATCAGAACCAGCAGACGGACCTGGGGCCGGACCGCGAGACCGTGCTCGGCCGTCTCAACTGGGAGTACGACGGCCGCGGGCGGCGTGTGCGCGAGATTCGTTGGGGGCCTGGTGCGCGGGCCATCATCAGTTCTGTGAGCTGGTCGTACGACGAGCGCGGCAATAAGACGGGCGAAGTGGTGTACGACAAGGACGGCGAGACCATACTGAGCCGCGCGACCTGGGAGTACGACGCAGCCGGCAATCTGCTGCACGAGGCCCAGTATGGTCCTGGCGGCGCAGACCGCGTGCTGTTCAAACTCTACGAATACGACAAGGACGGCCGCCTGCGCGCGGAGCGCGAGCTTGGCCCTGCCAATGAGGTCATGGCCGAGCGCCGTTATGAATACAACGACAAGGGGCTGCGCAGCGAGGCGGCTGAGTATCGCGGAGGGAAGCTGGTGCAGCGCACCCGCTGGAAGTACGATGCCGATGGCAACCGCACCGCCGAAGCGTACGAAGACGCGCAGGGAAACCCTCTGCGCGGCGAATTCGGCTATTGCTGCCAGACGATCGAATACGACGAGTTGGGCTACATCCGCCGTTTCATCTACACCGGGTACGACGGTTCCAAGGGTTTCGTGAAGCAGGTTTCAGAGGTGCTCGAAGCCACGAACGGGTCGATCAACCGCTTCTACGATGCCCAAGGCCGCCAGGTGCGCCACGTCGATGGATTTCTGGAGCAGATCTTCGAGTTCGACGATAACAGCATCCTGATCCGCCGCATCGACCAGGGATTCGATACCTCCCAGGGCCTGCCCTACAAACGCACGTTCGTCTTCAATCAGCGAGGGGACATCGTCGAAGAGGCATACTGGGACGAGCAAGACCGTCTCACGCGCTGCCTGGCCGGCTATACACGCAACGTACGCGAATACGATGCTGCCGGCAGGCTCCGCCGCCAGACCGGCTATGGCTACGATGGATCGCAAGGATATACCACCTACGCATGGATCCACGACGAGCAGGGCCGAGTCCTGGAAGATGTCTGGATGGATGATGCCGGGCACGAGGTGCGCACTGCCGAGGGCTTCAGCCGCATGCATCACGAGTATGACGCTCAGGGCAGGCTCGTCGAACTCGTCTGCTACGATCCTCAAGGGGTGGTGGTCAATTCCCGCTATGGCTATGCCCGCCTGAGGTTCGTATACGACCCTGCCGGATCGCTGCAAGCCGTTGCCCATCTGGATCCCACAGGCGCGCCGGTGCCGGGACGCTGGGCATGCGTGGTAAGAAGCGTCTCTCCCGGCACTGCGGCACAGCGGCTCGGCCTTCAGCCGGGCGACGTGATCGTGCGTTACGCCGGCCGTGACATCAATAGCTTTCACGTGTTCATTGCGGTCCGCGACGCGATTCCGGCCGATTCGGCACCGCTCGAGCTGGTGGTCGAACGCCAGGGTGCAGAACTTGCGCTCCGCGTACCTCCGGGTCTGCTAGGCGCACACCTTGAAGACCGGTTGCTGTCTGAGGACGGCCACGCAGAAGCGCAGTGAGCTGGTACGAGAAGTTGGGCGGCCCTCGGCACACAGCCGCTCACATCGATACCGTGTGATTGCAGATCGTGGCGGCACTCGCCAGCGCTGCCGCCAATCACGCGCTGCCACCACCCCGTGTGCCACTGCTTGCCCCCCAGGGTCAAGCAGTGCGACCTGCCAAACGCGCCCCCCCGTGTGCCACTGCTTGACCCCCAAGGTCAAGCAGTGCGATCTGCCAAACGCGCCACCACCCCCCGTGTGCCACTGCTTGACCCCCAAGGTCAAGCAGTGCGATCTGCCAAACGCGCCCCCCCCGTGTGCCACTGCTTGACCCCCAGGGTCAAGCAGTGCGACCTGCCAAACGCGCCGCCACCCCCCGTGTGCCACTGCTTGCCCCCCAAGGTCAAGCAGTGCGAGCTGCCATACGCGCCTCACTTTGCAGCAGCATTGCTTGAATGCGGCTGAGCAGACTCGATCGGTTAGGAGAACCACAGCCGCCGCTTTTCAGGGCAGCTCCACGGTCAGGGCCATTACGACAGGAGCCGTGGCGTCGTCTCCCTTGATCAGCTCTATACTGGCGATGGTCTCGTCCCGCTCTGGGCTGATGGCGAGGTACCGCACCTGCCGGCCCCGCAAGTCGAAAGCGAACTTCGAGCCGGGTACATCCACGCGGCGGATGTAGTCTGCCAGATGCTCCCCGTTGCGCAGGGGGTGGTCCTCCACCGCGCCGTCTGCGTAGTGCAGCCGCACGATCAGGCTCACGCTCCCCTCTTCGCCGAGCGGAAAGCCCCATCCGCTGACGCCTCCCAGCAGGTGTATAGCTCGAGCGGCCGCATTGCAGGGCACCGTTACGTTGCGCGGCATGCGCGGGGGGAGCACACCCTGTGGACCATACAGTAGAACAACATTGGGCACGCGGGCGCCCTGCGGATCCACCAACACAAAGGGCACGCCCTCTACCGTCTTGGGGCCCCAGTCTTCGAACACGAGCCGTTCGACAGGCGATTCTTCGCTGAAGAACATGCCACGGGTGCTGACCACTGTAGCCACCTTCTCGAGGGGGAGCGGGAGGTACTTGCCGCGCTGGGTGAGAAACTCCAACAGGTTGGCCAATTCTTCGGGTTGGATCTGCTTTTCGAAGCCCTCGGGCATCAGGCTCTTGGGAGAGGCGGCCAGGGTGTCCAGCTCTTCGCGCAGTACGACGTGTCGTTTGCCCTCTGAGTCTACTACCTCGAGTGTGGTACGTGTTTCTCCCACCAGCAGACCGCTGAGCACCTGGCCGGCATCCGTCACCAGCGTGAAGATGCGGTAATTGCCTTCGACACTGCGGCTGGGATCGAGGATCTGTGTGAGGAGTTCGATTTTGGGGTGCACGGCCATGCCGGTGAGGTCGGGACCGATGCGCGTTCCCTCGCCGCTGTGGGTATGGCACTTGGAGCAGTGCTTTTTGAAGACTTCGCGGCCGGCTTGTGCGTCGCCGCGCTCTGTGGCGAGGTGGGCCAGTGCATCGATCACGCGCTGCCGGTCTGGGTCCGGCAGGCCGCCTGCGCGCTCCAGCAGGGTTTTGGCCCTGCGTGCGATGGCTCGATCGGGGTGGTTGGCCAGGGCCTGCTTCTGGTCGAGCGCGAGTTCGTCCAGCGATACACGGCCGGCTTCGGCGGAGTCGAGGAGTGCAGCGGTCCATTCTGCGCGGGTGAGGAGAGACCTAAGGGCCACGGAGCGTACGGCGGGCGTGAGTCGGGGAAGGGCCTCGGCAATGGCAGCGCCGGTTTGGGGCGCTCGGCTGGCGGTCAGAGCTTCGAACAGGCCTGCGGCTAACTCGGGGTTGGTACGAGCCGAGAGCAGTTCCAGCAGGTTGGCGGCCAGGTTCGGGTCATCGGCCCCGAAGGCAGCGAGCTGGCGGATGGCCGCGAGACGTTCGGCGGCTGGCAACTCTTCATCGGCGGCGGCGGTTTTGAGAGACACAGCAAGCTGTTGTGCTTGGTCTGCCAGGGCGTCGCTTCCCCAGCGCGCGGCGAGCCGCACCACGGCGGCGCGGCTGTCCGTAGGCAGGCGGTCGAAGATCGCTCGCAATGCAGCGGCGGATACGCCATTTGGCTTGGCGTCTGCGGGCCAGCCGCGCTCTAACCCGGCGATCACGGCCGCCGTGAGTTCAGGCGGCGCGGCGGCCGCTGCTTCGAGCAACTGGGAGAGCGGGGCACGGCCGCCACGGGCCAGATGCTCGGCCACGATCTGCACGCGCCCTAGCAATCGTGGCGGCACGACCGCGGCGGCGTCACCGCCCGGATCTTGCCGTCCCCCGCGCGCTGCGGCGGCCCAGCGGCAGATCTCCGGCAAGAAAGAATCTGCGTACTGTGCGCCGGCGCTTGTGGCGGCGTCTGCCAGCCAGCGGTCTTCCAGGTTGGGTTGTTCGACGAAGAAACGCACCAGGGCTGCGGCCACACGATCTCGGACGCTCGCCGCATCGCCTCTCTCCGCCGCCGGCAGGTCCTTCTGTGAGGCATCTGCGAGGGCCGTGAGCGCTGCCAGGCGCACCTGGCCATTTGGATCGGCGAGCAGACCGTGCTCGAGAATGGCCTGGACAACCGTGGGCTGGCCCGCCATCACCAGCACCGCGTTGCGCCGCACGCCGGCTGACCTGTGTCGCAGGGCCGCCTTTGCGGCAGAGAGTGCCTCGGGGCTCGATCCATCGAGCGCATGCAGGCCGTGCAGCGTCCAGAGTGCGTGTACCGCGCCGGGATTCAAACCCAGCTCGTCGGTGGCGGGATCGTTGGCAAGCTTGATCAGCGCCGGCACCACGTCGCGCTGGCCGCGTTCGATCAGCAGCCGCTGCGCGTGCTTGCGCCAGAACATGTTGGGATGTCGCAGCGCCGCCACCAGGCCTGCCGGATCGTTCGCACTAAGCGAGACCTGCGCCTCCGGCTGGGAGGCGGTATAGACGACCCTCCAAATGCGCCCCCGCCGCTTATCTCGCAGCCGCGTTTCGTAGGCGTTGCCCCTTCCCGTGCGGTAGCCCGCCGGAGTGGGATTGTGCTGGACGATATAGTTGTACCAGTCGATCACCCACACGTGGCCGTCCGGGCCGACCTCGGCGGCAATTGGCGCCGTCCACTCGTCGTCGCTGGCCACCAGGTTCCAGGCATTACGCGAGCTGAATCCGGCCCCCTGCGGCTGCAACAAGAATGTGGCCGCCAGGTGGCCCGTCGGCTCGCACACAAAAGCCGCTCGATTCCAATACTCGCGCGGATACGTGCGCGCGGTATAGAGCGCATGCCCCGCAGCCGCCGTAAAACGGCCGTGGTTGTCTACCTGCCGCACGCGATCTGTAATCGCCTCAAAGCGATCGTTGGCGGCGATGCCGCCAAGCACTTGCGGCGCCCAGCCGCGCACCTGCTCGTAGTAGCGGTTGGCCAGCGGCATGTACTCGCTCGGATTGCCGTTGGCCGTCGAGCCGAACAGGATTCCCTCTTCGCTGATCCCCAAGCCCCAAGAATTGTTGTTCGTACTGCGCAAGAACTCCAGCCGCGAGCCGTCTGGTAAGAAGCGGTAAAAGCCCGAGCCGAATCGCAACCGCTCTCCCCCCACCGTACCTTCAAAACCGGAGTAGCCGACGATGCCGTAGATCCAGTTGTCCAATCCCCATTGCAGGTTGCTAGGGCCGGCGTGGGTATCGCCCGTACCCCAGCCAGAGAAGAGCACCTCGCGCTGGTCGGCCACGTCGTCGCCGTCGGTGTCTTTGAGAAACAGCGTGTGTGGAGCCTGGTGCACGATCACGCCGCCTCGGGCAAACACCAGGCTGGTGGGAATGCTCAACCCCTCGGCGAACACGGTAAAGCGGTCGGCGCGTCCGTCTCCGTCTGCATCCTCGCAGATGCGGATTCGGTCGTGTCCGCGACCCGTGGGCTGAAGGTCGTTGGGGTAGTCGACTGTCTCCAGCACCCACAAACGGCCGCGCTCATCCCAATTCATGGCGATCGGCTTCCCCCCCAGGTCCGGCTCCGCAGCAAACAGCCGCACCTCGAATCCCACGGGAGTCACCACGTGTTTGAGCGACTCTTCTGGCGGCAGCGGTACCTGCATCTCGCGGATCGGCTCGCCCAACGTACCCCACTGCTTGCCTGCGGGATAGAAGGGCACCTCCGCAGCCACGTACTCGAAGGGCCGCACGTCGGTGCGGCGCGGCGTCATCTGCGGACGAGCGGCATATGGCCCGGCGCGTGCCGGATCGTCTCCCGCCGCCCAGCGCAGCCCGCGCTCCACGAGATTGTGAAACCCCGCGTGCCCCCACGTCTGCTGGTCGTGCCCCCAAGCGGTGTAGAAAACCCGGCCCCGGCCGTGCGTCCGTACCCACGTCCAAGGCTCGCGACGATCCCCCTCCACGCGGTATTCCAGCACCGTCCGGCCCTGGTCGTTATGACGGTGATGAACATAGGTTTCGTCCCAGCTCTCGAAGCCGCCATAACCGCGCACCAGCGGATGCTCTGCCTCGCCAATCATCGTGCGAAACACGCCCGTGCCGTGCTCCTTGAATTGTGCTCCCACCAGCTCGATGTAGGCCGGCGAATTGAGAAAGCAGTACGAAGCACAGTGCAAGGCCGCCAATCCCTTACCGCCAGCTACAAACTCCAGCAGTGCCCGCTCCTGCTCGGGCGAAATCTCCGTGTGGTTGGCGTAGATCACCAGCCCGTCGAACCCGGCCAGCTTCTGCGGATTCAGGTCAGCAAGGCGTTCGGTGTATTCCAATTCGATGCCCCGTTCGGCCAGTACCGGGGCAAGCTGGCGGTAGCGCTCCGCCGGCCGATGATGCCCCTGGTCTCCCAGAAACAGGTAGCGCAGCGTACGCCCAGGCGGCTGTGCACCGCCCAGCAGGGGCGACAGAACACACAATGCCAGTAGGTATTGCCAGCGGCGGATCAAGCTCAGTCCTCCCTGGAACGGCACATGGCAGAGCACAACGAACGGCGGCCCTTTCGGCTACCTATTCTGACTCGACCAAACCGATGTTCCAAGGCCCTGGGCCAGCTCTCTCGCCGCGCACGATACCGCTGGTCCCTGGCAAACACAGAACGTGATATGCATCTTCTGCGAGTTCAGCCGCGCGCACCTTGGAATGCACGAATCATCGCCCCTTGGCCGCTTCAGACGAGTCGGTTGTGTTGACCGCTGGCCCGCGCACAAACTAGGGCACTCTAGCCTCTCGGCAACTGGCCCGATGGTAGCCGCGTTGTGCGGCACGGTAGATGGAAGTTGCCAAAATTAGGTCCGGTCCCAGGCGGCTCCAACCGCTGTCTACGCCTGCCCTAGCCAGGCCCGGCCACAGGTCGTTGCAACGTGGCGTGCTATCGGCCTTACCCCCGTTGCCCTCTCCCATATTACCCAGGTCTCCCATTGCACCCCGACCGCGATGGTCGAGAGACGATGGTGCCAGCAGCAGGCCGTGCACCCAATGTGGCTTGCGATCCCCGTGCATCGCTCGCGCTCCGTTCGCCACAATGTCCCCTGAATCTCGTACCCCACCTTCATGGCCACGGCGCCCTACGGGCGCTGACACACCTATGCACGCTGCCCCCCTGCTGCCGTGTGTCGGCCGCCGTCCGCTCACGGCCGTCTACCCATTTCACCCCCCGGCGGGCCAACCGACCTTGATCCGTCCAACAGTCCTTCCTATACTCCGCCGCCCGCCATCGAGCGCGGAACGTACGTCGTGCAGGCCGTCAGGGCCGGATGGGAGAGCGGAGCTTGTTTACCAGGGACCAGGGAGATATGGCGATGGCTTACCAAGCATCCCCAATGCGTGCCTTCCGCGACACCACGTATAAGGCCAGCCGCTTGCTGCCATGCTTGGTGCTCACAAGCGCGCTCATGGCGCGCATTCTGGCCCCTGGCAATGCACTGGCCCAGCAGAGCAAGCCGGCCAAGAAAAGCGGCACCAAACCGGCCCCCGCGGCCGATGCCAAGGATCCCCAGTCCCGCAGGCTCGAGGTCGTGGCGGTGGTCAATGGCGAGCCCATCACCCGCGAAGACCTGGCACGGGACTGCCTGCGCCAATACGGCGAAGAAGTACTCGAAAGCCTGGTCAACAAGCAGCTCATCGTCGAACACTGCAAAGCGCAGAACATCGGCGTCTCGCGCAAGGAGGTCGAGGCCGAGATCGACCGCATGGCAGAGCGCTTCGGCCTGCCTACCGACCAGTGGCTGAAGCTGCTTCAAGAAGAGCGGCACATCACGCCCACGCAGTATGCCAAAGACATCATCTGGCCCACGCTTGCACTACGCAAGCTGGCGGGCGAACGGCTGAATATCAGCGAAGAAGAGGTTCAGCAGGCCTACGAATCGCAATACGGACCTGCCGTGCAAACCAGGCTGATCGTCTGTAGCGACCGCAAGCGGGCAGAGCAAATCCGCAGTATGGCCCTGAAGAACCCGGAAGACTTCGCCTCCCTGGCCAAGCAGTATTCTGAAGACGTGGCCAGTGCCTCCAGCGGCGGCCTCATTCAGCCGATTCGCAAGCACGTGGGCGACGCCGGACTGGAGCAGGCAGCCTTCTCTTTGCAACCGGGCGAGATCTCCGAGGTGCTCAAGCTGGGCGGACAGTACGTGATTCTCAAGTGCGAAAGTCGGATTCCACCCACACGCAAGCCGCTTAAAGAGGTGCGGCAGGCACTGGAAGAGGGAATCCGCGACCGGAAACTGCGCGAGGTTTCCGACGAGTTGTTCCGCGAACTGCAAGCCCAAGCCCGCGTGGAGAATGTATTCAACGATCCGGCCAAGCGCAAGAAATACCCCGGCGTGGCGGCCATCATCAACGACCAACGTATTACCGTAGAGACACTGGCCGAAGAGTGCATCGAACGGCATGGCGTCGAAGTCTTGGAGGCCATGATCAACCGCCGCGTGCTCGAACAGGCCCTGGCGCAGCAGCATATTAAGATCACCCGCCAGGATCTGGATGAAGAACTTGCCCGCACTGCGCTGGCCATGGGCAAGGTGCGCAAGGGCAGCAACGAACCGGACGTGGAGGCCTGGTTGGCCCAACTCGAGCAAGAAGAGGGTCTCACACGGGCCACGTACGAACACGACGTGGTCTGGCCCGTGGTGGCCCTCAAAAAGCTGGTAGGAGACACGGTTCAGGTGAGCGAGGAGGACCTACAGAAGGGTTACGAGGCGAATTACGGCCGGCGCGTGCGCTGCCGGGCGATTGTGCTCAATCAGCAGCGCCGGGCGCAGGAGGTTTGGGAGCTAGCGCGTAAAAACCCCACGGCGGAAACGTTTGGGGATCTGGCAGAGAAGTACTCGATCGAGGCCAGCAGCCGCAGCCTGCGGGGCGAGATCCCGCCCATCCAGCGATATGGCGGGCAGCCTCAGATCGAGAAAGAGGCGTTCGCCTTGCAGCCGGGCGAGCTGTCGAGCATCATCCAGGTGGGAGACAAGTTCGTGATTCTGTTCTGCGAGGGCTACACCGAGCCGACGCGCTTCGAGTTCGACGAGGTGCGGGACTTGATCTACGAAGACATCTACGAGAAGAAGCTGCGTGTGGCGATGGCACAGAAGTTCCATTCGCTGCAAGACGGGGCGGAGATAGACAATTTTCTCACCGGCACATCGCAGCAGCCGCGCGGCCAGAAGCTGCAAGATGTCACTAGCGAAGAGCCCGAGGCGCCGCGCAAGTCCGCCAAGACGGCCGCCAAGCCGAAAAAGTCGAAATAGGTACGGCAGTCGTAGATGATGGGCATCGGGCGGCATGCTACCGGCTTGGAACGTTGCGGGGCGGGGCCCCGCGCGTCAAGGCAGCAAGGTCAACGATGACCTTGGCCGAGCGCCGCAGACGGCGGGTTCCCGCGCGTGAAGGCTGCAAGGCTTCCAGTGGCCCCTGGTGCTCCAGGGATCCGGCACCTTCGGGGGGAAGACCACCAAGTCGATCGAGCGGGATCTGATAGCCGCCCAAGCCAAATGGCTGGGCGACGTACAGACCGATGAGGAACGGTAGCAGCGCCTGTGGCCGGACTTCCTCTGCCCCTCGAAGCACGAAGGCATTCTTACCGACTTTCACAGCTTGCGGCACTGGTTCATCACGCACCTGGCTCATGCCGGCGCCTCGCCCAAGATAGTCCAGACCCTGGCCTGCTCTTGCGACATTCGCCTGACCCTGGCCGTTTATACACTTGGATCTGGTGGGACAGACAGCGGCAATTCACACACTTCCGGCCCCCGGGATGGGCGACCGTGATCCTCTACCGTCTCGCAACAAAAGTAAGAAAAGGTAGTCGCGTCAGGGAATGGCCCACCGGTTTGGCGCCTTTAGAAACACATCGTGAGCGAGTTGGCCGCTCGCGTCGCCCAGTATCGGAACTTCGAGCACTTGGAAGCAGATGGCCGGACCCGCGTCCCACGGCGTCAGATGCAAGACCGGCGACCTGACGGAATTGGGCTTGACGGCAACCCGCTTCAAGACGCCCAAGGAGCGCACAACCGCAGATGGACTACACCAGCAGCCGAAATGGGAGTTGATCTTACTGCCGCGGCCTCAACCTCTCTGCCGACGCCGTGCATGAGCGGATGTTGCCGCCGTAGGCGGCCATGTGGGGCTGGCAGAGCGCCGCCGTCGCCGAGGTGCGGCCGCACGATAGCAACCACCGTCGCACAATGCTCTTTGGCAGTTCGCTCGCTCTCATGAACCGCCGGGGCCTGGCGAACCACCGCGGCTTGGGGGAATGCGCCGCCCTCTTGCTTGCCCACTCCACCGGGGTTGCCAAAATACCCAAGGCTACGCATTCCGGCCCTCGCGAGCGTGCGGGTGCGGTCGGTAGAATTGAAAAGCAGAACAGGCGGGGGGACGCGTGGTGGTTCGGCTGCGGCAATTACAGGCGATCGAGGAATGGCCGGGAAACGAACGAGCGATCGCTGTGCAAGATGAACCTGGACATCCGCGGCGACAGATCATCGAGCCGCGACCGCAAGGGAGCGGTTGAATTGACCTACGCTGAGATGCCCGGCCTCTGCAAGAGCGCGACGCTCGAGGACATCAGCCAGCACGGCTGCATCCTGACGCCAGGGCGTTACGTCCGCGCTGCGCAACAGCAAGACGACGGCGAGCCGTTCGAGGAGAAGATGAAGAGGCTCGTCGCGCAGCTTCGCGAGCAACAGGCGGAGACGGGCCGGCTGGACCAGGCTATCCGGAAAAACTTGAAGGACGTCGGCTATGACGCCTGAGCAGCTTCTCATAGAAAAGCGTGAAGAGATTCCGCACCTCGCCGCCAAATATGGTGCTCGCAACGTGCGCGTTTTCGGCTCTGTTTCCCGGGGGTGAGGCCGACGAGTAGAGCGACGTTGACTTCCTGGTGGAAATGCAGCCCGGCCGCAGCCTCTTTGACCTTGGCGGTCTCCAGCATGAACTGGAGCAATGGCTGGGTCGTCCGGTCGATGTGGTTACCGAGCGGGGCTTAAAGGCCCGCATTCGGCACCGGGTGCTCGTGGAGGCCCGGCTACTATGAGGGACCCTAAGAGCCCATCTCAAAAAGGCCGGAGCATTAGTGTGCCGTAGCCGCCAGAGGCGTCGGCACCACAATAATCCACAGGCAAATTGGAGCAGGCCCAGGTAGTTCAGGCCGTGTTTGTCATGCCGGACCAGAATCGCCCGGCACTTGTTCAGCCAGGCCAGCGTCCGCTCGAACACCCAGCGGCGCGGCTTGCGTCGGCCCGGCCGTCGTTTTCGGCTTTCCTCGCGAATCGGGCGAATGTGGTTGACGTAGTTAAACTCCTGGACCGTCTGGTGTCCCGTGGGGGTGTCGTAGCCCTTGTCCATGCACAGATGTTGCTCGCTGTCGGGTCGTCCGGTCGCGACGGAGTGCAGCAGATCCTCCAGACAAGCCGCATCGTGCCAGTTGGCCGGGGCCGTCATCACCGCCAGCGGCCCGACTTGGCTATCGACCAAGAGGTACTTTTTCGTGCTGTTTTTGGCCCGATCCGTGGGGTTGGGGCCCACATCGCCCCCCCAAAACGCGCCTTGCCCAAGGCGCTATCGGCCGCCTGCCATTTCCGTTCCACGCCGGAGTGTTCCTCGCAGTGCTTGACCAGCACGGCCCAGATTTGCTCGATCACGCCGTCCTGCCACCAGCGCCGAAAGCGAGCGATGCACCGTGGAGTCGTCGCCGAACTCTTTGGGCAAACCATTCCATTGGCAGCCGGTCCGCATCCGGTAAATGATGCCGTTGATCGCCTTGCGCCAAATCTGCCGGCGGCCGCCCGGTTCTCTTGCGTGGCCAGGAGCGCATCAGCACCGGCCCGATCAACTCCCACAGAGCGCCGTCGATCTCCCAGATGGTGGCTAGCGGCTCCGTTTTCTTGCGCATCTCTCACCTCCATATTTCGAGAGGCAAGAGGTTTACGAAATTGCCCTAGCTGTGCCAAGACCAGTTCTGAGATAGTTTCTTAGTTATTGGGCAGCTCCCACTCCCAAAGAAACAGTGTCCGGCCAGCTACCAGCCAGCGATTCCCGTCTCTCGACGCGTACACGAAAAATGCCTCGCCGTCACAGCATGGGCGCGGAGGACCAATCCGCTCGCCATTGGACCAACGGTACATGCGCATAACCGATGGCCTGTCCCGTCCCCTTGGCTCGATAGATATCACCCTGTCAACATGCGGGGACACTACCCAGTGCGTAGCACTGTCCGCATCGGGCGGTGCGTAGCTGGTACGTTTCGGATTGAAAAAATCATGTATATCCACGATTCTAAAGAAGTCTCTTGCGCCGTAGTACAAGTGCTCACCCACCTTCTGCGCGGAACCAGCGTGCAGACGTATTTTGTCTAGAACTACGACCTCGCGCGTCCTAACGTTCATCCAAAAGGCACACCCATCGTAGCGTCCAAACATGTAGTCACCCGCCAGGCAGTCAACGACAGGCGCACCCGGGAACGCGCTTGAGACAACCTCTTGAAGTGCCGGCACATCCTTCGGATCTAGGTATGCCTCGCACGTTCCGGCATGCCGATCAAATCGCACAATGACCTCTTCATCGTTGTAGTAAAAAAGCCCGTCACGCGTCGCGAGGACGCTCGGCCAGTGCCGTGGCTCCCAGCGCTTGGCCACCGGCGCCGTTTTTATGGTGGTGCCGTCCTGCAGGCTAAATACTGCTATGGTACTTTGCTCGCTATCATAAGTGTAGAGCAGGTCTGCATCTCCGGCAAAGACAGGGTATCCACCGGTTCCCGTGGAGACCAACTCGCCCGTTTCCACGTCTATAACGTCGTTTGCCCTGCCCGGCCCGTTGGTCACGCAGACCAGACGCCCGTTTGGGGCCAAAGCAGCAAACTTATACGCCTCACCACGCCAGCGGAGCGTCGCGTTTGGCGTCGTGATACGCCCTTGGGCAAAGGCAGGTGGAGTGACTAACGCGGTGAGCACCAGAAATACAAGCAATTCACCAAAATGGCGCAGTGTGCCATACGGGACAGGAGCACGCACGGGATAACAACACCTACCGTTCATCGGCTTTAGTGAACGGTACATGCCATTGGCAGGCCATGGCAATACGTGTGATGCGTAGTTGCGGGCAAACAACGCCATACACGTCATTTCGCCGATCCACACTGTCGTGGCACAAAAGCGATCCACTGTCCTTTTCCAAAATATTGCCAGCCAAGTAGTTCAAAGCGTATATTGGCTGCATTGGCAACAACCACACATCCGGTTTGGTCGGCTAGATCCTGCAATCGCCAACTGTCGGAGTGCATCGCCCCCGCACAACCATACACAAAGAGCGGGGAAAGCCGCATCATCTTGCTCGCGATGAGCTTCATGGGTTGCCGGGGGTGGCGTTCCATAGCTTGATGGTCAAGTTCCTGCGATGTTCCGCCCTGCGGTGTGGTGCGGACGCCCCCAGCACCAGCATGGCCGTCAAGGACAAGGCCGGCTAGGGAACACCGTGGCACCCGATCAAGCTGTGCGATCATGTCATCTAAGCTTTCTACCCGTGTTGGCGTGATCCCGTGACATTGCTTGAAAAATTCCGCACGGTCAAGCTCCACAAAGTCGCTGTAGAAAACCAAGGTCCCTTCGCAGAGTCTAGGCCGCGTGAAGGCATCACCCATGACGAATCCGATAATCTCACCTTTCTCGGTGTGGATTCGCACGTCTGGATACGGGTGCGTATAGGCCTCCGGCAGAGAGGGCGGGCACGCCCAGCCGTGCCAGCGCCGCAGCGGGGCGTTTACGCTCCCATTCGGAAACACCAACCAAAGTAGGCCCTGGGCTTCCTTCGCATGGCATTCAAGCTCCTCCTCGTTCATGGCCACAAACCGGGCGCGCGCGGGGCGTATTAGTAAATCTTCCAAACACTCCGTCTCAGCCAAGAGCGCGTCGCGACGTAACAACCACGCTTCGTAGCGCGCGCGCACCTCCGGGTGAACCCCCTAGTTGCATAAAGCAGCCCGTTTTTGGGGCGGTCAGGGGCACTTTTCCAGGCGACTTGGGGCTTTTTGGCACCGCGCAGCGCCTGCGCCTAAACCTCACATTGAGTGACGTTTAGCGGCACACTTGTCCGGCCCAACTGGGGCAATAGACATTTTGGACACCTGACGCCCCACGGCCTGCACCAGCCCTTTACACTATGCAGGCATTTCAGACGCCAGGGGTACAGCGCCCCAGGGCGATTGCACCATAAGTCAGTTTCCGAGAAGGACTTGTTCGAGATAGCCTTCGTCCCAACCGGCGGTGAGGCGCTTGTTCTT
>FWPU01002558.1_pt1 | contig 49786 bp, 38 predicted proteins | sample 2228361 | NCBI WGS metagenome assembly FWPU01 (sample SAMEA103939777, study PRJEB20133) | metagenome | reverse complement strand
AAAAAAAAAAAAAAAAAAAAAAAAAAAAAAAAAAAAAAAAAAAAAAAAAAAAAAAAAAAAAAAAAAAAAAAAAAAAAAAAAAAAAACGAGCGTCACCAATGTCTCGAGAGAGTGCCTGTTCCAAATGCGCAACTCTTTGATACGGCGTTCTTTGGGAAGTGTCGCTACTCCTGGAAAATCAGCAGGTAAACCGTAATAGTCAATAAGCGTCGTTACCATTGCAGCGCTTTTGTCGCAGAGCAGGTTAAAAATATCACGACGCACCTGTGCGTAGCGAGTAATGCCACCACGAGATACTATCCCTGATCGCGTTCGTTTGGTCACAATCAGAGTAGGAATCGCAACAATATTGTTATGCAATAAATGTGGCGCAATACTACGCTTAACAAATGTTTCCTCAGTTTGCCCTTCGCACAGAATAAGCACGTTCCTCATTATCCTGGGCGTCCCCCGAATACATTCTTCTCCCACAGGTCGCCAAGGCTGTAATCATCCAGCCAATGGGCAATCTCTGCCTCATCCAGCCTGCGAATGACGGATACACCCTCGATGCGATCCACAACCAGGACTTCCTGTGCAGCAAACTGATTGATCAGAGTAACCGACTGCGTTGATAAGATCGACTGAACCTGATACGCAACGCTGCAAATCATTTCGGATAGCAGCTTGATCGCGTATGGATGCAATCCAAGTTCGGGCTCATCAATAACGATAGTTGCAGGCATGCGTGCAGGTGGCTGTAGGAACAGTGTTGCCAGACAGATAAAGCGCAGTGTTCCGTCAGAAAATGCCCCTGGGCTGAAGACCGTATCCGACCCACGTTCTTTCCATTCCAGGCGAATTTTTTCTGGATTGTACGGAGAAGGGCGCAGAACGAAATCGCCAAAGAATGGCGCCACCAACCGCACCGTCTCGACAATGGCACGGTAGTGGTCATAATGCTGTTCACGCAGCAAGTAAAGATATGCTGCGAGATTGGCGCCTTCCGGGTGCAATGATTGATTATCGTGGATGTCGCACAGGCTCCTGATACGCGATGATTCGCTCGTATCGTGAAAATGGTAGACTCTCCAAGAGCGCATTGCCTGATAGACATATCTGGATACGCGACTGTCTTTCACCCAGCGACTCAGACTGCTCTCACGCTTCACCCGGCCATCACTCCGATCCAGGTAAGGTTCAGAATGGCGACGACGGTCGTGAAACCACGTCGACTCATACTGGATCAACAAGGCATCTTCAGCAGGAATAAGTGTGCAGGCATACCCGTTCGCCAGATTATCCCGCTTGAACCAGAGCGTAACATCCATCTGATTGGTTGTCTTGCGCCCGTAATGAAGAATCTGTTCGGCTCCACCACTCTGGGCGACGTGAATCTGCAGGCTTTCCTCTATCATGCGGTAAAGCAATTTGAAGAGGCTGATAAAATTTGATTTACCCGACCCATTCGCACCAATCAGCACATTGACCGGTTCAAGCGATAGATCGAGATGACTGAATGATTTATATCCCTTTAGTACGACTCGTTCAAGCATACGCGAAGGCATGGCACACCCTTTCCGAACGTTGCGTTCCTTAGAGATTGCCAGGGGTGAAGGATACTGCGGCAATGCAGATCATGGCACACCCTTTCCGAACGTTGCGTTCCTTAGAGTGTACCACGAATCGAAGGCCTCCGACGATCACGCGCGCGCTGCGGCGCCGATTGTTTCGGCGACGGCGCGTTCGATCCGCGCATCGTCTCCAGAGGTCTCCAGCGGGTCTTTGCGCAACCGGTGACGCAATGAGAGTGTCGCAACGCGCGCAATGTCCGACGGTTGGGCGCTTTCCCGCCCCTCGAATGCGGCAAGCGCCACCGCCGCGCGCGCCAGGGTCAGTTCGCCGCGATGCCCATCGATGTTGAGCGCCACACAGAGCCGCGCCGCTGCGTACAGCGCTTCATCGGTCAGGATGACGGAAGGAAGCCGCTTCTGGGCTGTGCGAATACGACGCTGCAACCGTTGCTGTTCTCGCTCCCATTGCTGCGCAAAGGCGACCGGGTCGGCGTCGAATGCGCGTCGCCGTCGCACGATCTCAACCCGTTCGGCAACGTCGTCGATGGTCGTAATGCGGGCATGGAGCCCGAACCGGTCAAGCAGTTGCGGACGCAGATCCCCCTCTTCAGGGTTGCCGCTGCCGACGAGAACGAACCGCGCCGGGTGACGCACCGAGATGCCTTCACGCTCGACGACGTTGACGCCGCTCTGTGCCACGTCGAGCAGCAGATCGACCAGGTGATCTTCGAGCAGGTTTACTTCGTCGATGTAGAGGAAGCCGCGATTGGCGCGCGCCAGCAAGCCTGGCGCAAATGCCTGCACCCCTTCGACCAGCGCGCGCTCGATGTCGAGCGCGCCAACCACCCGATCCTCGGTAGCGCCGAGCGGCAGGTCGACGACCGGCACCGGACGCAGGACGGATGGCAGACGTTTTGCTCCTGAACGGCGCTTCTCCTCACCATTCTTCGCTGTGTGCTGGTCGGGCGCTGAGCAGTGCGGACAGATCGGTGATGGTGCAGCAGGATCACAGCCGTATGGACATCCGGCGACAGCGCGCTGCGTCGGCAGCAGCGCAGCCAGCGCGCGCACCGCTGTGCTCTTCGCCGTCCCCCGATGACCCATGACCATCACACCGCCGATCGTCGGGTCGATCACGCACAGGAGCAGGGCAAGTTTCAGTTCCGCCTGACCGACGATCGCGGTAAATGGATAGACCGGCAGCGTCGCAAAACCGCTGTCGGTCGTTTTGCCGTTGTGTGTTTCAGCAGAGGTTGTTGTCATAGGACCTCAACATCAGGCGTCGCCAGTGATTGCCACCAGTTCGGTCAGCGACGGCTGGCGGCTGCGGAAGGCGGTCACGTCGATACGCTGTAATAATACCAGAGAAATGCCCAGCAGCAGCGCCTCGATCAGGAACACGCTCACGTAACCGCTGACGGCGCTCCCGCTCATATGCGAAATCACGTCCCGCATCACACCACCAAGCAACGTGCCAACACCGCGCGCGAGCGCATCCGCCACACCCCACGCCCCGATGAACAACCCAACCTGCTCGGTTGTCGTCATGTCGAGCATCAGCGCCAGGTTGGTCGTTGTAGCGATGCCGGTGCCAAAACCAAGCAGCAGAATGCCAGGAATGAAAAGCGCCTCGATCGAGATCATACCGCTGAGCGCGATCAGGAGAAAGCCGGTCGCCGCGATCGAACCGCCGATCATCGCGCCCCGCTTCTTGCTGATCCAGCGACTGAGCACTGCACCGTACAACAGCAACGCTGTAAGCGTCGCGCCGCCCCACATCGCAGTCAGCTGGGTCGTTTCCCTGACGTTCATACCAAACGCGGTTGCCCCAAACGGCTCGAGCAGGATGTCCTGCCCCAGTATCGCAGCCAGCATCATGATCAGATAGACGAAAAAGATGCGCGCCTGCGGATTGTCGAGCACGGCACGGATGGCTGCGACCTGCCCGGCGCGGCTCTGCTTGACCCCTTCGCTGCGGCGCGGCTCAAGACCGACCAGCCCCACAAGCGCCAGAACCAGCGCCACACCGCCGGTCTCCAGGAAGACGGTGAAGAGGCGTTCTTCGCTGTATGGCTCCAGCGCACGCCCGACAACAATTGCAGTTACAATGACGCTGGCAATCATCATGAACCACATGATTGCAACCGTGCGCGAACGCTGCTGTTCGGTCGACATATCGCTGGCAAGCGACAGGTACGCGACAACTGCCAGGTTGTACCCGACACCCCACATACCAAACAACAGCAGCGCCAGCGGCACGCCGATCATCGGATCATGCGCCAGCGCCAGGGCAGCATGCGGCGCCAGCACCGCACCCGTGAGTGCAAGCAGCGTTCCCAGCGCAATGTACGGTGTGCGGCGGTACCCGAAGATCGGATGGGTGTCGGAATACTGCCCGATCCAGACCTGCGCCGGTGAAAGGATGTAGGGCAGCACGACCAGAACCGCGACAATACTCGCCAGAATGCCGAGATCGTGGATCATGATACGGTTCAGCACGCTGTTGATCAGCACGAAGGTCATCGCAATCGCAACATGCAGGAACCCCAGGCGAATGTTTTTGACCAGCGTCATCACGCGCTCCTTTCTTGGATGAGACACGTTTTACGTTGAACGTTGAACGTAAAACGTTCAATGTTCAACGACAATTCCTTCAAGCCGATCTTCAAGGTCGGCATAGATCGCCTGCAGCGCCTCCAGTGTGGCGTCGTCCGCCTGCCAGAACCCGCGGCTGTGCGCTTCGAGCAGCCTGCCGGCAATGGCGGTGGCGGCATGCGGATTGAGGCGCGCCAGACGTTCGCGCATCTCCTCATCGAGCACGAAGGTGTCGGCAACCCCCTGGTACACCCAACCCTCAACAGCATCTGCCGTGGCGCTCCAGCCGTAGGTGTTGCTGACGCGCGCTTCGATCTCGTGCACACCCTGGTAGCCATGCGCCAGCATCGCCTCGAACCATTTGGGGTTGAGCAGTTTGGCGCGGGTCTCGATACGCACCTGCTGCTCCAGGGTGCTGATGCGCTCGCCGGTGGTTGCAAGCGCCTCGGCAACAAGCACACGCGGTCGGCTGCCGCGCAGTTTCTCAACACTCTTCGTCACACCGCCAAGGTATTCGTAGTAGTGATCGATGTCGCTGATCCCAATCTCGAAACTGTCCACATTCTGGAAGGTGGCATCGACCGTCGCCAGCGCCCGTTCGAGAACGGGACGCGCATCGCGCCATTCGCCGCGCGCGCCGGGAGAGAAACTCTTCCGCGCTACGAACGCCTCGCTCATCTCAGTATCACTGTTCCAGGTGCTGCTCTCGACCAGGTGGTTGACATTTGCGCCATAACTGCCTGGTGCATTCGAGAAGACGCGCGTGGCAGCTTCGTCAAGGCTGATGCCGAGTTCTGCGGCGCACGCCAGGGCATGCTTTCGCACAAAGTTCCACTCCGGCGGCTCATCGGCATGTGCAGCAAGACGCGCCGCTTTGCTCAGCAGGAGCATCTGATGGCTGAACAGGTCGCGGAAGATGCCACTGACCGTGATGACGGCATCTACACGCGGTCTGCCGAGTTCCGACAATGGAATGAGCGCAACATCGCTGACATTGCCGAGTTCATCAATGACAGGGCGCACACCCATCAGCGCCAGCGCCTGCGCAATCCCTTCGCCGTCACTCTTCAGGTTATCGGTTCCCCACAGCACAATCGCAATACTTTCCGGCATGCGTCCCTGTTCGCGACTCAACCGCGCCAGCAGGTCTGCAACCAGGCGCTCACCGCTTGCCTGGGCAACGACCGAAGGCACACGGTACGGGTCCAGACCGTGGATGTTGCGTCCGGTCGGAACAACTGCAGGGTTGCGCACCACATCGTTGCCCGGCGACGGCGGGATATAGCCGCCATCGAGCGCGTGCAACAGATTGCGCAGTTCGTGGTCGTGCATCATCCGGTCGAGCAATTCCTCCAGATATGCGCGAAACCGGCGCAGTGCGTCTGCTGGAACCCGAACGCACTGCAACAGTGTTTGCTCGAAGGTTGCACCTGTCGGCGTCACGGACGATGCACGACCGCGATACGCATCCACCAGCGCGCGCATAGCATCGCGCACCAGCGCATCGATCCGCTGGAATGTCGCCTGCGCCTGCGGGTCGTGGCGCAGCGCCGCCTGGAGCTGTCCATACTCGTGCCCCATTGCCGCAGCAACCAGGTGGGTCAACGGCTGCTCGACGCCTGAAGGTCGGGCGAACGCCGCGACGAGCGCCAGCACATCGGTCAATTCGGCGGGATCGGGTTCTTTGTCGAGCACATGCAGCCCGACCGGGATCATGCGCTGCTCGATCTGGAGTAATTCGTGCGCCAGCGCCGCAACATACGTCTCATCGCCGGTTATGCCGGTCAATTCATTGCCAATGCCCAGCTGCTCCGCCTGGACGCGAATATCGTCCAGCATGCCCGGCTGCGGATGTGCACGGTACGCATCGAGGGAGTCCTTCAGGCGGCGCAACCCCTTGTACAGCCCTGCCTGCTGCAGCGGCGGAACCATGTAACTTACCAGCGTCGCTGCGCTGCGACGTTTGGCAATCGTTCCCTCACTCGGATTGTTGACGCTGTAGTAGTAGATATTCGGCAGCGGACCGAGCAACCGCGCGGGCCAGCACTGGGTGCTGACGCCGGTTTGTTTGCCCGGCATGAACTCCAGCGCGCCATGGGTGCCGAAGTGGAGTACCGCGTGTGCGCCAAACACATGCGCCACCCAGGTGTAGAACGCAGCAAAACCGTGATGGGGCGCAGCATCTTTTGCCATCAACAGACGCATCGGGTCACGCTCATACCCAAACGAGGGTTGCAAACCGACGAACACATTGCCGAACACATGCCCACAGATGAAAAAGTCACGTCCATCAGTCAGCAACTCGCCGGGGGCGGCGCCCCAGAACGGTTCGATGGCGGTGTAGGATGGGAAGAGACGCCGGTAATCGGCGACACTCAGGCGTGCAGCAACACTGCCGGGTGTGCCGAACAGTTCGGCGTTCTGCTGCACCACGAAGTGACGCAATTCTTCCGGCGTTGCCGGAACGTCCACCGTGTACCCGGCGTCGCGCAGCGCACAGAACAGGCGATGCACTGAAGCAAAGACATCGAGGTAGGCGGCGGTGCCAGCATTACCAAGGGTCGGAGGAAAGTTGAAGAGCACAATCGCCAGTTTTCTGGCACGGGGCGGAGTACGTCGCAGCGTTACATGTCGCGCGACACGTTCCGCTATCAGTTCGATCTGTTCAGGCAGCGGCACGAAACGATCGCTGCCTGCCGTCGGTCCGCCGAACACCAGCGGTTCGACCGCACCATCGAGTTCCGGCAGCGCGACATTCATCGCCACCTGAATCGGGGTCAATCCGCTGTCGTCGTGACGCCATTCCTCGACGCGCTGGAAGGAGAGCGGGATCAACCCCAGGTAGCGGGTATCGAGGTCGCGCAGCGCTGCAACCGCTTCTTCGGGCTGACTCGCCGCCATCCCGCCGACGAGCGCAAACCCCACACCGTTGACCAGCGCATCAATCCTTGCCCGCCGGGCATGATAACCGGCATGCCCTCCGCCAAACCAGTGAGCGCGCGGCTCGCGTTCCAGAAAGAAGCGCTCGATAGCCGGACGAAAATCGAGCCCGGCGGCATACGCCATGCGAACATCGAGCCCCCGTTGCTCCAGCGAACGGTAGAGGGTGTGGAGATGTTCCATGTTGCCGCTCAACGCCACCGTTCGCAGAGTCACCAATCCGACCGTCCCTCTGGAGTGGTCGTTTTTGTACTGTTTTGCACGCTTCGCCAGCCATTTCTCGTATTCCTGCTCGTCGGCGAACGGCTCTGGGGCATCAGGATGCAACAGTGCGACATCGGGATATTCGATCGGCGGCAGAACCTTCAGACGACCCTGGTAGCCGGGAACGTACCGTTCGATCAACATGGACAGCATGCGCCGCAGATTTTCGGGCGAACAGTGCATCCAGTACTGGTGTACTGCAATGTAGGTCGCCAGATCGCGCGCTTTACCGGGAATGTGTTGTAACACCCGCCCCAGATTACGCATCAACGCCAGCTGCCGCTGCCCTTCGCCTCGACCATTTTTCGGACGGAACTTATGCATCCAGCGACTCAGGAGCGACGCCTCCTGTTCTTCCAGCTTCTTTCGGAGGTCAAAGCGCCCAAGACGGGTCATACGGATCAGTGCCGGATTGCTGGTAATGATGCAGACCGGCGCTGTCGCCTGCGCCAGCGTCTGTTCCAGCGGACGGACGAACTCTTCGCCAAAGAGCATCGATCCAAAGATAAAATCGCTCGCTGCCACATCTTCTGCCAGCCGTTGCCAGTCGGCAGGAGTACGGAGCGCATTCGTGTCATAGCATGCCAGACTCAGCGCGATCCCCTCGTCGCGATGCAGCAACCTGGCGCCTTCACGCAGCGCCGCAACATGGTTGCCGTCCATGGTCAGGAAGACGAAGCGCATAGTCACATCCTTATGGGCTGTATGGTCAGGAGTCCACAATCGGGAAATCGGAACCTCCGTGCTTCACGCCGACAGAACACGCTCATTGGATGAGCCGTCCTTCTTCCAACCCGGACCCGGATAGTGTGGAAAGCCGTCGAGACCTTTCCAGCGATTGGCGTCGGTTGTTGGAACAACCGGCAGGCGGTAGGTCGCCAGCAAGCGCGCAGCAATACCGGCGCGCAGGCGCATCCGCTGCATCGACGCGATCGCATCACTGCGCCCTTCGAGAGCACGCAGCCGGGCATCGTAGCGCACACAGGCATCGAGATGGCGGAAGAAGCGCGGATCGTCCACCGGCAGTGTTATCGGGAACACCTGCGTTGCAATGTGGTTCGTCAGGCGGATCACCCGCTGGTCATAGTCGCGCCAGTTCAAACCAAGCGCCTCATAGAAACCGGCGCGGCGCGCATCGTTCAGATACATGGTGGCGTACACGGCGAGCAGGAAGAACCGAATCCAGCGCAGGTTTCCGCCACGCAAGAGATCAGGCTGGCTGCGCATCAACAGCGAGAAAAATTCGCCGTGACGATATTCGTCGTTACACCACTTCTCGAACCATTTGAAGATTGGGTGGATCATGCCCTGCGGATATTGTTGCAGATGGCGATAAATTGTGATATAGCGGGCATACCCAATCTTTTCCGACAGATACACACTGTAGAAAATAAACTTCGGCTGGAAATAGGTGTATTTCTTACGGGTGTGGAGCACCTGAAGATTCATCTCGACACCCAAATCCGCCATGGTTTTATTGAGAAAACCGGCATGCCGTCCTTCATCACGGCTCATGCACCGAAAGATCGCTCTCAGCGTCGGATCGTGCAGATGTTTGACCATCTCGGCATACAGCAAACATCCACTGAACTCAGCGGTGCAACTGCGCTCGAGGAATTCAATGTAGAGATCACGCGCCGGCATGTCATCGAAGTTCGCCAGAAATTCCTCGTTGCGCACGAAATGCCCCTTGTTGTAATCACGCTCGAACTCATTGCGAATCCATTCGAACTCATCGCGCATGTTTGCAACATTGAGACGATCAATAGCACGGAAGTCAGTGGTGTAGAAGCGCGGATTCAGGATCGCTTCACGCAGCGCGTGGCGCGTCGTCGGGCTATATTCACCAGGCATGTTGATCATCGTCGATATCTCCTTTTCTCATGCTGCGTCACGTCGAACCGTCATCTCGCGATCACGGATGCTCGACCAGTTCATTGATCTCTACCAGGCTGCTGTGGCGCACCAGTTCACGACGTAGACTGCTTGCCTTCGTCAAACGAACCCGGCTCGGATAGGTGATCTCGCCGTTTGTCTGACCGTGCGTCTGCGGAATGGTCAGGATTTCGAGCGTGTCGCCAGGCTCGATTTCCATCCCAGGCGGCAGATCGACGTGGAGATGGAAGTGCTCGTGCTCACTCTGAAGATGCACCACTCCCTCGCCTTCCGATACTGTTTCGCGACGATACCAGAGCCATAGCACTCCGGCAATAATCGCAAGAAGCGGTAAGAATATTCGTCTCATACGACCTCGCACTATCCATACATTCCGCGATTGTGGTCTGTAGTACATATTCGTTACTACAGGCACAATGAAAGAAACTACACGTGCTATCTGGTCTCCTCTCGCATGGCCTCGACCAGATTGACATGGTAGAAACCGCTGCGGACTGGCTCGATCCGACCGACGCGCAACCCACACGCCGTCACGAGACGGCGCACATCCGCCTCGCGGATCATTTGAATGTCGGTCCGGCGATGGGCGCGGGGAAAGAAGCCGCCGATCCAGTGCATGGCAGCCAGCAATGGTTCATATGGCGCATACGTAAACAAAAGCAGCCCATGGGTGCACTGCGCCAGATGTCCGAGCAATTGATCGAACGCCGGTCGCGGGTAGTGGATCAGCACATCGAAGCATGCAACCACATCAAAGGCGCCGCTGACGTCTTCGATATCACCAGCCGTGAACGTCACGCGCTGCGCCACCCCCGCCGCCTGCGCGCGTTCGGCAGCAGCAGCGGTCATATGCGGCGCAATATCGACCGCCGACACCGCCACGCCATGCTGCGCCATCATGATGCTGAAAACGCCGGTGCCACACCCGGCATCGAGTGCATTCATGGCAGATGGTGTGCGACCCGTTGCACCGAGCCATTCCAGAAGCCAGGCTTCGGCTCGCGCCAGCATGCGGGCATGTCCAACGCGAATGGTATGCCGGACGCGCGACACCTCGGCATCACCATAGATCGCGCTCCAGCGCCGAAAGCCGTCACCATCGAAATAGTCGCGCAGCTGTTGTTTATGTCGAGTTACATCAATCATCGCCACCCGCCAATCACATTGAAGATCTCTCGATCTCCCATTGGCTTCGGCACCGTCGAACGTGGACGATTCAGCAGATACTCCGCCATGTCCAGGAACGGCTGCGTACACTCCTCTTTGCCCGGACCGTCCATCTCGAAGAGGGTTTTGCCCATCAGGCGCGAGCGGCGGATGAGGTCGTGGTACGGCACCCGACCGATGATCTGCGTACCGACCGTTTCGGCGAACTGCTCCAGGAGCGTTGTCCCCCCACCCAGTTCATAGTCCACCCGATTGGCGATGATTCCCGCCAGTTCGACACGGTAGCGCGCGCTCTTCTGCTTGATCGCCAGACACAGACGATTGGCTGCAAAGATACTGTCGAAGTCGTTACAGGCGATGATCACGCCATAGTCGGCATAGTTCAATGGCGCCGAAAACCCGCCGCACACCACATCGCCCAGTACATCGAACACAATTACGTCGTATTTGTCGTACAGACCGAACTCGTGCAGCAGTTTGACCGTTTCACCGACAACGTAGCCGCCACAGCCACTCCCGGCGGGAGGACCTCCCGACTCGAGCGTGTCAACGCCGGCAAAGCCGGTGTGCACCACATCCTCGACCGACACCTCTTCGTGGTGGAAATCCACCTCGGTCAGCACATCGATGACCGTCGGTTGAAGCGTACCGGTAAGCGCAAAGGTGCTGTCGTGCTTGGGGTCACAGCCGATCTGCAACACCTTTGCCCCTTTCAACGCCAGCGCCGCCGAAAGGTTCGAGCTGGTTGTGCTCTTGCCGATGCCGCCTTTTCCGTAAATCGCAAGGGTGAGACTCATCGCTCGCCTCCACTCGTTGTTCAACCGCCAAGCGCCTCTTTTGCTTCGACCAGTATCTCGGCGGTAATCGTGGCATATCCGTGTTGCATTGCGTACCGTTCGACATTCTTCTGCACCCGTCCGCGCACGAAAAATGGCACCTTCTTGAGCATCGCCTGCGCATCCAGTGACCAGACGGGCGTGACAGAACGGGGTGATGACGCAGTGGTCTGCACCGGCGGATTGACCGGCGCACCAGAGACGCCACCGTTTCGTGCCGCGTGTGCAACCACCGCTTCTTCGGTTCCCAATTCCCGGTGCTCAGTTCCCGATTCCTGATTCCCGGTTCCCGGTTCTTCATACTCCAGACCCGCATCGCCAAACATGTCGATCAGATGCTTTTCCATGCCCAGGGTCGCAGTGGTGTAGACTGCATCCGCCAGCACATCGGCGCCATCGAACCCGAGCACTGGTCGATAACTCAACAGATGGTTTTCAATATGTGTCGGCGGGGCAATCACCAGGCATGGAATATCGAGTTTGCGGCAGGCATGGCGTTCCATCTGCGTGCCACAGACGAGTTCAGGTGAGAGGTCAGCAATTTTCCGCGCCACATCCTGGAAGACCTCGGTGACCAGGAAAGCGGACTCAACCGACCCCGTCTCATCGGCGGGCAGATAGTCGCTGAGTTCCTGGCGCACCCAGGCTGCCTCGTGCTCCAGATACGTTCCCGCTCCTGCAATCTGCATCCCCAGTTCATCGCGCAGGAACTTCACCATCCCGACGGTATGGGTCGCATCACCAAAGACGAACGCGCGCTTCATGCTGTAACTTTCCATATCGGCAGTGCGCGCAAACCAGGGAACCGAACTCGGCGCACTCATCCCATCGAGCGAGAACGCGGTTAGCGGTGGAAGACGCAGCGGGGTCGTCTGGAGTTGGAGACGTTCACCCGCTTCGTTGAGGGTTTCGACCAGACGCCGTAACCAGCGCAGAGTTGGCTGAACACCGATTGGCGCATCGGTAAGCGCCGGAATGCCAAACTGCTCTTCGAGCCAGCGGGCTGCGTTCTGCCCAAGTTCGCGATACGGCGCAATCGTTGCCCACGCTGCCGGCAGGCGCTCCAGGTCACGGATCGACGCGCCCAGGGGCGCCACAACATTGACCTGCACGCCAAGGGTTGCCAGCATTCGCCGCAGGCAGATCAGATCGCTGCGGTTGTGGAAGCCAAGCGACGACGGACCGATGATATTGACGCAAGGTGTCGCCATCGGCGATTGTTTGCGTGCAAACCGCTGGACGAGCAGCGTCAGCAACCCATCGGCGGAACGGACTTCTTGCATCCGATAGGGGTTGGCATCGTACACCAACACCTCCGCGCGCGTTCCGGCGCTGCGCGCCATGCGCTCCAGGTCTTCCTGCAGCAGGATCGTCGAACAACTGGCGCATACAACGATCAGGTCGGGCTGCGCCTGCGCATCGACCTGACGGAGCGTTTCGGGCAACCGCACCGTTCCCTGCGCCAGATCGCGTCCACTCACAACACTGGTCGTCATGCGGGGAAAATCGGGAGTGCGCTCCAGCATCGTGAAAATCGGGTTGACGTAGTCATCGCCCTGCGGCGCATGAAAGACCGCGTGCACCCCGCGCATACTGTTGGCAATCCGCCCGACGCCGTGATGGGCTGTGCCCTGATACATCCAGAGAGCCAGTCGCATAGCGGTTCCTGACCAGGGGTGAAATACCCGAACTTGGCGATTACGTGATTACGTGATTGCTTTGAGTTCACGTTCGCACGTTCCACTTTTCGATTACGCGATTACGTGATTGCTTTGAGTTCACGTTCCCACGTTCCCACGTTCCACGTTCCACGTTCGCACATTCCCACGTTCGCACGTGCCTGTACCATCCCTGCTGTCAACGAATGGAGAACGAATAAACGAATGCTGGCGCGATCCGCACACCAGTGTCCCACCCTCGCACACCCACTCCCACGTTCGCACGTTCGCACATTCGCACGTTCCACGTTCCACGTTCGCACGTTCCCACGTGCCTGTACTACCCCCGCTGTCAACGAATGGAGAACGAATAAACGAATGCAGGTGCGATCCGCACACCAGTGTCCCACCCTCGCACGCCCACTCCCACGTTCGCACGTTCCACGTTCGCACGTTCGCACGTTCCACGTTCCACGTTCCACGTTCCCACGTTCGCACGTTTGCACGTTCCACGTTCCACGTTCCACGTTCGCACGTTCCACGTTCCCACGTGCCTGTACTACCCCCGCTGTCAACGAATGGAGAACGAATAAACGAATGCAGGTGCGATCCGCACACCAGTGTCCCACCCTCGCACGCCCACTCCCACGTTCGCACGTTCCACGTTCGCACGTTCGCACGTTCCACGTTCCACGTTCCACGTTCCCACGTTCGCACGTTTGCACGTTCCACGTTCCACGTTCCACGTTCGCACGTTCCACGTTCCCACGTGCCTGTACTACCCCCGCTGTCAACGAATGGAGAACGAATAAACGAATGCTGTCGCGCCCTTGCGCCACGGTGGCCATACCCTGAAACCCCTGCTGTTACGTTCGCACGTTTCACGTTCCCACGTTCCACGTTCCCACGTTCCACGTTCCACGTTCCCACGTTCGCACGTTCCCGCGTTTGCACGTTCGCACGTTCCACGTTCCCACGTTCCCACGTTCGCACGTTTCACGTTCCCACGTTCCACGTTCCACGTTCCACGTTCGCACGTTCCACGTTCCCACGTTCCACGTTCCCACGTTCGCACGTTCCCGCGTTTGCACGTTCGCACGTTCCACGTTCGCACGTTACCATGTGCCTGTACCATTCCCGCTGTCAACGAATGGAGAACGAATAAACGAATGCTGTCGCGCCCTTGCGCCACGGTGGCCATACCCTGAAACCCCTGCTGTTACGTTCGCACGTTTCACGTTCCCACGTTCCACGTTCCCACGTTCCACGTTCCACGTTCCCACGTTCGCACGTTCCCGCGTTTGCACGTTCGCACGTTCCACGTTCCCACGTTCCCACGTTCGCACGTTTCACGTTCCCACGTTCCACGTTCCACGTTCCACGTTCGCACGTTCCACGTTCCCACGTTCCACGTTCCCACGTTCGCACGTTCCCGCGTTTGCACGTTCGCACGTTCCACGTTCCCACGTTCCACGTTCGCACGTTCCCACGTTCCACGCTCCCACGTTCACCGCGCTGGCATCAACCCCGCCACCCACAACGGATCGTCCATCAGCGGATCGAGTTGTGCGTGTCGCTTGAGTGGACGGGTAAACATGCCGGCGAGTGTTGCTGCGCCGCTCCAGCCATGGATCGGCATAAAACTGAACTCTGTGCTCCACTTCGCCACCACACCATACCCCACAAGCGGGTTGGTCGTCGCCAGATTGCTGATCACCAGATCGGGGCGCAATTCCTGGATGTCACGCAACTGCCGATCAAAATTGGGTTGCTCGACGATACGCACCCCTGCGAGCGCCTCCAGTTCACGCGCATGGAACTTGCGGTTGATATACGGACTGCTGCACTCCAGAACCGTGCATCCAGCATTCTTGAGAAACCGCGCCAGCGGCAGTTCCATCAGGTTGTCAGCCGTGAAGAACACCTTCTTCCCGCGCAGAATCTCAAGGTGTGGTTCAAGACGCTCCCAGGCCTGTTGCTCGCGGTCGCGCAGATCAACCGACGTTCCCATTGCGGCAGCCAGATCCTCCCAAAACACCCGCGTCCCGTCAGGACCGAACGGGAACAACGAGGTCATCACTGTCGCGCCACGTTCGCGCGCCAGGCGACCGGCAACCTTTGCAAGGTATGGTTGCAGCGGCGCAACAACCGTGCCCGGACCGATGGGAGGCAGGTTGTGGAAGTGGTTTTCGGGCAGGAACCCGGCGACCGGGATGCCGAGACGCGCGGCTTCCGTGCGAAAATCATCGGCAATCGCGTCGTTGACCGACCCGAGAAACACCACCCGGCGATCGTCTGGAGGCGCCACAGGACAGAATGGAAGCAATGCCTGCAACACCGAGTCCTCCGCCTGACTGAAGGTATAGTCGAGCCCGCTGGCAGGCACGAAGAGCACCGGCAGATCGGGACGACTGACCGCACGCGCCAGACCGTCGAACTCGACTTTCATTACCTCTGGCGTACAGGAGGAGAGCAGGAAAATCACCGAGGGATGGTGATCGGCGACGATCTCGTCGATGATGGCATTCAACTCGGGCTGCTGCTTCGACAGATCCGCCTCTTCGATCAGTGCAACACCGAAGCGCGGACGGGCGAACACCATGACACCGAGTACATTCTGGAGCAGATGAGCGCAGGTATGGGTGCCGAGCACCAGAAAGAAACTATCCTTGATCTTCTGGTACAGCCAGCCAACACACGTCAGGCCGCAGAAACTGTGGTACGCACCATCTTCTCGAACAACTGTCGCTGGCATTGCACCACCTTTGTATGACGTGGAACGTTGGAACGTTGAACGTTGCACGTTGGAACGTTCGCACGTTGCACGTTGGAATGTTCGCACGTTGCACGTTTACCGCCGCGCTACCTGGATGACAAAGCGCCGTTCCACCTCTTCCGGCCGGTCCAGGTCATCGTACACTGTGGCTGCCCAGGCGCGCAGACGTTCAAGCGCAGCGCTCAGAGTCACATCGTCAAGCACCCAGGTTTCGGCATCCGAGCGTGATGCCATCTCCTCCAGCACCTGCACCGGGCTGATCGGCGCTACCCAGACAGATGCCACGACCTCCGGTTCGACTGTCGCACCAAGTTTCGCCAGCGCCTGCCCAACCGCAGCCCCAGCTCCCGGCGGACGCGCCCCGGGCAACAGGTCGATCAACGTTTCCCGCAGTTTGCTGCGCAGGCGACCGACACAACTCTGCGGGTCGCGCCAGTCGCGTCCCTGAATGAAGACCCCGCCAGGACGAAGGACCCGCATCGCCTCGGCGAGGACACTGCGCCAGTCGCGCGCCAGATGCAACACATGCACCGCAAGCGTCGCATCGAACACACCATCAGCAAACGGCAGACGCTCGATATCGCCCTGCAATAACCACAGCGCGCCGCCGCCTTCTTTTGCGCGAGCCACACGCAGCATCTCGGCGGAGATATCGACCCCAACGACCCGACAACCGGCTGCGGCTACGGGCAGAGCGATGCGACCGGTGCCAACCCCAAGTTCCAGCACCAGCGCCTGGTCTCCTGCGATCGTCGCAATCGCCCTGCCAATCTGCTCCGCAACCTCGGACGGATGACCGCGCACCTGGTCATACGCACCAGCAATGGCATCGAACCGGATGGGAAGAACATCGGTCACCCATGCACCTCATATCAGCCATTCGTGCGCTTTGCGCATACCGTGGCATGAACACCAGACTGAGGACGCAGACCTGCCCATCATTCCCGCCAGCCTACTCAGACGGGCTTTATCCTGCTCGCTGGGGCTGACGGTTTTTCTCGTCTATCATTCCCGTCAGCCCGCGCAGGCGAGCTTCGCCCTGGTAGCCGAGAGCTTTAGCCCGACGGCATTAGCATAAGCCCCACGCCCCTGCATAACGCAGGATACTGAAAAACCGCATCCTGAGTAGCGCACAGCGCGTATCGAAGGGGCGGTTTTTCGGACAGGCGCCATGCTCAGGCGACCGCGCCGGCTTCCATCGCACGAGTAATGTCGGAACGGGTCAGACCACGGAAAGCTTCGACACTGACACCCGACAGCAGCGCAATGCCGACGACCATCAGCACCGCTTCCAGACCGAAGATCACACCATACCCCAGCGTCTGACTGAGCGCCTGCGCCTCGATCAGCACCGTATGGAGCGCACCCGCCAGGATATTCGCCGTTGCAGTGCCAAACGCCTGCGCCATGCCCCACAGACCCATATACAGCCCTGTTGCGCCTTCAACGGTCATATCCATCATCAGCGAAAGCGCGCCGACATTGTACAGACCGGTGCTGACGCCCATCAGCATGATCGCCGGGTTCAGCAGCGCGCGCTGTTCGGTCAATGCGCAGACTGCCAGCAGCCCCAGACCAAATGCCGTACCGACGCCGCCGATCAGCGCAATCAGTTTCTTGCCAATCGGGAAGATCGCGCTCAGCAGACCCATGATCAGCATACCGCCGAGCACACCGCCGCCCCACGTCTGCGTAAATGTCGTCGTTTCTTTCAGGGTCATATGGAAGACTTCAGCGCCGAAGACCTCCAGGATCGAGTCCTGCAGGAAGATGCCGACAATCGAGAGGAAGACAAACCCGAAGAATGCGCGCACCTGCGGGTTACCGCGCAGCAGACCGAACGCAGCGCTCAGCGGGTGTCCAGGAGGCGCAGCAGCGCGCGCGCGCTCCAGAGCAACCGCCAGTTCCTCGCGGTTCAGGCGCTTTTCGATGCCCAGCACACCGAGCAACGCCGCACCGATCACCACCAGCGGCGTCAGATTGTAGAGCGCCTGCATCGACTCGGGCGTATACGCGGGCATGCGCGCCTTGATGACGGTTGCAGCGATGATGGTGCTCATAATGGTAAATGTCCAGACCACCGCAACCACACCGCCGCGTGTTTTGGGGTTGGTCACCTCTGCGATCAGCGCGTGGTGGCAGTCGCCCATTGCTGCGATACTGATACCAAACAGGATCAGGAGCGCATACCCCGCAATAATCGCCGGCACCGACCCCTCACTCATTGCCAGCGCCACTGATGGCAACGCCAGAAACACCAGGCTGGCGACAGTTGCGCCGAGGAGCAGGTACGGCGTGCGGCGTAGCCCAAACACCGGACGACTATCAGCGATGCGCCCCCAGATCACCTGGAATGGCGACAGAAAATGGTGCAGACCGATCATCGTCGTCACAATGACCGCCATCACCCCCAGCTCGACAATCGACACGCGGTTGAAGTTACTGGTGAGCAAGGCGAACATCCAGCCGACACCCAGTTTCGGCAGCGCCAGACGCAACACCTTCAACGCGCCCAGCAAGAACCGACCGATTGCGCGAAGCAGATCCATACATCGCCTCCCTGCTACAACGTTCCTGACACCTGAATAAAAACCGGTGACACGCCAGCCTTCGAGTCAACCGCAATGAAGGCATCTCACCGGAATGGTAAATATTTGACAACTATGTAGTAATTTCTCTGAACTACGAATACGCAAGAAAAAATAGCAAAAAGCAACCAGAACCACGTATGGATTGCATACGTCGTTCAAACCATCAGAAGATGTAGTTCAGAGTTCGTAGTATTACTATAGCATACGTCTTTCGAGTTTCAACATTATTTTCACTATGCATCAGTTACATGTTCTCTGTGCAACTGCTTGAAACGGGAAGCCGATCTTTTCATTTACTTTGCAGAATATGATCAAAGATTGTACAGACACCCTGACGCACACCGAAGAGACGGTGTACCAGCAGGTCGAGACGGTGCAAGAGAGACAGAGGCGCGAGCAGGGAGAGACGGTGCAATGCACCGTCTCTCCCCGTGGCATATCAGAGGAACAACCGGGGCGGAACGCAGATCAATCACGCCCCTGGCGCGGAAGACGAGACCCGTTTCGGGGCGCGCAGGGTTGCGCCAATCTCGTGGAGATAGCCAAGAATCTCGCGGTACGACTGGATCATTGACGTTTCGTGGTACGAAATGCCCTGCTTTGCACAGAAATCTTTGACGATCTTGCTTGCCTCGCGCAGGCGGTGCATCGGCAATGACGGGAAGAGATGATGTTCGATCTGATAGTTCAGACCGCCGTACCAGAAATCGGTAACAGGATGACCGCTGACATTGCGCGCCGTAAGCACCTGCAAACGCAAAAAGTCGATCTGTGTGTCATCATCGACAATCAGCATTCCTTTGTGATTGGGCGCAAAGACCGATCCCAGGTAGACGCCAAAGAATGCCTGGCTGATCAGAATGAACCCGATCCCTGCCCACGGTCCCAGTGCAATGATCGGCAGCGAGAGGTACCAGACCAGGTTAAGCGCCATGGCGGCGATTTCGATGCCGCGTCGCCGCGAATCGGGACTCAGCACAAAGCGATAACTGACCTCGCGCAAGGCGTACCCCTGCAATGTGAGCAGTGGAAAGAACAGGAACGCCTGATGTTTCACCATCCAGCGCCAGATGCCGCGTCGCGACTCCGCCTGCTCCGGCGTGAACGCCACTACCGGCACGTCCAGATCGGGGTCCATCCCATCATGGTTCGGGTGCGCATGGTGCGCATTGTGCTTGCCAGTCCACCATTCGGCGCTCAATCCCAACAGGACGTTGCCCAAAAAGATGCCCACTGCATCGTTCCATCCGACCTTGTGAAAAATCTGGCGATGGCACGCACTGTGCGACGTAAACCCGATCTGCGCCAGGACGAACCCCATGAATACGGCGTTCAACGCCTGAATCCAGAGATTATCGACCAGAAACAGAATGACGATGCTGGCGATGAGCATGCCGACCTTGAGTGCAATGACGCCGATGAAAAACCAGGGTTGCTTATCGAGCAGACCGCGTTCCTTGATGAGTTTCTTGAGTGCGATGTACTCTGCGTTGCTGACTGAAGACACGATGTCAATCCTTGTATCACTTCGCTCGCTGACGTGACGCTTCCCGCTGAAACGTGCCGTGCCGTCAACAAGCCTTTCGTCTTGTTCTTTCCACTATAGCGCACGTCTGAGGACGGACTCAAGTGATCTGAACACATAATTAACAGAAGCGACGCAGTAGGGCTGAGCGCAGACAGGCGCAGAAGCATTTCTTCGTTGCACGGCGCTGTGCATCCCACCCACCAGACCGTTACGAGTGAGCGGCGAGCGCAGGCGGCACGCTGCTATTGCGCATCCCTCGCAACTGCCGCCTGACGAGTGCTATAATGAGTGAGAAAAAGGACAAAGAACGGTACGTGTTCACATTGCTCCTGGGGACGCGGGCATCGTGCCTGCATCGACGCGACGATGAACACAACGTCTGCACATCCAGACGACACACTCCCCCAGGTCTGAATACGTTCAAAGAACAGGTGCTGCATGTCTCCAGACTCGCTGTTTCACGGACCGAACGCCGGGTATGTGCTCGAACTCTACGAACGCTACCGCTCCGACCCTGAAGCGGTCGACCCGGTAACGCGCGCGTTTTTCGCACAGTGGTCACCGGAGGAAACTGCGCCGCCTCCGCCTGCAGCGCCGCCGGTGATCGATCTCCAGACTGATCCCGACATTGATCTGTCCAAAGCGCATATCGGTCCGCCATCACCAATCGACGTCACCCATACCGTTGCTGCCGCCCGGCTCATTCGCTACATCCGTGAACTCGGACATCTGGCAGCCCGGATCGATCCGCTTGGCAGCGAACCACCCGGCGACCCGGGTCTTGATGCTGCCATCCACGATATCACCGACGCCGACCTTGCGCTGCTCCCTGCACACATTGTGCGCGGACCGCTGGCTGTCGAGTCGCGCAACGCGCTCGAGGGCGTGCAGAAATTGCGTGCTGTCTACTGTGGCACGATCGGATACGAAACAGATCACGTGCAGGTCTTCGAGGAACGCGCCTGGATCCGTGAAGCGGTCGAGAGTCGACGATTCTTCTACGGTTTTGATGACGTTCGTAAACGAGAGATTCTCGAGCGCCTGACGGAAGTTGAAACCTTCGAACGCTACCTGCACCAGACGTTTGTCGGTCAGAAGCGGTTTTCGATCGAGGGATGCGACATGCTGGTCCCGATCATCGACTCGATCATTCGCAATGCAGCAGTCGGTGGTGTGCGCGAGGTGGTGATTGGCATGGCGCACCGTGGGCGTCTGAATGTGCTGGCGCATATTCTGGGCAAGCCGTACAGCGCAATCCTGAGCGAGTTCCTGACTGCCGGACGCGATGCGGCGCTTTCACCCACCGGACGCGGTGCGGCCGGGTGGGTCGGTGATGTCAAGTATCACCTCGGCGCACGGCGCGCCTTCCGCGATGCCGGGATCGAACAGATGCCGATTACGCTGGCGCCTAACCCCAGCCACCTGGAGTTCGTCAATCCAGTCGTTGCTGGCCGCGCACGCGCGGCACAGGAACGGTGTGATCAGGCAGGACCGCCGCTGCAGGACAAACGCGCCTCGCTTCCGATCCTCATTCACGGCGATGCCGCCTTTCCCGGACAGGGTATTGTCGCCGAAACGCTCAACCTCGCCAATCTCGCCGGGTATAGCACCGGCGGAACCATTCATATCATTGTCAACAATCAGATCGGGTTCACCACATCACCGCGCGAAAGCCGTTCGACCCTGTATGCCAGCGATCTGGCGAAGGGGTTCGAAATTCCGATTGTGCACGTCAATGCTGACGATGTCGAGGGGTGTATCGCCGTGGCACGCATGGCATACGCCTACCGTGAGCGTTTCGGCAAGGATTTTCTGATCGACCTGGTCGGCTACCGTCGCTGGGGACATAACGAAGGCGATGAACCCGCCTTCACACAACCGACAATGTACACTATCATCTCCCGTCATCCGACTGTTCGCGAGCAATGGTCGGCGAAACTGGTCGCCGAAGGCGTAATATCCGCCGAAGAGGCGAACCAGATGTTCAGCACGGTTTGGGAGCGCCTGCAGCAGGCGCGGAGCGAGGCGGAAGCGCGTCCGCACTTCGAGGAGCCTCCGCCAATGCCCGCCCCTGGCATCGCCCGGCGCACCAATACCGCCGTTTCAGCCGAACGGCTGGTGGCGCTCAACGAGGCGCTCCTCCAGATTCCCCCTGGCTTCCGGGCGCACCCGCGCCTGGAGCGCACGCTGGAACGGCGTCGCACGGCGCTCCATCTGCCGGACGCCATCGACTGGGCGCACGCCGAAGTCCTGGCGTTCGCGTCACTTCTGGAGGAGGGCATCCCGATTCGCCTGACCGGTCAGGATGTCGAGCGTGGCACGTTCAGCCAGCGACATCTGGTACTGCACGATGTGCAGACCGATGAGCGCTGGTGCGCCCTCCAGGCGCTACCGCAGGCGCGCGCCTCGTTTGCGGTCTACAACAGCCCGCTCTCTGAGGCGGCCGCACTCGGCTTCGAGTTTGGTTATTCGGCGCACAACCCGCAGGCGCTCGTCATCTGGGAAGCACAGTTTGGCGACTTCGCCAACGGCGCTCAGGTCATCATCGATCAGTTCATCGTTTCGGCGCGCAAGAAATGGGGACAGACTCCCGCACTCGTGATGCTGCTGCCGCACGGCTACGAAGGGCAGGGTCCTGAGCATTCCAGCGCGCGCCTCGAGCGCTTTTTGCAACTCGCCGCCGAGGACAATATTCGCGTGGCAAACTGCACGACGGCAGCTCAGTATTTCCATCTCCTGCGTCGCCAGGCGCTGCTGCTGAACGCCGACCCGCGCCCGCTGATCATGATGACGCCAAAAAGCCTGCTGCGCCACCCACGCGCCGCGTCATCGCTGCACGACCTCAGCGAAGGACGATTTCAACGGGTGATCGACGATCCGCAGGCGCGTGAGCGACCGGCGGATGTGGCGCGACTGGTGCTTTGCTCCGGGAAAATCTACGTCGATCTGCTCAGCGCGAGTGATACGCCACTAACGAATGGCGTCGCAGTAGTGCGACTGGAAGAGTTGTATTCCTTCCCTGCCGATGAGCTGCGCGACGTGCTGGCAGGCTACCCCAATCTTCAGGAAATCGTCTGGTTGCAGGAAGAGCCGGAGAACATGGGCGCCTGGCGCTATGTTGCGCCGCGGTTGCGTGAACTGATTGGGCCCGATCTGACCCTGAGTTACGTCGGGAGACCGGCATCGGCCAGCCCATCGGAGGGTTCGCTGGCGCTCCACCTGATCGAGCAGCAGCGTCTGATCGCCGAAGCGCTGCGCGCACCGGCGGTTGAGCAGTATCACTAAACCACGAGGACAGTATGGCAGTCGAAATCAAAGTCCCAACCCTGGGAGAATCGATCGTCGAAGCCACAGTTGGGGCATGGCGCAAACATGAAGGCGACCCGATCGCCGCTGGCGAGGTGCTGGTCGAACTCGAAACCGATAAAGTGACTGTCGAGGTGGCGGCGGAGAAGTCTGGGGTTCTGAGCCGCATTCTCAAGCCTGATGGCGCTGTGGTGACCATGGGCGAAACCCTGGGGGTCATTACGGAAACCGCAGCAGCGCCTGTCGCAGCGCAGCCGCACGATGGCGCATCTGAAGCCAGAGTGATGGCCACGCCAGTCGCACGCCGGGTAGCGGAGACGCAGGGGGTGGATATTGCTGCCATCCCCGGCAGCGGTCCCGGCGGACGGGTGACGAAGGAAGACGTGCTCAAACGCGAGGGGGCGCACCGTCCAGCGCCGGCAGACCATGCTCCGCCAACGCCGCCAGTCTCCCCACCGGCGCCAGCACCGACGGCTGCGGCAGTCTCCGGCGAGGAGCGCCGCGAGGAGCGCATCCGTATGAGCCGCCGTCGCCAGACAATCGCCGCGCGCCTTGTCGAAGCGCAGCGCACGGCAGCAATGCTCACCACGTTCAACGAGATCGATATGAGCGCCGTCATCGATCTGCGCAAGCGTCACCGCGATCAGTTTCGCGAGCGCCATGGCATCGGTCTCGGTTTCATGTCGTTCTTCACGAAAGCGGTTATCGGCGCGCTGAAGGCCTTCCCGCTGCTCAACGCCGAAATCCGCGGCGACGACATCATTGTCAAGCGCTACTACGACATCGGGATTGCCGTCAGCACCGACGAAGGGCTGGTGGTGCCGGTCTTACGCGATGCAGATCGCCTCAGTTTTGCGGAGATCGAGCGCGGCATCGAAGAACTGGCGCGCCGCGCCCGCGAGTCGAAACTGACGATCGCCGATCTGCAGGGAGGCACCTTCACCATCACCAATGGCGGCATCTTTGGCTCGTTAATGTCCACGCCCATTCTCAACACGCCACAGGTGGGCATCCTGGGCATGCACAAAATCCAGGAACGTCCGGTTGCACTCAACGGTCAGGTTGTCATTCGCCCGATGATGTACGTCGCCCTCTCCTACGATCACCGTATCATCGACGGGCGCGAGGCGGTATCGTTTCTGGTGCGGGTGAAAGAACTGGTGGAAGACCCGGAGCGCCTGTTGCTGGAGGGATGACGAGCCGGCGTCGAACGTTGTGGGTGACACGGTCGACGCCCTTCACCTCAAAATCTGCGCAACTGCGACGAGAAACAGGAGTTGCACAATCACCGAGGCGCCCTGGAGCAGACGCGCGCCAGGCGGCAGACGCCGGTACAGCGCCAGACCGGCTGCCATGTTGAGCAGGCTGAGACCGAACGCTGCCAGCGGCAAAAAGAGGGTTTGGTGGCGCGGACGCAACTCGGCAAGTTCGCCGGTTGCATCGAAGCGCATCTCCACGAGCGGCGCAAGTGATGGGTAGGCGGCGGCAATGAGTCCCAGCGCCAGCAGATTGATCATCACGGCCGCCACAATCAGCGCCAGCACCGTTCCATCGCGCCAGAACGCATAGTGGAACGCCCGACTGTACTCCAGCGACGGCTGCATTGGATGGGTTGCGCCCAGCCCCCGGCGCTGTTCGAGGTCCTGGACGAACGCCTCCGGGTCATCAGGCGACACCGCATAGGCGACATCGGTCGTGTAGATAATTAGGCATTCATGCGGCGGTTGCGTCGCATACAGGTAGAGCGGCGTTTCACCGGCAAACGCGCGCCCCCAATACGTCCCTACACGTTGAAATAGACCCAGGGGCAGGAAGACCGGTCCAGACCCAAGATCAATCGTCACGATTCGATCAATCGGGATAATCGCCCGATTGCCTGCCCAATGGATATACAACCCGTTACGGTCGATAGCGTAGGTCAGTGTCAGAGCTGCAAGCCACCGATGCGCCGCCCATATTGCTGCGAGCAGGCTAACTATCAACAGCAGCAGCAAGCCGAACGCACCGATGTCAATCCGCCACTGTTCAGGGCTGCCGCTCAGGCGCAGAACCAGCCCGACGACCGCGACGGCAACGCCGCCAAGCGCGAGTATCAGCAGTCCGAGCGCCAGCCATCGCCCGTGAGCGGACTGTGGTTTCCAGCGTCTCATGGGTGCATCCGCTGCTCCGCGCGGTACAACATCGGCGTCCTGCGCCAGGGCGTAGAACGCACTCTACCTTCTTTATGGAGTCGGAGTTGCAACAGGCGTCCCCTCGGGTGGACTGGTCGTTCCCGTCGGCGTTGGAGTCGTCCCGGGCGTTCCTTCGATCAGAACGCCAGTCTCGGTTGGCAGTGGCAATGGTGTTGGCGTCGGTTCACCCCCCAGTTCCACCGTTGGCAGCGGAGCAGGCGTACCGGTTGGCAACGGCGATGGCGTGGGCACGAGGGTCGGGAAGCGCTGGATGCTGATCGCTGCGCGCTGTTCGTCGAGCCAGCGTTCAAACGCTTCAGCCCGCGCCCGATTGAGCTGCACCTCGCGCGAGTCGACCGTGCGACGCACCAGTTGCACAACATGCCAGCCAAACGATGTACGCACCGGACCGACAATCTCATTTTCCGCAACATCTGCAACTGCCTGAACGATTGCCGGATCGACCTGCTGACCATCGGTCGTCTTGCCGTCTTTATCGAACAGCGGCAACGTTCCACCCGTCTCTTTTGTATTGTAGTCCTCGGAGCGCGCACGCACCAGTTCCGTGAAATCGGCGGCCGACCGCGCCTCTGCCAGCAGCGCCTCGGCTTCGGAGCGACGCGCAGCAAACGCCTGTTCACGCTCTTCTTCGGTTGCCGTAACCGGAACCGTTACTCGGAGCAAAATATGGCGCACCTCAATGCTGCTCGGATCGGTCGTCGGCGTAAAGGTCGCGTCGGGAACCAGTTGCTCCTGTACCTTGCGCGTCAACACCTGACGCAGAAACTGACTCTCCAAACCGCGCCGGAAATCGTCGATCGTCAGATGAATGCGCCGCTGCGGATCGACCCGCCGCATTTCAGCGACATACTCATCGTACAGGCGCTGCAACGCCGTCTGTTGCCGGGCAAGCGCTTCTTCCGGCAACGGCGTCGGCGACGGGGTCTGGGTCGGTTCTGGTGTTGGCGAAGGAGTTGGCGTCGCCGTCGGACCGACGGGGGTCGGCGAGGGCGTTCCTGGTTCGGCCGTTGGTTCAGGCGGGCTGGTGGGCGGCAGAATGGCGGTCGGCGTCACACCATCGGCCGGCGGAGCAAAGTTGGGACCGTACAGATCGATGAACTCCTGCGCCACCTCACCCTCAGTCGCCTGAATGCCGAACCGGGTCTGCGCTCCCTGGCGAATCAGTTGCAGATCGATCCACTGCTGCACCAGTGCATCATCGATCGGCGCATCGCGCAGATTGACGATCTGAGCGTCGATCTGCGGAATCTGATCGAGGAACTGCTGCGCAAATTGCGGACCGAAGGTTGCCAGATAGAGACTCTGCGCGATCGAGCGCGCCGCTTCACTGCGGCGTTCCGCTTCATAATCGCCGCGCGTCAGCGCTACATCGCCGACCTGCGCCACCAGACGACTCGGCAGCCAGACCCGTTCATAGACCAGACCGGCAGCCAGAGCGACCAGGGCAAGCGCCACGACCACCGTCGTACCGATGACAATGGCGCGCTGGCGCCGACGCTCAATCTCGCTCCGACGCAGGTGACGACGTGCAGGGGTCGGTGGTCGTGCGCCTGTTGAGCGCGACGGTTGTGGTTTCCGTTGATTGGAAGTCATACAAAGGCAGATCCGCCACACACGCGCCGCCGCGGTTCATCCGCCCTGCTGACGGATGCAGCGCAGGCAAACGAACCGGGCGGTTTGGCGAGGAGATGCACGGTCGAGTCGATTACGAATGCATATGCGCTGCAACAAACGGCAACAGCGCCATGTGGCGCGCCCGCTTGATCGCCACCGTCAGCGAACGCTGGTGACGTGCACAAACGCCGGTACGGCGGCGCGGCAGGATTTTGCCGCGTTCGGACATGCAGCGTTGCAGACGCTTGACATCTTTATAGTCCACGACGCGGATCTGATCTGCGCAGAATACGCAGACCTTGCGCCGGGCGCCAAAGCGGCGGCGGTTTGCGCCGGCGCTACGACGAGCCTGATCGTCACTCACAAGAAACCTCACCTGAAAGACTAAAACGGAATATCCTCATCGCCAATCGCAAAATCGTCCTTCGCCTGTTGCCCACGGGCAGGGGAGCGATGATCCGGTTGCTGATAGGGTGGTTCATCGCCATAATGCGCCTGTTCTCGCGGAGCCCGGCTGTCGAGCATAATCATATCGCTCGCAACCACCTCGGTGCGATAATGCATCACACCGTTCTGGTCCTCCCAATGGCGAGTCTGGAGGCGACCTTCAATGTAGACGCGACTGGATTTACGCAGGTGCTCGTAGCAGATCTCGGCCAGTTTGTTCCACGTCACGACGTTGAACCACTCCGTCTCCTCGTGCAACTCACCACTGCCATCCTTCCACTGTCGTCCGGTGGCGACGCTAAACGTCGTGACAGGACTGCCTCCGGGCGTATGGCGCATTTCCGGATCCTTGCCGAGACGCCCGATGATCATCACCTTATTCAGATCCTTCGCCATTGTTCGTTCCTCTCCCCTTCATAACGAACCAGCGCCTGTCAATCATCGTCGGTTTCCTCGTCCTCGTCGGCGTCTTCGATGTCCTCCTCGTCCTCCTCAAACTCCTCGGCGTCATCGGGCTCGACGCTATCGCGCGCGTCAGCCGGCTCAACCGCAACAGGCGCTGGACTGCGCGTCTCGACCAGCGTCAGCATATAGCGCAGCACCGAGTCGTTAAGTTTGAGCAGGCGTTCGAGTTCGGCGATACGATCCGCAGCCATCTGGAAATGCATCAGTGCGTAGTACCCTTCTGTAAACACCCGGCGACTTGCCTCACCTTCGACATAGGCGCGGATCGGGTAGGCAAACTTCCGACGCCCCCAGGGTGGCGCATGGTTGATGGCTGTTACTGTACCGCCAAGGTTGGTGATCGTCTGGGAGACTCGCTCGATGGCGTTGCTGATCTCCTCATCGCCAATACGGATCGGGGGAATAATGAATAGCAGTTCGTAGTCACGACGACGCTCGCGCATTGATCCTCCTCTGGTCTCAGGCCCTCTTTGTCGTTTCCCGCACCATGCGCGGCGGCGCGGGCGCAAGAGAGCAGAAGCGTTCTTCGATTGCAGAGGGCGATTATAGCACAGACCTGGCAGACGCGCAATGCCCATCATGGGCGCGAGGTGTCTGAGCAAGAGTTGCCCACAGACAGCCCTCCGCGTTGAGCGAACGCCCGTGCGCGCATCAGACCGGTCGCTCCCGCATGTTCGCATTCGCCGAGAACGCCGCGTTATCGATCCTGCGCGTCGCCAGGCGCCAGATCTGTTCTGCTGGCGATGGCGCGCGTACCGACCGTCGGGGCACGGCGCCCCGTGCCCCGACCGCCGCGCCGTGCCCCAACTATGGCGCCGCCTGACATTTTCATAGCCGATATTCGCCCTCCATCCCCCCACGCAGGCGGGGTGGACGGAGGGCAACCGCCAGCCGGGATTTCTCTGCCGTTTCGTGCCAGCGCATGCCTGCACATACCAGATACTGCCGCCTCGACAATCCATCCGAGTCGCGGTACACTGCGTTCTATCTTCGCAGACCATCTCACACGTAAAAAGACTATGAGCAACGCAGAACGTTCCATTTTTCGCATTCTGGGCATTTTCGCCCATCCCGACGACCCGGAGTTCAGCATGGGCGGCAGCGCCGCTCGCTGGGCGGACGAAGGGCGCGAAGTGTACTACTGTATCGTGACCGACGGTTCAGCGGGCAGCAATGATCCGCAGCAGGACCTGCGCGAACTGGTGCGCATTCGTGAAGAAGAGCAACTCGCTGCGGCGCGCGTCCTTGGCGTGAAGGACGTGTTCTTCCTTGGGTACAAAGACGGCGTGCTCGAACCAACCCTGGAGTTGCGTCGCGAACTGACGCGCCTGATCCGTCGTCTCAAGCCAGACCGTGTTGTGTGCGGCGATCCCACCGCGTTCTTTTACGGCGATGAGTATGTCAACCACGCCGATCACCGCGCTGCAGCCGAAGCTGCCGTCGCTGCCGTGTTCCCCAGCGCCCCGACACGCCCGATCTTCCCGGAACTGCTTGCCGAAGGTCTGGAGCCGCATCAGGTCAAAGAACTGTACATCACGACCGATCAGGCAGGACCACATACCGTGTATGTGGACATTTCTTCCACCATCACGCGCAAGATCGAAGCACTGCGTTGTCACGCCAGTCAGGTGCAGGTCGGCGACGGGCAGTGGCTGCGCGATTGGGCGGCGGAAACCGGTAAAGCTGTCGGTCTGGAATATGCCGAGGCGTTTCGCGTGATGCGCCTGGTGCGTGAGCATCAGGACGGATCGTAGGAGAAGAGCGCTTTCATGCGCATCAGGAGCCAGACATTTCCTTCCACGCGGTAGCGTCCTGTCAGGTATGCCAGTGTGCCATCCAGCGTGCCGCGAGCAATCGCCAGCCACACGTCCGAGCGGGCATGAATGCTGACATCGGGCGTGTGGAAGACGCCTTCGTGGAAGGCGCACTCCCCGTTGGCAATGTGCAGGTAATAGTCGCCTGGTTCGGCGCCGGTGATGCGAAACTGAATGATGGCGCGCAGCCCGCCAGCAGCGCGTGCATCGAATGAGAGCGGCATACCGCGAATGAGATCGCGACAGGTGAGGTTGTCTGGAGGTTTCACGCCTTGCCTCTCGCCGCTCGCGCGCACTCCGCGCACCAGAGCGCACAGTTCTGCTCCGACCAGCGCCTGCCGCCGCGACGGGGATCGACCAGGTAGTAGACCTCGAGCGGAACGCCAGCGATGCCACACCGTTCGCACCTGCCCTCTGCCCGGCGATGAACGCGCCAGTTATAGCGCGGCAGATGCAGGTCGAGCGCCAGATGCACCGTCACTCCGACAGCCAGCGGACGGAGCGGCGACCAGAGGAGCGCCGCGAGCCAGACCAGCGGCAGCGTGACCTGCGGTTCGTGCGCCACCGAGCGCAACGAGCCATACCGTGGTCGGGCGTCGCCGTGCCGGGGCAGATTGTGACGCCGCCGATCATAGCGCAGCCCTCCCACCGGACTCCAGTCGCCGCTCCGCAGCGCGTACAGCAGGAAATGATCAATATCCAGCGCCACGCCGCCGAGGATCGTGAGCGCAGCGCGGAGTGGTGAGCGCGGGTAGAGCGCCAGACCGGTTACCGCAGATGCCAGAACGTGATCGCGAAAACGCACAAAATGCTCGCTCTCTACGCCCAACCCAGATCATCCGGTCCTGCCGAACTCTTCTTCGAGGCAGAGGATGCTTCCTCGCCTTCCCCATCGATGTCCTCTTCCTCGCCCTTTTCTTTACGCTGCAGTTCCTCTTCCAGCATTTCGTCAACCATCGCGTCCCAGTCGTCGCCTGCTTCTTCGCCGAGTTCCTTCCCCAGTTTCTTTGCCCAGCGCGCAATCGAGCGGGGATCGTTCTCGTCGAGACCGGCGAGCATCGAAGGATCGGCGAGCGCCTCGATGCGCGATTCTTCGGATTTGAGCACTGCTACCCGCGAAATGGCGCGGCGAACCTCCGTAGCGCCGCAACGCGGGCAGGCAAGCCCTTCCGGGTCGCGGAACCCATACACCAGTTTCTGGAAACGCCCATTGCACTGCGGGCAGAGATATTCGTAGATCGGCATGGTTACGCATCCTCCGACGTTGATGAACCGGTTGAAGCGTTTGATGCTGTGCGCTTTGCCAGTTCAGCGCGCAGACGGGCGACCTCCGCTTCCAGCTCGGCGACGCGCGCTTCCGCTGCCTGACGCGCTGCTTCCGCCGCCCGACGCGCTGCTTCCGCTGCCTGACGCGCCAGCGCTTCCTCATCAGAAGTCGGCAATCGTTCGCCTGTCTGAAGATTGTACAAACGCAGCATCGAGTTTTCCTGGCGCAATTCGAGGTTGAGCGTCTCGCAACGCAGCGGACTGCCTGTCATCGGGACGTAGACGCCGTTCACCAGTTTGAAGCCCTGCAGTTGCGGCTTGAGATAGTCGCCGTTCGGGTCGAAAATGAAGTACTCCGGCACGCCAAGCGCGGCGTAGATCGCCGGCTTACGCTCAAGGTCATCCTTGCGTGTGCGCCGAGAGGTCACTTCGATGACCACATCAGGCGTCCGCCCGCCCTCCTCCCAGGTTTGAAAGATACGGCGCCGACGCTGCGGCACGCCCAGCACGACAAAGACATCCGGTGCAACGACCGCGCGCGGGTTGCCTTCTTCGTAGTAGATGAAGAGGTTGCCCGCCACATACGCCACGGTGGAGCGCAGAAACCACTTGAGAGCGAAGATGAGATCAGTCATCAAGTCGCGGTGCAGGTCGGTCTCACCCATTGGTTTACCGTCGCTCTCTGGATAGTGGACGCGCCGCGGGCGCGCTGGTCGTTCCAGTGTCGTCATAGGCGCACCTCTCCCTTTCCTTCCACCTGTTTCAGAGCGCGGATCGCCAGCGGCAGACGCGGCAGCAGGTCGCCGGCGAGCGCCCCCATATCCCCGAGTTCGTCGCGCACCAGGCGACCGGCGGCGCTGTGGAGATAGACGCCCAGCGTGGCAGCATCGAACGGCTTCAACCCTTGCGCTATCAGACCCGCGATGGCGCCCGCCAGAACATCGCCGGTTCCGGCAGTCGCCAGCGCCGGGTTGCCGCCATCATTCACCCGCACCCGCCCTTCCGGATCGGCGATGACCGTCGTTGCTCCCTTGAACACAACGATCTGCTTCCAGCGTGCAGCCGCATCCCTTGCTACATCGACCGGAAGGTCGGCGATCTGCTCGACGCCGAGTAAACGACGCATCTCGCCGGGGTGCGGCGTCAGCACACACCTGCCGTGCGGCAGGCGATCCCAGATCGTGGCAGGCACGGACTCCGCTGTCTCAGGATGATGGATCAGGTCTGCCAGAATATTCAACCCATCGGCATCAATAACTGTGAACGGCAGTTCTGGTCGCTGTTTGACGGCTGCTTTCTCACTGCCTGCCGTTGCGATGCGGAAACCGATCTGCCCGCGATGGCGCGGCGATTGTAGCCCAAGCAAGCGCTCGAAGAAGGCGCGCGTCGCTTTTTCGCGCCCCAGGCCCGGACCCACGAGCAACACCTGATAGTCGCTGAGGATGGAGAGCACATCATCGGCTGCGGACTCGCCGAGCACCCCCCATTCGGCTTCGGGCAGCGGGTGGAGCGTTATTTCGGGCATGCGCCCCGGGCCATACAGCTGGCTGCGCCCGACTGCGAGAGTCACCAGCCCGGCGCCAACACGCGCAGCGCCCGCGCTCGCCAGCGCTGCCGCCCCCGGATAGTTCACCGATCCGGCGACCACGAGCACTTTACCGAACGTGCCCTTGTGCGAGTCCGGCGGTCGAGGCGGCAGGAGCGACCGCGCCAGTGTCTCGTCGATCAGTTCAGCCATGATACCCTCCAGATCAGCCGGCGAAAGCCCGATATCGACGCTGCGCAGTTCGCCGGCGTATGCCCGCGCCGGGTAGAAGATCAACCCACGTTTGAGCGGCCCGGTCGAAACGGTCAGATCGGCGCGCACCGCATCGCCGAGCACGTTCCCACTATCGGCATGCACACCGGTGGGAACGTCCACTGCAAGCACAAAGGGCGAATTTACCCGGATGCGTTGCGCAGTCGCCGCATGCAGCGTCGCAATGATTGTCGCCAGTTCGCCTTCAACCGGACGGCTGGCGCCATAGCCGAGCAGCGCATCGATCACCAGGTCGCTGTCGGCAATGACCGATTGCAATGCCCGACCCTGGGGATCATCAGCGGAGCGCATTTCGGGTATGGCACGTTCACGACACAGACGCCAGTTTTCGTTACCGGCAGCGTCACTCCGCCGCCAGAGGCAGAGCGTGACCTGTACGCCGGCATCGTGCAGCAGACGCGCCGCCACCAGCCCATCGCCGCCGTTGTTGCCAGGACCGACCAGCACCAGTGCGCGACGACCGGCAGGGTTGCCGAGCACTTCGAGCGCCACCCGCGCCACCCCGGCGCCAGCCTGCTCCATCAAGCCCGACCAGGTCGCGCCGCGAGCGACTGCCGCTTCTTCGATAGCGCGCATTTCTCCTGCAGTGACAATCTTGCTCATCGTTTCGAGAACACACCCAGAGTTGCCCCAAAAACAGCGCGTCTGCGGTCACTGCACGACGTACAGACGCCGAAGCAGTCGTTCGGCGAGCAGCATGATCGCTTCGTCTGCAACGACGTCCGACCAGCAGGCGCTTACTTGATTCGTTCGATATACTCGCCGGTGCGCGTATCGACCCGCACGTAATCGCCCTGATTGACAAAGGCGGGAACCGAAATGACCGCGCCCGTTTCGAGCGTAACCTGCTTGTTGACGTTGGTCGCCGTATCGCCACGTACTGCGACGCTGGCCTCCGTCACCTGCAAGGTCACGAACAGCGGCGGCTCGACACCCAGAATCTTGTTGTCATCGTAGAACAGGATGTCCGCCATTTCATTCTCTTTGAGAAACTTTGCCGGTTCGCCGATCAGGTCCTCCGCTACCTCAATCTGCTCGAACGTTTCAGTGTCCATGAAGTGGTAGACATCGCCCTCGCGGTAGAGGAACTGCATCGGACGTTTTTCGACGCGCACGATTTCAATTTCGGCGCCGGCGCGCACCCGCTCTTCGATAGTCTTGCCGGTCTCGATGTTCTTCAATTTCATGATCACCATGGCGCGCCAGTTGCCGGGGGCATGGTGGTAGAACTCCATCACGCGGTGCAGCTGGCCATTGTGGCGGATGATCATATTCGTGCGTAGATCTGATGTTGTCGCCATGCTCCTGATCTCCACAGAAAGCGCCGCTCGCCCCTGAGCGGCGCCGCATCAATCGGCTGGTACACGATATATGTCAATTATAGCACAGGACGCACCCGTTCACACTTATCCTGAGAACGAGGGCATTGCGCCCTCGCATGCACGATAAGAGCCTATCCGAGTAACACCGATTGGAATTGAACAAGCCGCATGCGCACGCTCATCAAAGCGCATCACAACGCTATCGCAGCAATCTCCAATCCAAAATCTACAATCTAAAATGGTATAACGCAGGATGCCGAAAAACCGTATCCTGAGCAGCGCGTATCGAAGGGGCGGTTGTGCGGACAGGCGCTAAGAACGGGACGCCCTCGCTCCCAGATTTGCCTCTTTCTCCCCGGTGTGAACACATACCGCTTTGCTGTGACGCCGCTGCACCATTGCCTGTACACTGGCGCTGCGATCGTCAGTCCAGGAGGATGGCGGTGAACAGCGCATTGTCGATCGCATCGAAACGAGCACCCACACAGCGTGGATGCTTCTCGATCCCGCCGGGTCAGTACGACAACAAGACATCGCTTGATGATTGCACCACAAAGGCGCGAAGTCCACAAAGTCCACGCTTATGGATCTCACTTTCTTAAGCCCGTTGCACTTTCGCAGGTAACGGTTCACGGATGCGAGTATCCATTTTTTACCTCATGTGTGAACCGTGGCTTCTGTTCCTTTGTTTGTCGCACCTGCGCGCCCATGCTACAATACGGATGGATCGCTCTCATTGCACCGCTCACGAACAACAACAATGCTGCAACGCAACACATGCGCCATGCCAGGCGACGCTCACACGCAAGAAAGGGAAACGCCATGCACGGCGAATACAAGATTCCTGGCGGGAAACTGGTCGTTGTCGATCTCAACGTGACCGATGGCGTATTGCGTGATGTGGTGTTGAGCGGCGATTTCTTTCTCGAACCGGCGGAAGCGCTGGAATGGATGGCAGCGGCGCTCGAAGGTCTCCCGGCGAACACGCCGGTCGAGACGATCTCCGCGCAGGTGCGCGATGCAGCAATGCATGCCGAATTGCTCGGCATTACACCGGAGGGGGTCGCTGAAGCAGTGCGCCGTGCTCTTCAGGGAGGTGCGCAATGAGCATACAATCGTCATCGCCCTGGCGCGCCTACGACTGGCAGTTGATCCAGAGCGCGCCGATAACGCCGGTCATGCACATGGCGCTCGACGAAGCGCTGCTGGAAGAAGTCGCCGCCGGACGACGCCCGCCAACGCTGCGCATCTGGGAATGGGCTGCCAGCGCCGTTGTGATCGGGCGCTTCCAGTCGCTGCGCAACGAAGTCGACCTGGAGAATGCACGGCGTTATGGGGTGCAGGTCGTCCGGCGGATTACCGGCGGCGGCGCGATGTTCATTGAACCGGGCAATACCATCACCTACTCGATCTATGCCCCCGTTGACCTGGTAGCAGGAATGAGCACAGTTGAGTCATACGCCTTCTGTGACCGCTGGGTGCTCGATGCGCTGGCGTCGCTCGGCGTCGAGGCATGGTACCAGCCGATCAACGATATCGCGTCAGCAGCGGGGAAAATCGGCGGTGCGGCGCAAACACGGCGTAACGGCGCGGTGCTCCACCACGTGACGATGGCGTATGACATCGACAGCGCCAGGATGATGGAAGTGCTGCGGATCGGGCGGGAGAAACTGAGCGACAAAGGGATCGCCAGCGCCGCGAAACGGGTCGATCCGCTCCGCCGTCAGACGGGACTGCCACGCACGGCGATCATCGAGCGGATGATCGACACCTTCCGCACCCAGCACGGACTGACCGACTCGTCCATTACTCCAGAGGAATGGCAGGCAGCCGGATGGCTGGTCGAAACAAAATTCGGTACGGAGGAATGGCTGCGAACGGTGCCCTGAGACAGGGATTTATTCATCAAACCCGACTGCATCGGCGACGATGTAGAGCGGGCGTTGCTTGACCTCATCGTAAATGCGGCCCAGGTATTCGCCAAGAATGCCAAGAAAGACCAGTTGCACGCCGCCCATGAACAGCACCGCCACCAGCGTCGTCGCCTGACCCAGCAGTTCATTGCCAAGCAGACGCAGAACGATCACCGCAATGATACCGAGCAACCCAAGCGCCGCCACGCCAAACCCCACGTAGGTCGCCAGTTGCAGCGGCAGATACGAAAACGCGGTAATACCATCCATTGCAAACTTCAGCATCTTGCGCAGCGGATATTTCGTGACCCCCGCCTTGCGCGCATCACGCTTGTAGGTGACGCCGGTCTGCTTGAAGCCAACCCACACCGACAACCCGCGCATGAAGCGGTGATGCTCGCGCATCGATTTGAGCGCATCGACCACCTTGCGATCCATCAGACGGAAATCGCCGGTGTCGGCAGGAATGTCAACGCTGGTAATCTTGCGAATGAGGCGATAGAAGAGGGAAGCGGTGGCCAGTTTGAATGCTGTTTCGCCCTCGCGCTCGGAGCGCACGCCGTAAACGAGTTGATACCCCTCGCGCCAGCGGGCGATCATGTCCACGATGACTTCCGGCGGATCCTGAAGATCGGAGTCGATGACAGCGACCGCCTTGCCGCGCGCGTAGTCGGTGCCGGCGGTAATGGCGATCTGATGCCCGAAGTTGCGTGAAAAGTTAATCACCTTGACGCGCGGATCGCGTTCGTGCAGTTCCAGCATGATCTGAAGCGACCGGTCACGCGACCCGTCGTTGACAAGCACAATCTCGAACGGCTCACCCAACGGCTCGATGGCCGCCACGACACGACGGTAAAACTCCGGCAGCAACACCTCTTCGTTGTATACCGGCGCTACAATCGAAAAGGTGGGGCGCTCTGCATCGATCACGCGCTGCTCACGGGGATGCGCCTGCGCCACAGGTTCAACGAAGGTCATATACGGATGGTCTCCTGAGAAGGGGTCCTTTCCGGTCAGCACGCCCATGCTCATCGTTGCGCCCTTTCATTGTAGCATATGCCTGACCTGATTGTGGCATATGGGGGTGACGCGAGGATGATGAAGCGGAGAGCTGATAATGTGATATTCGTCATCTGCGACGTTTCACGTTCCACATTCCACGTTCCACGTTTCACGTTCCACGTTCACACCGGCGTCAGTTCTTCCCAGTTCGGACCTTTTTCTATGTCAACGCGCAGCGGAACCGCGAACGGCGGTTGCATATCGCGCAACACCCCTTCCATCTGATCACGCACCAGTTCAACCACATCTTGCACCTCTGCTTCCGGCGCTTCGAAGATCAGTTCGTCGTGAACCTGGAGCAACATACGAGTGCGCAGCTGGCGGCGGCGCAGTTCGGCGTCAACCGCAATCATCGCCAGTTTCATGATGTCTGCCGCAGTAGACTGGATGGGATGGTTGATCGCTTCGCGCTCGGCAGCCTGACGGCGCGGTCCGGAGCTGCGCAGGTCGAACATCGGGCGACGACGCCCGAAGAGCGATTGCACATACCCTTCGTTCCTGCCGGTTTCCAGTGTGCGGTCGATGTAATCGCGGATGCGAGGAAATTCATTGAACAGGCTGTCGATCAGGGCGCGCGCCTGCTCACGCGAAATGCCCAGGCGCTGCGCCAGCCCGAAGGGACTGATGCCGTAAATGACGCCGAAAACGACTGTTTTGGCGATCCGCCGCTGGTTTTTATCCACTGCGCTGAAGCCGACGCCAAACAGACGGGAGGCAGTCGCCGCGTGGATGTCGCGTCCTTCGATAAAGGTCTGGATCAGGTTTGGATCGCCGGTCATATGCGCCAGCACACGCAGCTCGATCTGCGAATAGTCGGCAGCGATCAAGACGTGGCCCGGCGCCGCAATGAAGCCGCGCCGCACCTCACGCCCTTCTTCGGTGCGGGTCGGAATGTTTTGCAGGTTCGGCGAATTACTGCTCAACCGGCCGGTTGCTGCGCCAAGCTGGTTGTAATCGGTATGAACCCGGCCAGTCTCCGGGTTGACGAGCGCCGGGAGTTCATCGACATAGGTTGATTTGAGTTTACTCAGCCGGCGATGGCGCAGGATTAATTCAATGATCCCGGTAGTATCTTCAGCTTGAAGGTCTTCCAGCGCCTGCGCCGTCAGCGAGTATCTGCCTGTGCGCGTCCGTTCGAGACCGGCAGTCGGCAGGTTGATCTTGGGACCGAACAACACCTCGCTCAACTGATCACCGGAGTTGATGTTGAACGATCGCCCGGCGATGGCGAAGATCTGCCGCTCAATCTGCGCGAGTTCGCGTCCCATGCGTTCACCAAGCGCTCGCATATACGGAACATCGAGCAGGATGCCGGACTGTTCCATCCGCACCAGCACCGGGATGAGCGGCATTTCCAGGCGATAGAAGATATCGGCGACGCTGCCGGCGGCGCGCAGTTTCGCTTCGAGCGCCGGTTTCAGACGCAGCGTCATATCGGCGTCGGCGGCGGCATACGATGTGGCGCGCGCAATCGGCGTCTCGGCGAATGTGACCTGGTTCTTCCCTTTCCCGATCAGTTCCCCAATCGACTCCAGCGGCTCGGCAAGTTCCAGTTCGTAGAACGCCAGGTCTTTCAGGTTGCGGCGCTTGTCGAGCAACCCGGCTGCCAGCATGGTGTCGAACGACAGACCGACGACCGGGACGCCGGCACGCTCAAGCACTTCGATGTCGAACTTGGCATTGTGGGCGATCTTGGGACGCGCTGGATCGGCAAAGAACGGACGCAGCGCCGCGAGCACCCGCTCACGCGGCAGTTGCGCCTCGCCGGTGGTATGCCCGACGGGAATGTACCACGCCCGACCGGGAACCGTCGCCAGCGAAAGACCCACAAGATCATCACGCAGTGGATTCACGCCGCGCGTCTCGGTATCGAACGCAATCAGCGGCGCCGCGGCAAGTTCTGCGATCACCGCCTCCAGGTCGGCGTCGCTGCACGCGGCGCGGTACTCACCTGGCGCCTCGTGTGGCGCTTCGACGCGCGCCACACGAGGCGGTGCAGCCGCTGTGTCGTCAAACAGGGACAACTGCTGCGGTTCGGTGGACAACTCCGGTGCAGCAGACGCTTCTGGTGCAAACATATCGACCTGAAGCGGTGCGGGTGGTTCCGCCTGCTGCACGGACGGCAACTGCGACGATACCGGCAACGGCTGTGCAGCAATCGTGCTCATCGAGGGGGGGAGGCGTTTGACCAGCGACGCGCCGAACTCGAGTTCCTGAAAGATTGCAATCACCCGGCTGCGGTCGTAATCGGCGAGCGTTGCCGCCGCAAGGTTGAGCGTCACCGGCGCATCACACACAATCGTCGCCAGTTTTTTGCTGAAGAGCGCAGTATCGCGCTGTCCCTCGAGATGCTTCTGGTAGCGCTTCGGCGCCTCATCCAGATGGTCGTACAGATTCTCGATCGTGCCAAACTGATTGAGCAGCGCAATTGCGCCAGCCTCGCCAATACCCTTGACACCGGGGATATTATCGGACGGATCACCCTTCAAGCCGCGCAGATCAGCGAGTTGCTCCGGTTTCAGCCCTTTGTAGCGTTCGACCACCTCAGCGACGCCGTAGCGCGTTGTATTCTTGGAACCGCGCAGATATGGATTGTTGAGGAGAACAGTAACGTGCTCATCGACCAGTTGCAGCGTATCGGTATCACCGGTGAGGATCAGCGTATCGACGCCGCGTTCGGTCGCCTGCTGCGCCAGCGTCCCAATCACATCGTCAGCCTCATACCCGTCGGCGGTGTAGATCGGAATGTCGAACGCCGCCAGGACTTGCTTGATGCGTTCGAGTTGTTGCTCGAACTCGGCAGGAGTCTCGGCGCGATTCGCCTTGTATTCGGCGTACAGATCGTCGCGGAAGGTCTTGCCAACGTCAAACGCCACTGCTGCATAATCGGGGTGATACTCCTCGATGGCATTGAGCATCGCCGAGGTAAAACCATAGACCGCATACGTCGGTTCACCGGTCGAAGCGCGCAGACCGGCGTCTGCCAGCGCGTGGAAAGCGCGATACGCCAGCGCATGACCATCGATCAGCAGCAGCAACGGACGGTTGTGAGTCACTAGACGCTCACTTTGCCATTATTCGCAATGGCGCTCCAGACAATAACACAGATATTCTAACGCATTCTGTAACGTGACACAACCGGAACATATCAAATGGAGATATTCACAGAAATAACGCCGGCGACAGAGCAGCATGCATCTGGCGGTTGACCATGCGCCACGTGTCTTTCAGCGTTGTGGCGATGCGAACACAGAATGCCGATCTGACGGGTCTGACGCGGAGCAAGCGCTGCCATTCATGCTCTTACCCCTCGAATACCTCTTTTTCGACCAGATGGATATCGACCGGGTACGCACCGGTGAAGCAGCCATTGCAGAACCCCTTGTTCGCATTGCCGGTTGCGCGAATGAGACCTTCCAGGCTCAGGTATGCCAGGCTATCGACTCCCAGATGATCGCGGATCTCCGGCAGTGTCAACCGGTGAGCAATCAGCTCCGGGTAGGTCGCCATATCGACGCCAAGGAAGCAGGGGTGTTTGATCGGCGGCGACGAGACGCGCATATGAACCTCAGAAGCACCGGCATCGCGCAGCAACCGCACGATCGGACCTGACGTATTCCCCCGCACGATGCTATCGTCCACCAGCACGACGCGCTTGCCCGCCAGATTGTCGCTGAGGGGGTTGAACTTCAACTGCACGCCAAGTTTACGCAGGCGGTCATCGGGCTGAATGAAGGTACGCCCGATGTACCGGTTCTTGATCAGACCTTCCTGATAGGGAATACCCGACTCCTGGGCATAGCCGATGGCGGCGGGAACGGCGCTATCGGGCACCGGAATGACGATATCAGCGTCGGCGGGCGCCTCGCGCGCCAGTTCACGCCCGGCGGCGACCCGTGCGGCATGCAGGGTCTGCCCATCCACCATGCTGTCGGGACGAGCAAAGTAGATGTACTCGAAAAGACACATCGCGCGCCTGGGGGCAGGGGAGTGCGCAATCGTTCGCGGACCGCGCTCATCGAACGCCATGATTTCACCCGGTGCCAGTTCGCGTTCCAGGGTTGCGCCAATCGTCGCCAGCGCACAACTCTCTGATGCCACAACCCATCCGCCATTACCGAGATGCCCGTAGCAGAGCGGGTGCAACCCCCACGGATCGCGGACTGCGTAGAGCGTATCGCGTGTCAGCACCGTCAGGCAGTACGCTCCCTCGGCGCGGATCATGAAGACGCGCAGTTTTTCTTCCCAGGTGCGCCCTTCGCCGCCTGCCAGCATCTGGGTGATGACTTCACTGTCACTCGAGGAGGTCAGCCCAACACCGCGCATCAACAACTCGCGCCGCAGTTGCGGCGCATTCGTCAGGTTTCCATTATGACCGACAGCCAGAGGACCGAGAACGCTCTCGACCACGAAAGGCTGTGCGTTTTGCAGTTTCGACGAGCCGGTGGTGGAGTAGCGCGTATGCCCAATTGCGATATGCCCTTTCAGCGGGCGCAATTTTTCCTCATTAAACACCTGAGCGACCAGCCCCATCTCCTTATGGAGATGCATGCGTCGCCCGTCGGATACCGCAATGCCTGCACTCTCCTGCCCACGGTGTTGCAGCGCATAGAGACCGAAGAACGTCAGGCGCGCCACGTCCTCGTGCGGCGCGTAGATGCCAAAAATGCCGCACTCATGCCCTGGACTGTCGCCCCATGCCATGTGATTGCCCCCTGATGATGGACTCCCCCGTGGTGTGGTTGAATCGCCCACGTGTCATGCAGACTGAAACGTTGTGCCGGGGTTATGCATTGCCCAGTCTGCGCATGACTATTATACCGCAATGTCCCCGCTTGATCGCTTCATCTTCCTGCCTGTACCAGTGTCGTGCTGCGATGTCGTCGGATAATGACGTGACTCAGACATACGCCGCATCCTGTACAATAAAAGGGAATTACACCACACTGCGCAGAGCGCACTCAGGGAGATAGATTCGCTGCGCTTGCAGCGGCAGTTATACCTCTTTTGTGCAGGGAGCGCATCCATGACGTCGACACACACCAATGTCATCGAGTCGCAGAATGTCAGTCTGATGTTCGGTGAAAACGCCGGCGTGTTCGACCAGACCTACACCGTGCCCGAGGGAACGATCCTTGGGATGATCGGACCCAGCGGGTGCGGCAAGACCACCACCGTGCGCCTGGCGCTTGGTCTCTACCGCCCACACAAAGGCACGATCCGCGTGTTCGGCGCCAATCCGGCAACATTTCGCTCCGACCATCAGGTGCGCATCGGGTACATTCCGCAACAGTTCGTGCTCTACCCAAATCTGAGCGTCACGGAAAACGCCGAGTTTCTGGCATCGCTGTACGGTATGCGCCGCCATCAGATCCGCCGCCGCCTCGACGAACTGCTCGACTTCGTCGATCTTGCTGGCGCGCGCAATCGCCTGGGACGACAACTCTCCGGCGGCATGCAACGACGTCTCATGCTCGTTGGCGCGCTGATGCACGACCCGGACCTGATCTTTGCCGATGAACCGACAGCGGGCATCGATCCGGTGCTGCGCAGGCGATTCTGGGACTATTTTCGCACCCTGCGCGACCAGGGACGGACGTTGCTGATCACGACTCAGATTGTGAGTGAAGCGATGTACTGCGATTATGTCGCCGTGATGCGTCAGGGACGCCTGCTGGCAATCGATACGCCGCAGAACCTGAAGCGCCGCGCCCTCGGCGGCGAAATCATTCACCTGACGCTGGCGAACCCGGCGCACCTGGCGAAGGCGGTCGGTGCACTGCGCCGCTACCCGCACGTCAAAGACGTGCGGTACCTTCCCGAGTCAGACCGCGAACTCTACGTGACCGTCGATGACGCCGGTGACTGGATCCCGGAAGTGCTCAATGTGCTGGAAAATCCGGACGGTCCGAATATCGTTGTCGAGAGCGCCGAGGAACTGGCGCTGACCTTTGATGATGTCTTTATTCGCATCATCCGCCAGTGGGAAGACCAGCCAGTCGATCAAACCGCCGATGCGATGATAGAGAGAGAGCCATATGGACAGCACAGCGCCTGATCGTCCCACGCAGCGCACCCTGACGACGTCGCGTCCCGTTGATGAGGCGATGCGCTGGCTGATCCGCGTCCGCGCCTATTTCCTCAAAGAAGTGCGCGAGATCCGGAGTCAACCGCTGCTCCTGGTCAGCCTGGTCGCCGGTCCACTGTTGGTGCTCGTGCTCTTCGGCGCAGGATTCGTCAACAGCAACCCGGTGCTGCGCACAGCGCTCATTCTGCCCGACGATCTTCCGGCGGGGGTGCGCGCACAGATTATCAGTCTGGTGGGGCTCAACTTCAGGCTGGTCGACCATGTCTACACTCCTGACGAAGCGCGAGCGGCGCTGATCAACGGCGATCTCGATGTCGTTCAAATCGTGCCGGACGATGTGTTCGGCAAACTGCAACGCGGCGAAAACCCGACCATTCTGGTCTACTCAAACGCGATCAATCCGCTGGTTGAGGGATGGATCCAGTATCTGGCGTATGTTCAGGTCAATGAAATCAACAAGGCGCTGCTAACGGAGCAAACCCGCCTGGCACAGCAACAGGCGCACACGATTGGAGTGCGGATCGCAGTGGGGATAACCCGCCTGACCGACCTCGAACGTGAGGTGAGCCGCGCCGAACAGGAAGCCATTCGCCAGGAACTGCGCACACTGCGCACGCTGATCGTTCAGTTCCGCGACACGCTTCCGCCAGAAAACCTGTTTGCCGGTCGCGGCGACGATGTCGAACAATTGCGCATACGCGCCGACGAGGCGATCCGCTCTCTCGACGAGGTCGATGCCATTCTGGCTTCCGGCGACCTCGAGCGCGGGTTGGGAGAACTGCGCGACTCGAAGGAAGCGCTGATGCTGCTCGATCAGCAGATCGCCATTTTCGTCAGCATCGCGCCGGAGACCATCGTCTCGCCGGTGCAGCAGCGCTACCAGAATATCCGCACCGAATCCATCGGGCAGGCAAGCGGCGCTTACCCGGCAGTGGTATACTATGCACCAGGAGTTCTGGCGTTGCTGGTGCAACACACGGCAGTGTCACTCGGCGCGCTGGCGCTGGTGCGCGAGCGCATGATGGGCGCATTCGAACTGTTCCGGGTGTCGCCAGCCAGCATGGTGCAACTGCTCATCGGCAAGTATCTTGGCTATACGGTATTTATCGCGGTTGCATCGGCGGCGCTTGCGGCAGCCATGCGTCTGCTCGGCGTACCCCTTCAGGGCAGCTGGTCGCTCTTCGCGCTGCTGCTGTTGCTGCTGACGATTGCATCACTGGGAGCGGGGTTTCTCATCTCGACGATTGCAGGATCGGACAGCCAGGCAATCCAGTTTGCGATGATCGGTCTGTTGCTGTCGATCTTCTTTAGCGGCTTTTTTATCAGTCGTGACAGTTTTGCAGCGTGGATCGAACCGGTGAGCGCCCTCATTCCGATGAGTCACGGCGTTGCAGGGTTTCAAGACCTGATGCTGCGCGGCATCACACCCGACCCGGACGTCTGGATCGACCTGGGGATTATCGCGGTCATAACATTTGGAATGGTAACCTTCCTGACACAGCGCCAGTTTCGTCGCGCATAAGCGACAGACGCTTCCTGTCAGGAAGTACGGTATTCAGAAGGAAACGACTATGTTCTTCAGCCCGCTCTATCTGATTGTCATGCTGCTTGGCGCAGGCATCACGCTATGGGCGCAGTGGAAGGTGCAGTCCACCTACAAAAAGTATGCGCAGGTGCGCAATGCGCGCAACATGACCGGGCTCGACGTGGCGCGCACCCTGATGCGCAATGAAGGGCTCGACTATGTGCGTATCGAGCAGATCGGCGGCGAACTGACCGATCACTACGACCCGCGCGCGAAAGCAATGCGCCTCTCGGCCGGTTCGATTGCCCATCCGTCAGTGGCAGCCATGGCTGTCGTCGCTCATGAGTTGGGGCATGCATTGCAGGACCGACAGGGATACGCCTGGTTGCGATTGCGCTCCGGAATCGTCGGCATCGTCAATGTTGGTTCGCAACTCGGCGGTGTGCTGCTGATGGTTGGACTGGTGCTCGGCGCATTCTCACGGGCAGGGCTGGCACTTGCCTGGATTGGCGTGCTGCTGATGAGCGGCGGTGCGATTTTCAGTCTTGTCACGCTGCCGGTCGAGTTCGACGCCAGCGCCCGCGCTCGTGCCATGCTCGAACGGTATGGACTGGTGACGCGCCAGGAAGCCGATGGGGTCAAAGCAGTGCTCGATGCAGCGGCGCTGACCTATGTTGCAGCCGCAGCGACTGCCATTCTCCAGATGCTGTACTATGTATCGCTCCTGATGCGGCGACGCTAGCAGACCAGTGAAGCGAGCGACATCACTCAATGAACAACCTGAACGACTATCAGCGCCTTTCCCGGTCAACCTGGCAACTCGTCCACGTCGACCATCCGATTGTGTACCCGACGCTCGGGCTGGTCAATGAAGCGGGTGAAGTTGCAGGCAAAATCAAGAAGATCTTCCGCGACCGCAGTGGCATCATTACCCCGGAAGACCGGGAGGCGCTCAAGCATGAGCTGGGGGATGTGCTCTGGTACCTTGCGCAAATCTGCACAGAACTGGACCTGACCCTCGCCGAGGTCGCGGAAGCCAACCTGGATAAACTGCGCTCTCGCCAGGAACGCGGTCAAATCGGCGGTGACGGAGACAACCGATAGGCGCTCAGTTCCCGGTTCTCGACTCTCCACGTTTCCCAATCGCATCTGCAGCTGCATCCGCATCAACAGCCTTGCCAAACAGCCACCCCTGGGCGTATGTGCACCCAAGACGCAGCAGTGCGGTACGTTGTTCTTCCGTCTCAACGCCTTCCGCCACAACCTGAAGCCCTAACTCTCTGGCGAGCGTTATCACGGCGCGCACAATCGTGGCGGAGAGCGAGTCAAGCATCATCGACTGGACGAATGTTCGGTCAATCTTCACGCCATCGACCGGCAAACGCGCGAGATAACTGAGCGACGAGTACCCCGTACCAAAATCGTCCAGCACCACCCGAACACCCAGATCCTTGAGTTGGTGCAACTGTGGCACAACCAGATCAACGTCCTTCAGCGCCACTGTCTCGGTAATTTCGATGACCAGCGCGGAACCGGGAAGATTGAATTCACGCAGTGCCTGCTCTACCTGGTGCAGCAGATCTGCATGTTCGAGTTGCTGACTATGCACATTGACACTGACAGGCAGTTCGGCGGCGGCGCCAAACTGATCGCGCCAGCGACGCGCCTGACGGCAGACTTCGACGATGCTCCAGGCGCCCATCGCTGGAATCATGCCCGCTTCCTCGGCAACCGGTAAAAAACTATCGGGAAGCATCAAACCATTGAGCGGACGATTCCAGCGCATCAACGCCTCAAAGCCATAGATCACCCCGCTCGAAAGTTCGACGATCGGCTGATAGTGCATCACCAGCATCTGACGTTGCAACGCCTGCCGCAACTCGATTTCGAGTTGCAGTTGCGCTGCTGCTGCGGTGTGCATCGACTCCTTGAAGAGAACAATCTGTGACCTTCCACGCGCCTTCGCCTGGTGGAGCGCCGTATCGGCGTCGCGCAACAGCGCCGCTGCATCTGGCGCGCGCCCATCATCCATTGCAACCCCAATGCTGACGCCGACCGTTAATGAATGATCCTGGACGGTGATCGGATGACTCAACGCCTGCTGCATACGGAGCACAATCCGCCAGACATCCTCCAGCGATTCGATCGAATCGACGACAACAGCAAACACATCACCGCCAAGACGCGCCACCGTGTCGCCGGGACGGGTGATATGCTTCAGGCGACCTGCAACTGCCATCAGCACCTCGTCGCCGACCGTATGCCCAAGGCTGTCGTTGATCTGTTTGAAGCGATTCAGATCGAGCAACAGAACGCCGCACGGCGCCGATCCCCGCCGGTTGCGCCGCTCGAGCGCAAGTTGCAACCGGTCGAGCATCAATGTCCGATTCGCCAGACCGGTCAACGGATCGTGCGACGACAGATATGCCAGGCGATCTTCGGTCAGCTTGCGCTGGGTTACATCCGTATGCACCGCAACCAGCGCAATGACCTGATTCGACGCGTCGAGCACCGGGTCGATATGCAACAGCACATTGATCGCATGACCCTGACGATCAATCAGGCGCATTTCTCCACGGTAGGATTGCCCGCCACGCACGGCGGTCAGCGCTGTACGCGCCATGCCGACATCGCGATACAACCGCAACAAACCGCCAGCCACCCGCAGATCGTCGAGCGTGAGCCCGGTCATTTTTTGAAACGCAGGATTCTGGTAATGCGGTATCCCATCAAGATCGGCAATGACAATGCCGTCGCTGGTGATGGAAATGGCGGCCATCATCAGACGCAGATCGACATCGAGGCGATGATGGCGCGAGATGCTGCGCAAAATCGCCAGGTACGCATTATCGGACTGATCACTGAGCACGTGGAGCAGAAATAATTCTGCCGCGATCGACTCACCGTTCCGTCGCGGAATATCGATCGTCGTCGCCAGATTCGAGACGATTGGCGTCCCAAACGGCTCACCGATCAGCCGTTCGGTCAACACGCCAAACAGTGCGGCTGCGGCGGCATTTGCCTGATTGACCCGGCCATCTCGACCGATCAGCAGCACGGCATCACTGCTGCGCAGGACAAGATCCTTCAACACCACCGGCTGATCGTTTTTTTCCGCCAGACGATGGGCTGCTGCACTACGCAACCGATTCACAATTGCGCTGGCAGCCGCTTCGGAACTGACAAAATCATGCGCACCGGCTGCCAGCGCCGCCAGCGCGCGTGGATCCGCGTCGTTGACCACCAGCGCCAGGATGGGCACGTGCGGCGCCACTGTGACAATCGATGCAATCAATTCCAGAGGAACATCGGGGAACGGGCTGACATCGAGAAGCACCACATCGACATGGGTGACCGAGAGAGTGTACAACACCTGTTCAGGAGAGACATGATCGAGCGTAATCGCCAGATCGCCGAATGCTGCGCGGAGCCTGCCTGCAACTTCATCACTCTGAGCAACCAGCAACACACTGAGCGGCGTCTCGTCATTCATAGTACCTCGTGCTCGCGGGTAACGACGTAACAACGTGGAACAACATGCGTATCGTTGGGCGACGTCTGCGTATTGGGGACGCTTCGCAGTCAAACACCTCCCGTGCAACCGGCAGCGCACCAACGATGTGCAGGCTATTTGTGCAGGGACAGCTGATACAATGCACTGCTCGAACGAGTGGAGGCTCAGAACTGCCGGCAACCAGGCGATCCCGGCAGAGAATAAAAAAGTGGCGGTCCAGGAGGGACTCGAACCCCCAACACCCAGTTCCGAAGACTGGTGCTCTATCCATTGAGCTACTGGACCATACGCCCTTTTCTAGTTTAGCACATGAGGTTACACAATGCAATGTGTCAATAACCATTAACTAACCATTGGGTGTAACGTACCACTTTGCACCAAGACCACCGGGCTGATGGTCTTTCAGCAATGAATCCGACATACACCTGATGCCGTGGGGCTAAAGTCTGCAGCTACCGGGGCGAAGCCCGCCGGTGCGCATAGCCGATAGCCGATAGCCGATAGCGATGCTGGCAGCGGGCGACGCCTGCATGTGCGCCGTCGGGCTCAAGCCTATCGTCCCGCCGCCGTCCGGCGGGCGCCGACCGGCGCAAGCCGGTCGTACCGCCTCGTACCACCGCCGTCTGGCGGTCACGTGACAGGCTCAAGCCAGTCGTACCACCGCCTTCAGGCGGTACAGGACAGGCTCAAGCCGGCCGTACCGCCGCGTACCACCGCCGTCCGGCGGGCACCGACCGGCGCAAGCCGGTCGTACCTGTCCCGCCGCCGTCCGGCGGGCGCCGACCGGCGCAAGCCGGTCGTACCTGTCCCACCGCCGTCCGGCGGGCGCCGACCGGCGCAAGCCGGTCGTACCTGTCCCGCCGCCGTCCGGCGGGCGCCGACCGGCTCAAGCCGGCCGTACCTGTCCCGCCGCCGTCCGGCGGGTGCCGACCGGCTGAAGCCGGCCGTACCGCCGCGTACCACCGCCTTCAGGCGGTCACGTGACAGGCTCAAGCCAGTCGTACCACCGCCTTCAGGCGGTCACGTGACAGGCTCAAGCCAGTCGTACCACCGCCTTCCGGCGGTCACGTGACAGGCTCAAGCCAGTCGCACCACCGCCTTCAGGCGGTCACGTGACAGGCTCAAGCCGGCCGTACCGCCACGTACCACCGCCTTCAGGCGGTACAGGACAGGCTCAAGCCGGCCGTACCGCCGCGTACCACCGCCTTCAGGCGGTACAGGACAGGCTCAAGCCGGCCGTACCTGTCCCGCCGCCTTCAGGCGGGCGCCGACCGGCTCAAGCCGGTCGTACCGCTACGTACCACCGCCTTCAGGCGGTACAGGATAGGCTCAAGCCAGTCGCACCACCGCCGTCCGGCGGTCACGTGACAGGCTCAAACCAGTCGTACCACCGCCTTCAGGCGGTGCACGACCGGCTCAAGCCGGTCGTACCTGTCCCGCCGCCGTCCGGCGGGCGCCGACCGGCTCAAGCCGGCCGTACCTGTCCCACCGCCGTCCGGCGGGCGCCGACCGGCTCAAGCCGGTCGTACCTGTCCCGCCGCCTTATGGTCTTCCAGAAATTAATCCGGTATAATAACTCGTAGAAGTGTCAAACCTTTCTGAGGAGGTTCTCATGTCTGCACGCCGAACCCTCGC
>FWPU01002557.1_pt1 | contig 49800 bp, 54 predicted proteins | sample 2228361 | NCBI WGS metagenome assembly FWPU01 (sample SAMEA103939777, study PRJEB20133) | metagenome | reverse complement strand
AATTTAATCAAGATTATATTTTAAAAAATTAGATATAATATATATAATTTGAATTCATTTCTTTCTTTATACCCTTCATCTTTGCCATTTTACATAGATCATTGATTGTAATAGAATCGAAATACTCCCTTAACTTCTCACCTGCTTGGTCCCATACAATCTGGGTTATGCATTCACCAGACCTCTCACAGGGTTTGCTTGAATCTTTTGGGCTTACACAAAGCACGGGTCTTATATCCCCTTCAGTAATACGAATAATATCACCAATGGTTATCTCTTCGGGTTTTTTAACCAAGTAGTATCCTCCTGTGGGCCCCCTTTTACTCCCAATAATTCCTCCTGTTTTTAACTTCTGGAATATCTGTTCAATATACCTTGGTGATATGCCTTCCCTACGTGATATATCTTTAACTTGAGTCTCTAACCCATTAGAATGATAAGCAATATCAAATATTGCCCTCACTCCATATCGACTTTTTGTGGATAACCTCATATTGCTACCAACCTCAATATAAATTAAATTAATATACTTAATTTTTTTTGTCAAGTATTTTTTTAAAATTTTTTACTTTTTAATGCAAGAATTTTATATAAATTTATGTTCATACTTCTCCATTTAAGTAATGATTTAAAATGATTGAAGAATTTACTTTTTAAAAAGGGAGCTAACCTTTTTGCGCACGTCTATTCTTCAAAATAACTTTATCGATAATCTCCCCGCAAAAGATGCACCGCCATCCAAAGAAATCTTCTGCCAACCCAAAAAATTTCTCATAAACCATGATCCCACCGCATCGAAGACATTTCATATTTCCTCCCATTCCTTTTTGATTATCAGCCATGGATCAGCATAGGCAGAAAGGCCCATAGCCCATGCCTTTCTTCGCGACATAAGAGCAAACTCCCTAATGTTCCATTTTGTTACTCATGAACAATTCACCTTTTCTCCCCGCCCTTCACTGCGGTTCCTCTCTCCTTCCTCTTAACTTTAATCTAAGATGTAAAATATTTTCCTTGACCTAAATCAACTTTTAACTTTAAATCTTCTCCCCCACTCTCTTTTTGCTCTGGTTTTATGCCAAATAATGATAAAGAAGATCCAAGCGGCCATGTTTGATCATGTACATTCCAGAGAACTTCATGATCTCCCTAATTTTCTGCTTGTATTCCCCTTTGTAACACTGTGTTTCGCATTTCTTGCACATCGGTTTTGGGTCATGGGGGCATTTAAGCCTCATCGTCAATCCATACGCCAGAAGTTTCGTGCAGTCAGGGCATAGAGAGATATCTTTTTCCTCGATCTCTCGGATATCATATAACCTGAAGAAGAAAGGGGTTCTCAGTCCGTCGTGATTCTTTCTGCAGAAAATTTCTACAAACTTGATCAATGTCTTGATATCGGACTTCTCTTTTTCGGAGATAGACCTTTTCATCACCATAAGTCCACCCTCAAACTACTTTATTTTTTGAATAAAGATACCCCTTCTCAAAGTAATATTCTTTGACCTAAGTCAATAAATTTGAAAAAAAAGTTTAGGGATTTAATATTTCACAGATGGGAAAAGACGTTCTCGATCAATATGAGGAAGGTAGAGAGAGGCCATATACTCGTCAGCAAAAGGGGCAAACTTTGAAAGTTCAATATTGGTAATGGATTGAGAAATCGTGATCGCCTTTTCAAAGACATGGGAAGAAAGGAGGGCCATCCGAGCCCCCATCAAAGAGCTATTCCCCACAAATTCAATTTTTTCAACCGGGACATCTGGAAGGAGCCCGATGCCAATGGCTTTTCTTACATTGAGGTAATTCCCAAAGCCTCCAGCTACGTAAATCCTTTCAATTTGCTCAAAAGTAAACCCTGCATAGTCGATCAACGACTTGATGGCGGCAAAGATGGCCGCCTTTGAACGGAGTAGACTATCGATGTCCGTTTGCGAGATGGTAATGGCTTCCCCTTTTTCAGTTTCCTCAGGGAAGGCGACAATATACCCCATCTCTTGATTCTCCCGAATGAGTCGTTTGTCACTCAGAGACCGAGAAAATCTCCCGTCAATATCTACTATTTTGTTTCTTGCCAGTTCATAAATCAAGTCAATGAGACCCGACCCACAGATTCCCCTTGGTCTTTCTCCTCCGATGGTTTCATAAGAGACTTCACCATTTTCAATTTTTACTCCCTGGATGGCTCCGCGGGTTGCCCTCATCCCCCATTTTATATCCCCTCCTTCAAAAGCAGGACCAGCAGAGGCTGAACAGGAAAGAAGCCACTCATTGTTCCCAATCACAATCTCACCGTTGGTTCCAATATCAATGAGGCATGTAATTTCAGGCCGATCCGACATATTACAGGTCAATACCCCTGCAACCGTATCGCCTCCGATATAGCTTGCAATACAGGGCATAATTTGAAGGATCCCCTGGGGATGAATACGAATGCCTATTTCCCTGGCAAATAGGGAGGGGTAAAGATCAACTGTAGGAACGTAAGGGTCATCCCGAATGGAACATGGCATGAGACCAAAGAGAATGTGGCTCATGGTGGTATTTCCAGCGGCCACGATGCAACTGACCTCTTCAACGGAGATCCCCTTCCTCCTGCATAAGGTATGGATGAGAGTATTGATATTTTCAACTACTGCCCTTTGGAGAACTTCCAGGGATCCTTTACCACAGACATAGGCAATTCTGGATAGGACATCCTCCCCATATCGAGCTTGGAGATTGTGATTACCCTCAACGCCTACAACTTTTCCTGTCTTCAGTTCCACAAGTTGAGCTACCACGGTCGTTGTGCCCACATCCACGGCTACGCCATAATTCCTCTCTGCTGTATTCCCTTCTTCTATATCGAGAATTAGACCCATTTCCCCATGCCGGGCAATCATGGCCGTGACCTTCCAATGGGAACGGCGTATCCTAACCGAGAGGGTTTTTAGACAAGAAGGATGGATCTCGTAGGAAGGAAATCTCAACCTATTTCTCAGCTCCCTTACAATCCGAGCCGAATCGGGGATATTGTCGTCAATAGTAGGAATAGGAAGTTCAAGATAGACCTTCAGGACGAGCGGATCAAAAAGAGTAGCAGGATCATAGGGCCTTTTGTGAAGCGAGATCCAGTCTGGTTCACTGTAATGGAGAGGAGGGCTTTCTATCCAATCCTTATGTGCCTTTTCTACCGGTTCCTTCAGAATTTGTTCTTCTTCAAGGCGAGATTCAGGTGGAATCCAGATTTCCATGTCCTCTTTTACCAACGTTTGGCAGGCAAGGACATATCCCTTCTGAATCTCCTCTTTTGTAAAAAAGGGAACCGAATTCTTGTCCAGCTTTACTTTTCCCTTAATGACCTGAACCTTGCATTTTCCACAAACTCCTTCCCCACCGCAAAGACTGTTGAGATAAATACCTAGATTTTCACCTACCTGAAGTAAAGATGTTCCCTCGCTCACTTCTATTTCTTTTTTGTCTGGTAAAAAAATAACCCTGAAAAATTTCATTAAATTTTAATCCCCTGACTTTTTACAAAATTAATTAACACAAAAGCAATAAAAATTCTATTCCCTCCACTTGGGTTTCTCGGAGATAAAAATTCTTAAGGATGAAGACCAAATAACAAAATAATTTTGAGATTTGACTTAAGTCAAGGATATTTTTTGGGAAAAAAGTTATTAAAAATTTAGAGGAAGGAGGGATAGAAAATGAGATGTCCTGGCCAGGATCCAATGTTTTGGAAACCAGGTGATGTTTTCGAGATCCCATGTCCAAAATGTGGTTACAGGGTTGAATTTCTCAAATATGATGTAAAGAGAAGATGCCGCTGTGGACATGAGATCGTTAACCCAAAGATCGATTTTGGCTGTGCAGAATGGTGTCCTTATGGGGATAGTTGTATTGAAGGACTGCCTGAGGAGATGAAGGCAAAAACACGAGAGGGAAAGAATATTCGATTAAAGGAAAAAATTGCTCAAGAGATGAAAAAATATTTCGGCTCAGATACGAAACGTATTAATCATGCTCTTAAGGTGGCCCAGTATGCGGAAGAGATATTAAAGATTGAAGGAGGCCATCCCCTTGTTGTTCTCGGGGCGGCATACCTCCATGATATCGGAATTAAACAAGCTGAGGAAAAATACGGGAGCGCATCTGCAGAACATCAGGAGAGGTTAGGTCCAGACATTGCAAGAGACATCTTAAGTCGATTGAATGTCCAAAGGGAAATTGTGAATGAAATCTGCGATATCATTGGCCATCATCATCACCCAAGGGAGAAAGAAAGTCTTAATTTTCAAATCCTTTATGAGGCTGATTGGTTGGTCAATATCGAAGAGGATAAACTTAATGAGAAGCCCCACAAATTTGAGGAAATTGTCAGCAACGTCTTTCAAACAGTCACTGGGAAAAGATTAGCAAAAGAACTCCTTCTAAGTCTATGATGAGATGGAGGGCTGTAGAAATCGTTCGTGGATCCCTAATTCTGTTTCTTTAAAATAAAAATCCTACATTTTTATATTCAGGTATCCTATCTCCAAGGAAGTCACCAAAGTGGAGATCCTATGAAAATTTTTTGAATAAAATTTTTGACTTAAGTCAATGTTTTTGGATGAAAGGTTTGGTGAATTCTGTTCTATGATTCGATGAAGGTCATATTAAATCTAGGCAAAAATATTTGAAGTTTCCCCCTCACCCCCTCTCCCGTGTGCTTGCCTGACGGTAGGCAAGGGGAGAGGGGAAGGGTGAGGGGGAATAAATATTAGAAGAAAATCCTCAAATATTCATTGTAAGAATCTAAAATTATCAGGAGGTTTGTATGGAGAAGAAGACAGCTCGAAACCTATTCATCTGGGGAACGGTCATCTGCACCATTGTATTCATCTGGCTTACCATTGATACCCATTCAACCATTCCTAAAAGAACAAATACAAATAAACTCACGGATGAAGTCGTTCAGGGGAAAAGGGTCTGGCACAAGTATAATTGTAATGATTGCCATACGATCCTTGGGATCGGGGGTTACTATGCTCCAGACATGACGAAGGTCTATTCCCTCCGTGGGGAGGCATGGCTTTCGGCCTTTTTAAAGAATCCCGAAAGCCCTGACCCCCAGAGGCGAAAGATGCCCAATCAGGGTCTTTCTGATGATGAAATAAAGAAGATTATTGCCTTTTTTAAATGGGTGGATGGAATTGATACTAATGAATGGCCTCCCAAGCCTGTGACTGCTACGAGAGTGACAAAAGCCACTATCGAAGAGCCCCCTCAGGTATTAAAAGGTAAAACGGTTTATAGTCAGAATCGTTGTGATCTCTGCCACCAAATAGGGGGAAAGGGTGGGGGTGTCGGTCCTGATCTCTCCCGAGTCGGAGCGAAAAGAGATGCCCAGTGGATTGCCCAATTGATTAGGGATCCAAAATCAGTCAACCCCAATTCCCGGATGCCTGCTTACCCACAACTTTCAGACGACGAGATTCAGGCTCTGGTTAGTTTTCTCGAAGGACTCAAATAAATGCGGATTTCGGAATTCTGAATTCGAAATCTAAATTTATGATGAAATGATTTTATTCCGCAATCCGCACTCCGAAATCTAAAATTGGAAAAGGAGGAAATTTATGACTTACGAATCTCAAAAAATTGCAACAAAATATTTTATCATCTCTGCGATTTTTTTCGGTCTTCAAACTATCTTAGGTCTTCTCCTCATCCTTAAATATATATGGCCCGACCCTCTGATCGGGATTTTGCCCTTCAATACTGCCCGTGCAATCCATACCAATCTTCTGGTAGTTTGGATGATCTTTGGGTTTATGGGGGGAACTTACTTCGTCGTCCCTGAGGAATCTCAAACAGAAATATACAGTAAGAAACTTGCTAATCTGCAGTTCTGGCTTCTTTTGCTTGGAGGGCTCGTGGCTGTGGTGGGTTTCCTATTCGGCTGGACCGCTGGAAGACCACTTTTGGAACTTCCTGTGGAACTTAAGTGGGCCATCGTTCTGGTCGCTTTGATCTTTATCGTTAATGTGTTTTTAACCATGATTAAAACAAAGAAATGGACCGCGATCCAGGGACTCCTTCTGGGTGGAATTGTGATGCTTGCGGTTATGTGGCTTTTCGGCATCCCCTTCTTCAAGAACCTCACCCTTGACTATTACTATTGGTGGTGGGTGATCCACCTCTGGGTGGAAGGAGCATGGGAATTGATCGCCGCCTCCTTAATGGCCTTTATCCTACTTAAAATCACAGGAATTGATCGTCATGTGATTGAAAAATGGCTCTATATTGAGGTCGCCTTGGTTCTGATCACCGGGATTATTGGAACAGGTCACCATTATTATTGGATTGGAACCCCTGGTTACTGGCTCTGGTGGGGTGGGATCTTTAGTGCCCTTGAACCGGTTCCTATACTCTTTATGGTTTTTGATACGTTAAACCATGTGAGGCACCGAAAGATTGACATCCCCAACCGTCTTGTTCTTTACTGGGCAGTAGGGTGTGCCATCTACCATTTTATCGGAGCAGGCGTATGGGGAATTGCACATACACTGCCAGTAGTTAATCGATGGACCCATGGGACTCAGGTGACTGCCTCTCATGGGCATATGGCATTCTTTGGTGCTTATGCTATGCTCATTATAACGATGATTTACTATGCCCTGCCAAAATTGAAAGGAGTTGAAAAATTTAACCAAAAAGTAGGGTTATGGTCCTTCTGGATCATGACCATCTCAATGACAGTAATGGGCCTTGCCTTCGGAGCTGCTGGAGTAGTACAATCCTATATGCAGAGAGGACTGGGAATGGATTTTCTAACCGTTCAGGGTTTTATGAGGCCCTGGTTTAAAGCAGTATTCTTCGGAGGTTTAGGATTCTTTATAGGTGTTCTTATTTATATCTATGATGTTTTAAAATTGGCAGTCCAAAAAGTAGAATAGGGGTATAGCCCTATGGTCCATTCTGATAGCAAACCATTTGAAAAGGCTATATACAATGAGCTCTGTTATAGCTGAAACAATTGAGATTATTAAGGAGAAATCCCCTTACCCGCTCGAAGAAATAAGAGTAGATGATCTTGTCGTTGGTATTTTCTTTACAGGGGTAAAGGTCTCAACAGGTCATGGAGGTTGTGCCTTTACCCCTATAGGTGAAATCCCAGAGGCTGTGTGCTGTCCAACCTCTGCAGCCAGAATGCCACTGGCAGGAGCGCTTGAGGGGAAGGGAGTTTCGGAAATCTTAAACTATGCGCTCGATCCAAATGTTTTAAAAAGTGCTATCGGGGTGGCCACCCTTAATGCCTTAACCCAATTAATTATTGAATCTGAAAGCATTGGGGATTACCAGATTGTTAAGGATCAGGATGGATTTGATCTATTAAAGATTGAACCCTATGAAACAGTCTCACTGGTTGGTGCATTTGGCCCCTATATTCGTAGGCTCAAAATGATGGGAAACCCATTCTTTATTATTGAAAAAAATCCCCAAACGCTTAGACCTGATGAGATTAAATTTTTCAAACCCGAATCCGAGATGAGAAATGCCATTGAGAAATCGAGTATTTTGATTATTACAGGTACTGCCATTGTCAATCATACTATCGATTTTATCCTATCCCTGATCGGAAATGGGAAACGAACAGCCATTATCGGCCCCACAGCGAGCCTTCTCCCAGATGCCTTTTTTAGAAGAGGGGTAAATATCATGGCAGGGGTAAGGATAACCGATCCTGACAAAATGATTAAAATTCTGAAACATGGGGGCTCTGCCTACCATCTCCTGAGGGAATGTTCCGAGAAGATTGCCTTCCTTCATTAGAAGGAGGATATGGGCTAAAAGGTGCCTAACTGGCAGGCACGAATTTTCAACCCCAGAGTTTCGCAGGCGGTCGAGACTGCTTTTCTCTCTATTCCAAGACGATCAGCAATTGCCCAAACCTCTTTGCATCTCACCCTGCCGTTTTGGACTACTTCCTCAAGAGCCTCCTCTACTTCCTTTGGAACAGAACCCCCTGCCCGAATGTCTTTCCCATGGTTTGGTTTATTTCCCCACCCAAAGAGACCCAGCTGGCATTGTTTAATCTTAATCTCCAGTAAGTCAGCAGTAAGACCCACCTCGGAGAGACTGATGTTGAGTTCTTTTGCTATTCTCTCAGCGGTTCCGCAGGCAATCTCCCCACTGGAAGATTTTTCCTGAACCCATCTTGCAATCTCTTCATTCGGTTTTGTCCCGGGTGGATGCTTCGATGTATATTTTCCAGAATATTCGTGAGTCATTTTTAAAACCTCCTTTAAGTCTCATAGTTTTTCAAACAAACCTTTAAAATATATTAATCCAAACCAAAATTTAGATTTTCCTTGACTTAAGTCAAGGATTATGAAAAATCATCGTAGTAAAAATGAAAAAGAAAATTGGCTATTTGATCAAAAATAACCAATTTTACAATATGAATCAATGGAAAAGGAGGGGGATTATTTTATTGCCTTTTCGGACTCAATTGAATAAAAATATTTACTGTAGTTTATCAAATTTTGTCATTCCTGCCTTAGCGGGAATGACAGAGCAGAGATATTAAAATGCATTGTATTTCAATAAGTTATAAATTTTTGCTAAACTAAAGTAAAAATGTTTATTATATTAGATATAACGAGGAAAGGAGGAGGAATTATGAGAAGGATGATCTTTCAAACGATTCTTACCCTGTTATTGAGTCTGTTGTTTGCCTCTACTGTTCTGGCCCAGGTCTGTGTGGAATGCCATCAAAAGGTTACGCCTGGAATTGTCAATGATTGGAGATTAAGTAAGCACAGCAAGAACAAGATTGATTGCTCGGAATGTCATGGGAAAGAGCATAAAACATCTAAGGATTTCGCAAAAGCAAAAATCCCAACTCCTGATACCTGTGCCACTTGCCATGATAAAAGGGTAAAGGAATTTAAGGCTGGAAAGCACGCCTTTGCCTGGGCCGCCATGAAGGCCATGCCTACGGCCCATTGGCAGCCTATGGCGTTGATGGAGGGAATGAAAGGCTGTGGAGGATGCCATAAGATTGGCCTAAAGTCCGAAACAGAGATAAAAGAACTGAGAAAGACCGGTCCGGGTTTTGGCGTGGCTTCCTGCGATGCCTGCCATACTCGGCATACCTTCTCCGTTCAGGAGGCCAAACAGCCACAGGCCTGCCAGACCTGCCACATGGGATTCGATCATCCCCAGTGGGAGATGTATTCTGGCTCAAAACATGGAGTTAGATATCTATTGAAGCAGAACAAAACGCTTCCGGCAACTGCATCTGCACCCACCTGCCAGACCTGCCACATGGAGGGAGGAAATCATGAGGTGCGAACTGCATGGGGGTTTCTCGCGGTCAGGCTTCCAATGCCCGAAGACAAACAATGGGCGTCTGATCGGGCAACTATTCTTCAGGGGCTTGGAGTGCTCGACCCTGATGGTAAACCTACTGCAAGACTCGAGGTCGTCAAGGCAGCAGATGTAGCCAGGCTGACTCAAGAGGCCTGGCAGAAAGAGCGAGACAAGATGCTCAAGACCTGCAACCGATGCCATTCCGCTCACTTTGCAAAGGCTGAACTTGAAAAAGGTGATCAGATCATCAAAGAGGCCGATCGGCTCATGGCCGAGGCCATCCGCATCGTAGCCGATCTCTACAAGGATGGGATTTTACCAAAACCGAAGAATTATGCTTATCCATTTCCCGATCTTCTTACTTTTCACGATGCTCCGACAACGATCGAGCAGAAACTCTTTGTGATGTTCCTCGAACATCGGATGAGAACCTTCCAGGGGACTTTCCACGCCAATCCGGATTATGCTCTCTGGTACGGTTGGAGTGAGATGCAAAGAAGTTTAACCGAAATTAAGGAAAAAGCGGAAGAACTCCGTGAAAAACATAAAAAATGATCGATAGAAAATATTCAATAATTAATTTACCCCTTACCCCCCATAGGAGTCAATTTGGGTAACTTAAAAATATGTCATCCTTTATAGGGGTGAGGCAAAAGGAGGTACAAAAATGGCTACTCCATCTTATCAAGACCGGGTGCAAAGATGTGCTTCATTAATGAAAGAGGCCGGCCTTAATGTCCTTCTGCTCGCCAAGCCGGCCAATATGTTCTACCTAACTGGGGATGGTCGTTTATGTGCCTATGTCATGGTCACTCAGGATGGATAAGTGGCCATGGGAGTACCTCAAACCGATGTTGATGATGTTAAACGGGTTGCCCGTTTTGACCACATCATTGGATTTGAAGATGAAGTGGGGATGGTTCATTCTATCGCTCACAACTTCGAGCATTTTGGCATTAAAGAGGGGACTGTGGGTCTTGAATATACCTATCTCACCCACTCCATGATGGCCATGTTGACACATCCCCATGCAAAGCCCGAGGGGATCGTTGCCAAGGATTGCACTCACATCCTATCCGAACTTCGTATGGTCAAAGACGATGAAGAGGTTAAACAAATCCGCAGAGGGGCAATAGTTGCTGAGAAGGCAATGGAAGCGGCCATCAAAGCAGTAAAGCCTGGTGTCACAGAAAGTCAGGTAGCGGCTGAAGCCGAATATGCCATGCGTCAGGCTGGCGCTGAGGAGTTCTGGCGGAGCTATGTCTCTTCTGGCCCTCGAACCAATATCGCCCACGGGCTTCCGAGCCGGAGAAAAATTAAGAAGGGCGATTTAGTGATGATCGATCTCCATCCTGTTGTCAATGGATACAGTGCAGATATCTGCCGGACCGTATGTGCAGGTACCCCCACGGCCGAACAACAAGCCGCTTTTGATTTATACTTAAAAGCACAACAAGCAACCATTGCCAAAGTTAAGGCCGGAGTGGGAATGGGTGAACTGGAGCAGACCCTTCACGGAATTCTCAGAGAGGGAGGGTATGGAAACTATATCTTCGGCCCTCCCATCCATGGGGTTGGCATCGAATTTGAGGAATCGCCCTTACCTCCAGGTCATGCCTCCTTCCATGGAGAGAAGGAACCCCTCCGCTCGAAACCAACATAGTCCTTGCGGTGGGGAATTGCGGCCTTTATAAAGGACCCTGGGGAGTCCGTGTGGAGGATACAATAGTTGTAGGTCCTGATGGTTCGAGGGTATTGACGAAGTACCCAAGAGAATTGAAGAAACGGAAGATCTAAATTTCAAGACCCTGCCATTTAGACCCCTCTGAAAATTTGCCAATCATTAACTCAACTGGAGGGTAGAGGTTCAATGTTCTCTTGGACCTGTTAGATCTTGAAACTTGATCTTTATTTAGCTCCATCACGGTTACAAATTCGAGGACAGAGTTGTAACCTCTGATTTATTCAGGTAATAAACGGTCTTGTTGAATATGAAACTGAGAGCTTTAGCCCCTACCTACCGCAAGCAGATTGAAAAAAAAAGCCCTATCGAATGGAGGCCAATGGAAAAATTAGGCTACTCCTAAGGAATGGGAAATGATCTGGAGCCTGAGGTGGCAGTTTGAGAGATTTTATCTTGTTATTATATGGGAGATTCCTGAACAGACTCATGTTCATTGAAAGATTTAGACACTCCTTATCAAAGACTCTTCTTTAATAGGTCCTTAATCATGTCGATAATATATGGTTTTTCAATATAGGCCCAGGCACCCCGTTCTTTCGCAATTATCGCTGTATCTTCTTGACCATGGGCTGTGATAATGATGACCCGAGTCGAAGGCTGAGTCTTTTTAATTGCCTCCAAGAGATTCCAACCATCCAATTCTGGCATAACTAAGTCTGTGATGATAAAATCAAATTGCTTCTCCTTAAAGACCTCCAAGGCCTTTTTACCATCTTCGACGGCAGTAACTTCATAACCCTCTTGGGAAAGGGCCTTTGAGAGAGACCACCTTGTCAAGAAATCATCCTCAGCAATTAGGATTCTTTGGGGTAAAATTTTCTCCCTCTCTATGATGTAGAGTTTGGATTTTACTGTATTTTACAAGAAGCAATATCCATGCCTGATAGATATAAAATCCATTTTACCTGTAACCCCTTAATTCTATTAATAGAGATATGGTTGCAAAATAGCATAAGAACCATGGAGTCTTCTTATAAAAAGAAAGATTTTTATGGGATTTTTCTCATCTCGATATGGAATTTTACCCACATTAAAAATTTTATTGCGTTTTTTATTTTATATGTTTAAGATAAAGTAATAAATGCAGAGGATGAACTTTTGGAAGACTTTTGGGAAGGAAAAGAGCCCTGCTGGATTATTTTAAATTGTTCGAAGTATGTCTATCCTGATTGTCCTGCCTATCAGCATCGAGAAAAACCCTGTTGGGAACATGAGGTAACAAATTGCGAGAAATTGGTTGGTGTTAAAAGAGAATGTAGGGGTTGCAAGGTATTTAATAATAATCCCTTCTTGAAAGAAACCCTTAAATAATCCATTGCTTTCAAGGTAAGTATATTATAAAATGATTTGTGAATTAGGGGGGGAGATGGTTTTAAAATTTGGTGGGTTAGATGATTTTTCCTCTACGGCAAACCTCCTTAATATTTAAAGTTATCTTCATCACAAGTCTCATATTAATCCTTGCCATTTCCTTCATTGTGTGGCTAAACCTCCGACTCTATGAATCCAGTATAAAGAGGCTCACCTACGAGAAGACAAAAATTATCTCAGAATTCATTGAGAAAAATGTTATTCGATCCATGGAGAAGGGAAGGCATTTTGAGATCCACCAGATTTTAAAGAATTTTACCTATAGAGGAATTTGGAAGATCAATCTCTTCAGACCGGATGGAATCATCAGAGCCTCAACACAAGAGGATGAGTTAGATAGGCATGTGGGAGATGTCGATTTCTTTTTAAATAATAAATATTTTATTAAAGATGAGATGGTCCAACAAGAGAATAAGAGAAGGAAACGTGAGAGAGTCTATTACTTCGTTAATCCTATTTTGAACAAACCAGAATGTTTCCAATGTCATAGTGAAAAAGAGAAGATTGTTGGAATCTTGACTGTAGCCAACTCTTTGAGAGATATAGATGAGGAGATTTCAAAGGTGAAGAAAGATGGTGTCATCCTGGCTGCGATCACCATTGGGACTCTATCTGCAATACTCGGGCTTATGTTTTTGAGGTTCATCAATATTCCAATCACAAAGTTAACCGATACAATGAGGAAAGTGGAGGAAGGGGATTTTAATGCGAGGGTGGAGATCAAGAGCAGGGATGAAATGGGATGGTTAGCAGAAAATCTAAATATCATGATCGAGAAACTCAATCTGGCGAAGAAGGAGGCTGAGAGGTATCATCATGAGTTGATTCAGAGGGCGGATCGGATGGCTACCATTGGAGAGCTGGCCTCAGGGATTGCCCATGAGATCAGAAATCCGCTTGCAGGGATTCAGGGAGCCATTCAAATATTGGCCAAGGGATTTCCGGTTGAAGACCCGCGGAGAGAAGTGACAGATGAAATCCAGAAACAGATCTCCAAATTGGAACGTCTGGTGAAGGATTTACTTAACTATGCTAAACCTGTCCCACCAAATTATTTGGAAACAGATATAAATCAATTAGTTGATAAAGTTCTTTCCTTCTTTATAAATCAGAAGGGTGAACCGGATAATCTTAAGATAGTAAAGAAATTCTTCTCCCCTCTGCCAAAGGTGATGGGTGATCCAAGCTCGTTGGAACAGGCTTTCTTAAATATTCTCCTTAATGCCCAGAATGCAATGCCAAAGGGTGGAATCCTTACCGTATCCACACGGCCATTGATTATAGATGATATCCATGGGATTCAGATTATTTTTGAGGATACGGGTATCGGAATCCCGGAAGCAAATCTTCCAAAGATCTTTAATCCCTTCTTTTCCACTCGACCAAATGGTACAGGATTGGGATTATCCATTACAAAGAATATCATAGACCAGCATGGGGGAAGGATAGAAGTAGAGAGCCAGGTCAATATAGGAACAAAAGTAATTATTACCCTACCGGCGATGAAGACAGCAGAGGGCATAGGATAAAGGGAAGGGGGTAAAAAATGGCTAAATTTAGATTCCAAGACTTGAAGATATGGCAGTTGGCAATTGAAATTGCCGATGAACTTTTTGATTTAGCGGACGTTTTTGACCAAAAAAGGTTGTACCATTTTGCCGAACAACTTAGAGGATCTGGTATGTCGATGCCCAATAACATTGCTGAAGGCTCAGGGTCTTCCTCTAATAAAGAATTTAGACAATTAGGTTTCAAAGTTCTTTAAAATAAATTACCCTATGCTCCATGTTCTATGCTCTGTGCGGCTTTGAGGTTTATGGATGGCTGAACCAAGAATCTTAATAGTGGATGATGAACATCTTATTCGATGGACCCTTCAGCAAAACCTTGAGAAGGAAGGCTACGAGATCATCCTTTCTGAGACCGGTGAGGATGCCATTGATAAGGTGCAGAAAGAGGCACCTGACATCATTCTATTAGATATAAAATTGCCCGGGATGGATGGATATGAAGTTCTTGAAAGGATATTTAAGATAGATCGGGATATCCTTGTCATCATGATCACTGCCTATGATGATGTAGAGAGGGTGGTAAGGGCAATGAAATTAGGTGCCTTTGATTACATTGCCAAGCCATTCGATTTTAATAAAGTATATTTATCCATCAAAAAGGCAATTGAGGCATCTCAGATTAAGAGGGAAGTAAGATACCTAAGAGAGGAGCAAAGGAGTAAATACAGATCGGATAAGATTATTGCCGTGAGCCAGGAGATGGAGAAGATTCTCAGGCTTGTAGAGAGGCTCGGTCTAAGCGATACATCAACAGTTTTGATACAGGGGGAGAGCGGGACAGGTAAGGAATTGATCGCCCATGCCATCCACTACCAGAGTAAAAGGGAGAACAGACCCTTTATTACAGTAAACTGTGCGGGGTTTCCAGAACATCTCCTCGAAAATGAACTCTGTGGACACGAGAAGGGAGCCTTTACAGATGCCAAGGAGGTGAAGAAAGGACTTTTCGAGATTGCAGAGGGAGGAACATTGTTTTTAGACGAGATTGGAGATATGACTCAAGCCATGCAGGCAAAGCTCCTGAGATTGATTGAACAGAAGACATTTAGAAGGATGGGCGGGGTGAAGGAGATACAGGTGGATGTCCGAATCATTACGGCTACCAATAAGGATCTAACAAAACTGAAAGATGAAGGAAAGTTCCGGGAGGACCTTTTTTACCGAATCAATGTGGTCTCTCTTAAAATTCCACCTTTAAGAGAACGAAGAGAAGATATCCTTCCCCTGACAAAATATTTCGTTCAAAAATATAATGAAGAATTCCATAAAAATGTCCAGAAGATTTCTAAGGGAGTTGAAGATTTCCTTAAAAGTTATGATTGGCCTGGAAATGTCCGTGAGCTAAGGAATGTGATAGAGAGGGCAATGATACTGGTGGATGAAGACACGCTTCTCATGGAACATCTGCCAATGGAGATTCTTGGGCAGGCGTCGAAACAGGGAGGGGTGATTGAGGGGATTAGGATTCCTCCTGAAGGTATTTCATTGGAGAAGGTGGAGGAGGCCCTCGTAAGACAGGCCCTTAAAATCACAAATGGAAACCAGACCCAGGCAGCCAGGCTCCTCGATATCAGCCGTGACGCCCTTCGTTACCGAATGCAGAAATTCGGAATTGAATTTGCATAGTCATCTAACTTTTTTGAAAGTTGAGGTTGCCAATTGCCAAACATCAATTAACAGGATCAAAAAGCTCCTTCAATGTGGGATAATCCACAATAGGTGAGAGATATTCAACTAATTTGAAATCAATTTCCCAAAATTTTCATTAAGGAACCACCAATATAAAAAAGTAGGACTTTGTTAATATTTTGAATTTATTTCCTTTTTTTAAAAATTTAAATTTTAATTATTCCCAAATAAATTAAGGTTTTGATACAGAATTTGCTTTTTTATAAAAAAATCAAAAAATGAGAAAGGGAAAATAAATGAGAAATAGAATATTGCCTTTCACTTTCACCTTGCTTATTTTCTCTATAATTCTGAATTCCCTTATCCATGCCCAGGAGAAACCAATTACATAGGATCTGAGGCTTGCAAGGGGTGTCATGAAGAAGCTTTTGCTAGTTATAAGAAGTCAATTCATGCAAAAAAACTTATCTCAGGCTCCCCTGCAAACTTAGAGGGATGTGAATCCTGCCATGGTCCTGGCGCAAAGCATGCGGAGAAGGGTGGAGGAAGGGATGGGGATATTTTAGGTTTTGGTAAAAAAGTGAACGCGAAAGAGAAATCCTCCAAATGTCTCGCCTGTCATGGAGAGTTAAAGCATGTTGCCATGTGGGATGTGAGTAAACACCGTTTGATCAATCTCTCTTGTGATAACTGCCATTCAATTCATTCTGGAAAGGAGAAGAATTTAAAGGCGAAAGAGCCTGATCTATGTTTCAGCTGCCACTTAGATATCAAAGTAAAGGCTAACAAACAATCCCGCCATCCTATTAAAGAAGGAAAAATAAGGTGTAATGATTGTCATAACCCTCACGGCGATTTTGGTAAAAAGATGGTAAGAGCCGATTCCGTCAATGAACTCTGCTACAAATGCCACTCTGAAAAAAGAGGTCCCTTTTTGTGGGAACATCCACCCGTTGAAGAGAATTGTTTAAATTGTCATAATGCTCACGGGAGTAATCATTCAAAACTTCTGACTCGAAAAATGCCCCAACTCTGTCAAAGTTGTCATGACTGGAGTAGACACCCAGGAACCATCTACACTTCATTCGAAACCTTCAGAGGAACCGCTACCTCAGGAAAGAACAGGATGTTTGCAAGGTCCTGTTTAAATTGTCATCAAAACATTCATGGAAGCAATGGTCCCTCAACCAGAGGGAAAAGATTTGTGAGATAGGAGGCAAAATAATGAAATCCAGGATCATCCTTTTAATCGGATTTCTTAGTATTCTTCTGGGATTAACTGCCTTTGCACAAAATAAATGGACTTGAAGGAAGCATTTCATTAAATGGCAGGGTTACCAATATCGCTGGTGATGAGGCGAAATTTAACAAATTCAGAGATATTCGGGATGGGTTGGGAGCTTACAGTGAAGTAACTCTCAATTTCAATAAGGAGAAATATTTTCTGGATTTAAAAATCGAAGACATAGGATATGATACCCAATCCTATCACCTTGGGGGTGGGCTCTGGGGGAAATTTAAAACTAATTTCTACTATTACGAAATTCCCCACAACCTCACTTTTGATGCCTTAACCTTTTATACAGGAGCTGGGTCGGATGTCCTCACATACCCCACACATCCCCCTAACACAAATATACTTTCTTGGGACAGATTTGATTATTCCACAAAGAGAAAGAGATACGGAGGAGGGTTAGACTTTAGTTGGATAAAACCATTCTATCTTGATGTTTCATTCGAGAGGGAAAAAAAGGAAGGCATAATACCGGCCGGGATTGCTGGAGGAACTCCTGGAAATATCTCTGTAGAAATTCCTGAACCTGTTGATTATATAACCGATACGGTAAAGATTGAAGGAGGGTATTCTAAAAATCCCCTCTTTTTATCCCTTAGCCTTAATTACAGCCAATTCAATAATCGCGATAACACTCTTTTTTTTCGAAACCCCTTCAGCGCAAACACCGCATCGAGTATGGACTTTTTAACCCTTCCACATGATAATGATTACTACAAGATCGTCTTTAAAGCAACTTACAGGCTTCCTTTTCAAAGCAGATTTATGGTTAATCTTGCCACCTCCAGAGCAAAATCGGAAGAATCTCTTCTCTCATTTAGAATTGCCAATGTAGGAGGCGGGAGAGTTCCCATTACCTTGAGTGATACAAAATTTGATGGGAAAGTAGATACCAGAAACTACTCCTTTATACTCACCTCTAATCCCATCTCATTCCTTGATGGCAAGATATATTTTAAACATTACGAAAAAAGAAACAGATCAGATGAGATCATAACAACCGATGGTGCTAACTCCTATATTAATCACCTTTTTGATTACAAAAAGAACACATTTGGGGGAGAAGTTGGGATTAGACTTCCTGCAAAATTTTATCTAAGCGCAGGATACAATTTTGTTAAAACGAAAAGGGAACGTGAAGATCTGCCTGAAAACAAGGATAATCTCTTTACGGTAGACCTGAGGTGGAGCGGTCTCGATTTCATGATGGCGAAAGTTGGATTTGAGGGATTTTACAGGGATGCAAAATTCCGTGCATCTACCGATCCCAACAATATTGAGACTTATGTAAGGCGCTTCGATGCAGGAGCAAAGAACAGAAATACCTATAAAGCCTCTGTGGATATTTCTCCAATGGAGAGTCTCAATTTTAGTCTTGGATATCAGTTTAAGAAGACCGATTTTAAAGATGTCGTCCTCGGGCTTCAGGATGAAAAGAGCAACCAGTTTCTCTTCGATGGGGATTATACCCTTGGCAGATGGATGAAGATATTTGGCTATCTCGCCTTAGAATATATTAAGTCAAATCAGTTCCAAAGACAATTTATAAATGTGCCCAATCCATATCTTCCTCCAACTGCTACCGACTTCAACTGGAGTGTCAAACAGAAGGATAGGGAATTTGACTACGGAATCGGGACAGAAATTTACATCATTCCTCAGAAGTTGACTTTGACCCTCCAACATGATTATATAAGATCTAATGGCTCTATGGATTTCACTTACTATTTAGGGACATTGCCTGCAGGAAGAACCCAGGATAACATAGATATCTCTGACTGGGACGACTATCGGCTAAGAACCTATATGGCAAAATTAACATACAATCTGACAAAAAGACTTTCGTTTACATTGGGAGGAGCCTACGAGAAATATAGATATAAGGATGCCCAGGTAGATGGATATCAGTATTTTATGCCAGGGACCGGAACCAATTCAGGCTATCTAACCGGGGCATATCTGGCCCCTTCCTATAGCGGCAGTACCATCTTCTTAGGAGCAAGTTACAAGTTTTAGGAATTCACCCTTAATTTTTTTGATCCAAATACCCTCTATATAAAGATTTAAAGCCTATTTCTTTACTGCATTTTATAGTTTAAAGAATGAAAGCCGATTCCGAAATGGCGAATCTATATCTTGATTCGCCCTTATCTGAAACTTCAGAAGACCCCAGGTCTGAATTTCATATCCTCCGTTCAAAGAGTTAAGGCGCCTATTTTCCCCTGCTTCCCAAGGATGGCCTTTTCAAGAAACTTTACCTCATCCAAAGAGATCTGAATCAATTTAAGTAGGGATCCCTTAGCTAGACCAAGGGTTACAGAATCCATAGATGTCTGATACTCACTCTCCTGGAATCTTCTCGTTGTTTTCCCTTTAAAGAAATTGACTTCGTCTTACATTCTCTTAGTATTTTAAAAATAGATGTGGGGATTTCACAGCAGAATTTCCAAACCATAGGATAGGGTGGCTATCAAAGGAAACCTGTTCAACGAATCCTGAACTTTTCCCCGAGTGGCCTCGGTCGCTAAAGGATGGGAGTAGGTTGATGAGAAGAAAACAAACTTTCTTTTTTCCTTTCTATTTTTATCCTTACCCTTTTTATTTATAACCTTTCGCACAGGGAGACAAAACCCGTTGGGTTTGCGATTCCTTTTGCGGATTTAAAATTTAAGCATAGACTTTCTAAAAGTGAAAGAACCTATCTTGAAATGACAGATAAAGAAATCTTCTCCCTTGGAGAAATCCATGGTTCTCTACTTCTGATTGAATTCCTGAGCACCTATTGCATCAATTGTTAGAAGCAGGTCCCCATCCTCAATGATATCTTTACATTAAAATGGTCTTCCTGCTGAAGAATGCAGAAGGGTAGCCATCCTTTCTAATGATGGGATCACATCTGATGCCCTTTCTATGACCGTCTTTGTCCTTGGACCTAAAAGGGATATTCACTCTGTCAAAAGGTTAAAAGTGCGGATTGCCTTATTGTTGATAAATCTAGAGAGATTATTTTATCTCCTAAATTGAAGAAACAGATTTTATTCATGCCCAGATGAATCAAGTACCTCACGCACTTTTCGTGCCAATCCATCGATCGTAAAGGGCTTCTGGATGAAATCCACACCTTTTTCCAGAACCCCGTGGCGAACAATGGAATTGTCAGTGTAACCTGACATGTAAAGAACCTTAACCTCCACACAGACCTCTCTGAGTCGCTCTGCCAATTGACGCCCACTCATCTCGGGCATCACCACATCGGTCAGAACCAGGTGAATCGGTCTCTTCAACTCCTGGCAGATCCTTAAGGCATCGGTTGGGCTTCCTGCCTCTATTACCTCATATCCATGCATCCTCAGGACCTTCACGGCCAGCTCCCGAACCTTCTCATCATCCTCCACAAGAAGAATGGTTTCGCTCCCGCGAGGAATCTCCTCATACTCAATCTTTTTCCTTAACTCCTCGGCAGGTTCATCCACCCTCGGAAGATAGATCTTAAAAGTCGTCCCCTGAGCGGGTTCACTGTAAACCCAGATATTTCCTCCGCTCTGCTTCACAATCCCATAGACCGTCGAAAGACCCAACCCCGTCCCTCTTCCCTTCTCCTTGGTCGTAAAAAAGGGCTCAAAGATCCGCTCTTTAATCTCCGGGCTTATCCCCACACCTGTATCACTCACCGAAAGCATGACATAACGGCCCGGTGTCACTGCGATGTGACTTCGAGCATACTCTTCATCCAATTCCACATTGGCGGTCTCAATGGTCAGTTTTCCTCCCCCTTGCATCGCATCTCTGGCATTGACCGCAAGGTTCATGATCACCTGCTCGATCTGACCCGGATCAGACATCACCCTCCCCAGATCTTCCGACAATGAAGTGAGCAATTCAATGTCCTCACCGATAATCCGGCGAAGCATCTTTTCGAGATCCCTTATGACCAGGTTCAGATCAAGGACCTTCATCTCCATGGGCTGACGACGGCTGAAGGCCAGAATCTGACGCGTTAGATTAGCTGCTTTCTCTGAGGCCTTATTAATTTCTTCGATATTGGCCCTCAACGGGTCACCCTCCTTGAGTTCGAGAAGGGAGAGCTGACAGTAACCCTTGATAACTGTTAGCAGATTATTGAAATCATGGGCGATGCCTCCGGCTAACTGACCAATGGCCTCCATCTTCTGGGACTGCCGAAGCTGATCCTGAAGGGCGGCCATCTCTTCTTCTTTCTTCTTTAGCAGTGTGATATCCCTGCCTGTCGATATAAAATGGGTAATATTCCCCTGAGGATCTTTCAGGGGAGTAATAACTTGGTCATAATAAAAAGGCTCCCCATTTTTTCTCTTATTAATTACCTGCGACTGGAAGACATTGCCGGAGAGAATGGTGTCCCATACTTTTCTGTAATATTCAGGACCCATCAGTCCTGACTTAAGAATGTTCGGTCTCTTTCCAATGGCCTCCTCCCTCCGATATCCTGTAATCTTTTCAAAGGCTGGGTTGACATACTCAATAATGCCATTTTGGTCGGTGATAAAGAGGATATCCGCCACCTGATGGACAGCATTCTGGAGTTTAATGGCTTCGTCTTCTATCCGCTTCCGCTCGACAATCTCTTTCTGTAAGGCTTCGTTGACAGCACGCAACTCCGCGGTACGCTCTTCAACCCTCTTTTCCACTTCTAAATATGCCTTTTGTAAAGATTCCTCTGCCTCCCTTCGAGCTTGCTCATGCCTCCTGATTTTCTGCATCCCCATACCGATTCCCGTAAGACCTACCAACCATATCAGGAAATGAACCAGGGCATAAATTTTCTTTTGACTCCGCTCAATCGCCCATAGAGGCTCCATGAGGACAGCGACGCTCATCCCTCCTCGAATATCTCCTTCTTTGTAACCATCCTTCGCATGACATTTTAGACATTTCCGATCAGTTATTAGTGGACGGATGAGACGAAAATAATCTTTTTGCTCCATCTTCTCTATCGAGCTGACCTCCTTCTTCCCCTGCTCAATGTTTTTCAGAGCCTTAGCCTCCCATGGATCCGGGAAATTTTCCGGATTGATAGGATTTAAGCTTGTGGTACGAATGGAAAGGGTATATTCTTTCTTCATAAGTTTATATATTTGCCGCGTCATATATTCCGAATTCATCAATGTCAGCCTTACCCCTGAAGGTGTGGTGATATCTCGTTCAGGGATGTGAGATATATATGGATTGGGTGGGGTCTCTTCAGTGACCGGCACATAAAGCGGTTGATGCTGATTGATCCAGTCTCGGAATTGCTCAACATTCTTTAAAGATAACTTTGCCTCCAAGTGGGCAGTCTTAAGGGTCATCTCTCTCAAATGAATCATATTCCAGAGGAGCGAAGCGAGAATAATTATCGTCCATACCACTGGCACCCACCAGATGTAATGCTCCTACCGTAAAGGATATGCCTTGAACTTCCATTTATCTTTCATGGTTAAGTCTCCTTTTTGTCTCTTAATATTTTTCTCCAATTCAAGCCGGCTTGAGAAGTAAGTAGAGATGGGAGAAAAATACCCTGTTCATATTTTAATTTAAACCAGTCATTAATTGTCAATAAAGTATATAACTAAACAATGATTTAATCCATATATTCTCGGTTACCATATTTTCCTTTCATTTTATTTTTTCAGGGAGATGCGAGCTTAGAACCCCACATAAGATGACAAGACTGAAAATGGGTCCTTCATATCCCTTAAAGACACTCACCGATAGGAGGAGCACAATTTTTATCATATTCAGCGCCCCCTCGTTTACAACAAGCCAGACAAAACCATCCTTATATAATTCTCGGACAATGAGGAGTCCACCCGACACCGCAGTGATTGTAGGAAATAGGAAAGGTACACTTTCCCCCAGTATAATCCCTCCATACCAAACACTGAAACCGATAAAGTGAAAAAATAGTAAAGTCATTTTGATAGGTAGATCCAATGGGATCTGCCTCTTCACTTTAGTAAGCTTAATCTCAGCCATTTTTCATTTCGCCTTTATTTCTCAAACAGCTCCCCAAAAAGCTCCATTACCTTCTCCTTTGCCTGTTTCAGAGCTTCTTTTCCTTTTGGGGTGATCTTATAGATCCTGCGATAGTGACCGCATGCCTCTTGAGTTTCAGATCGGAGATACCCCTTCTTCTCCATTCTATGCAGGATGGGAGATAAATGGTACCGGGAGAAAGTTTATAGCCATGCCGGCCCAACTCCTCGATGATCTCAAGACCGAAAATCGGGCCTTCTCCTGCATGGTGGAGGATGTGGAGCCTGATTAATCCAGAATAGAGATCATTGTCTTTCATGATTATTATCGATTATCGTTATCGTAATTTGATAAAACCTTGGAGTAGTTTATTTGTCAATGGTTTCCTAAAACTTTTTAAAGATTATTTTAAGATTTTCTTGAGCTTTTGGACGACAGTTTCTAATTCTTCGGCAGTCGTCATCCGGCCGAGGCTGAATCGGATCGCTCCCATTCCAGTCTCCGGCGGGATTCCCATGGCTTTTAGAACCGGAGAGAGTTCCACGGACCCGGAATGGCAGGCCGCACCCGTGGAGGCGGCCACGCCATCTAATCGGGCCAGTATTTCCGATCCGACTCTTCCAATAAAGCTCACATTGAGCGTATTGGGGAGCCGATGGGTAGGATGTCCGTTGAGAACAACTTCTTCGCCGAAGTTTCTTTGAAGCATTTCCCAGAAGCGGTCCCTTAATTCAAGGATTCCAGGATCATTGAGATAATGCCTTGCAATTTCACAGGCCTTTTCTAGCCCAACGATCAAAAGAATATTTTCCGTCCCTGCCCGTCTCCCGGATTCATGGCCTGCACCATGAAAGAGCTTGGGGTCAGGCTTAAATAATTAGATATTGACAAATAGACTTCAAAACTGTTACGGATCTGCCATGGCAAGGAGGCCATGGGTCCATTTTCCCGGGGCTCTGTATCATGTGATCGCTCGGGGAAATCAGGGAGAGACCCCTTTCCGAGAAACCGAGGGTTACCGCCTCTACCTTAAGTTTCTCGGCGAATATAAGGAAGATTTTGGTTTCCTTCTTTATGCTTATGTCTTGATGCCCAGCCATGTCCACCTCCTCATCCAAACCGCTGATGGTTAGCTCTCAAAGATCATGCATCGGCTCCAATTCCGATATACGCGCAATTTCAATTTCAGATACCGAACCTGGGGGCATCTCTTTTAGGTGCGTTACAAAGCCATTTTGTGTGACCGCGATGCGTATCTTTTGGAGCTCTCTGCCTATATTCATCTGAACCCTGTGCGGGCCGGCTTGATAAAGGATTCTGCGGATTATCCATGGAGTAGCTATCCTTCGTATTTGGGGAGGGATAGGAGCCCTGTTGCTGATGTGGGTGTTGTGCTTGGTCAGTTTTCGGAGAGGAAGGATGTGGCCAGGAGAAGATACGATTGTTTTGTCAGGGGTCGTGTGGTTCAAGGGTATCGGGAGGATTTTTATGGAACGGGGGATCAGCGGTTCTTAGGGGATGATGAGTATCTTGAAGAGGTTGAGCGGCAGATCAGTGAGAGGCTTCCATTTACTTACGAAATGAGTCTCCAAGAGATTGCCTCAGGGGTGGGATCGGCTTTTAGAATACCGATTGATCTTCTGTACAGTTCCACCCGGGGTCGTCAGGGGGCGTGGGGGCGGGCGGTATGTGCTTATTTAGGGTGTAGGCTTGGAGGGTTTAGGGAGAGAGAGATCGCAGAGTATTTTAACCGAGATTCAGGAGCAATCGCATATGGAATGAAGAGGGTAGAGGAACGATTGAGGGAGGACAAGAGGGTGAGGGCTGAGCTGACCAACCTTCAAAATAGCCTCATCGAAAACAAGAGAAGGAAAATAAAAACTTAATTATTTAAGCCTGACCCTGTTTCACCAAATGTCCCATCCCCTCCATTTTATGGAAAGTTCTATTTTGCTTGAGGGTACAAGGATACTTTCTTCGATCAATCAATTCATCATGGAGCTTCTTCTAATGGAAATTTCTTCACAACAGTCAATGGGGACAATAGAGGCATCAAATACAATACCAACAGTGCTTGATCAGATGGGCTATCGAGCATAAATAGGAGAATTTCTTTAAACCTCAAATTGTTATTTCCATTCCGACAGAGGTGGATTCGACTCTACCGGACGTAGGCACGAAAAAAACTTACTATATTGTGATTAAGAAATAGATTTTTGTTGGGCACTATCCTCTCTGTAGAATTTAATGTTACTAAGACAGTATCTGGGTAAACCCATTGAACTGAGAAAGAAGAAGAGCTTCAACAAAAAATTACTCTTCAGGATCAGGCATGTAGTCAAAGTAATCACTCTAACACTCCTCCTTGAGATCTTTAAGTCTTCGGATTTGTTTAGATAAGTTTTTTTAGATATTTTCCGTAATGTAAAAAGTGCTAATCCTATAGACCAGAGACAGAACTTACGTATCCCTGTCTCACTTCTGGGGATAAGGAGGGTATAAGTAAGGGCATTTTTAAGATGACTATGAGCAATTGCTACAAGCTCTGATATCCCTTTTTTAAATCCCTTTGAATCGTTTCCCCGGGATATATCTTCTAAGGCAAACCCTTCCCTCTTAAAGAGATCCCCTGGTAACCAGCAAACCCCTTGGTCTAAATCCTTCCAGAGGTCCTTCAAGATATTTGTTATCTGAAGACCCTGACCGAATGAGACTGCCAATTTCCTGAGAACGAGCCTCTTTTTGGAAATTTCAACTGAATAGTTACAAAAAAGATCAGTCAAAAATTCTCCAACCACTCCCGCTACATAATAACAGTAATCGTTTAATTCGGCCAAATTCCTTAACCCCTTGGGATTTCGATCTCTTTGAAACTTCATCATGCCTTTACATACCACTTTCAAGCACCGTTTTAACACTTCACGCTCATTTTCATTAAAACTTCGTGTAATGAAAATGATACGACTGGAGTTCTTTATAAGTTCTCGTTCATCCGGAGAAGTGGCAGGAGAGAGCAAATGGGGCAAGTCGCTGGTCAACGTCTCAGGTATTCCCCTCTCAGAGATAGCACCGATTAACTCATCCCAAAAGAATTGTTTTTGGTCAAGTGTAAGAGCTTTTTCATCCTCGATCGTATCAGCGATCCTAAGTAATAAATAGGCATTTGCAACTATTTTACAGAGAGGGGATGGCAATTCTGGAATGGTAAATGCGAAAGAACGAGAAACCCTTTCTAACAACTTCTGCTGAAAGGAAAGATCTAATAGAGCGTCGGAGGAAACAAAACCCAATTCTCCCCTCATTCTAAGTAAAGATTTATTTCCGTAGGAGTAAATTATCTCCCCAAACTCCTCCTTAAAGAAATTTGATGTAATACCGAAAATTGCCATTTCAAGTAGCTTAGCGTTAGTGACGAGAAATGACAAACTATTCGTTACGACAAAGTTTTTTAAAATATAAGTCGCTGTGAATATGTATCTTTATAATTCTTAGAATTAAAAATCTTTGACTTAGGTCAAGGAAAACGTTCTGAAAATAGGTCATGATTATTTTTAGAAGAAAGGTAGAAAGATAAAGATTTTTTGATTTAAGTCAAGGCATTTTTCATAAAATTTTTTAAAATATTAATTAGAAATGAAAGAGAGGAGGTGAGCCTATGAGAGATAAGATTGAAAAGGCATTGGAGAAGATAAGGCCAGCCCTTCAGCGAGATGGCGGAGATGTAGAATTAGTGGATGTGGTAGAGGGTACTGTAAAGGTGAGATTGAGGGGTGCGTGCGGAGGTTGTCCAATGTCTCAAATCACTCTGACACAGGGGGTTGAGCAAGCCATCAAAAAGGAAGTCCCTGAAGTAAAAAGAGTGGAGGCGGTTTTATGAGTGTTCGAGGAAGCGGAACCGAAGCCATCTATTCATTTTTAAAAAGATTGCAAGCAAACGAATCAAAAAAGAAAATCCAAATGGAAGACCGGAAAAAAATTGAGGAAACTATTTTAGAGAATGCCATGGACGGAAAGATCTCCTGTGCTACTTGTTTCAGAATCGCTGATGATTTTGGTATCCCGAAGAAGAATCTCACAAAGATACTCAACGAGATGAAGATCAAGATCACCCAATGTCAGTTAGGCTGTTTTGAGTAATTTAGATCTGGAATAAGGTCTTCAACCACTGGTCCTTTATGAAAGAAAGGGGGAAAAATGGAGGAGTACTTAAACAAACCCATTAAAGACCTGATTACTGAATTCCCAGAAGTAGGAGAAATCCTGGAGGAGTATGGGATTGGATGTGTTTCCTGCAGTGCCGGGTCTTGTCTTTTGAAAGATATCATTGAAGTTCACAACCTCTCCGAGGCAGAAGAAGTGGAAGTAATGAACAAGATTTCAAAGGTGATCTATCCAGACAGGGTAATTTCTATCCCAAAATTAGAAAGGAAGACCAAACCCTCTTCAAGAGAGATCAAATACTCTCCTCCTATGAAGAAACTGGTGGATGAACATGTCTTGATAAAAAGGTGGATTGCTTTGATTCCAGAGGTGATCAAACATCTGGAGGCTGAATCGAATGGAAGCCTGAAGATGGTTTATGAGGGGGCTGACTTTATTCGTTCTTATGCCGATAAATTCCATCATGCGAAGGAGGAGGATATCCTTTTCAAATATTTTGATGAGAACTTAGATATTATCAAAACCATACTAAAAGATCATGAGAAAGGGCGAAGTCATGTAAAGGCTTTGATCGAATCCGCTAACACCAAGGATAGGACTGGCATCTCCCAACATCTTTTGGCATATCGTGAGCTTCTTTCCGAGCATATCAAGAAAGAGGATGAGATCCTTTATCCCTGGATGGATAGAAATCTTTCGGTAAATCAAGTGGGTCAGCTTTATTCAGAATTTAATGAGGTTGAAGAAAAAGGGGAAGATGGAATAACTGAAAAATACGAAAAATTTATCTTCGGTTTAGAAGAAAAACTTTTAAAAAACAGAAAGGAGGCTAAAAATGAGAGCATTTGATAGTTGTCCAAGTTCAAGAATGATGGATTTAAGGGAAGAAAAGGTTAAGGACGAGGCCCCTCCTGCGAAGGTGAAATCCGAACTTCGCCAATGGCCAATCCAGCTCCACCTAATCCCTCCAACAGCTCCTTATTATCAGGGAGCCGATGTACTGCTTACCGCTGACTGTGTGGGCTATGCGTTGGGAAGTTTCCATTCAGATTATTTAAAGAGTAAGTCGATCGCCATTGCCTGCCCGAAACTGGATGAGGGGCAGGATGTCTACGTTGAAAAAATCAAGTCCTGGTTTGAAGAGGCCAAGATCAATACCTTAACCGTATTGATCATGCAGGTTCCCTGTTGTATGGGGCTTCTGAACCTGGCCAGAGAAGCTCTGGCTAATTCAAAGAGGAAAGTTCCACTGAAGGCAATCGTTGTTGGGATACAGGGGGAGGTTCTTTCAGAAGAATGGGTATAAAAATCTTCAAGGCTTAGATTCAAGATTGATCGAAAATCTTCACACTGTAAAAGCATCCATTTGGGAGTCAGGAGAAAAAAGTATGGCGGAGTTAAATGAGATAGATCAAAAATTAGAAGAGATTTACAAGAAGATAAAGGCCGATATCCCTTGGGAGCCGATCGGACATACCCCGATGCCAGAGATCTCTGACCTCAGAAATTGGGACAAGAGACTTTTACAAACTTATAAGCCATGGTATGCCCCTTTCTGCGATCTCTGTTGTTTTTGCACCTATGGGAAATGTGATCTTACCGAGAATAAAAGGGGTGCTTGCGGGATAGATATCGCAACCCAGCAGGGGAGATGGACCCTTCTCTTCTGCATCATGGGTGCTTCAGCACATACGTCTCATGCTGCCCATATTCTCGAAGTATTGATCAAGAAGCATGGGCCCGACAAAAAGATTGATCTTGGGAATTTTGTTGACTTAGAAGCACCCAATATAAGAACCGTCCTGGGCCTAAAGCCAGAAACCCTTGGCGATTTAAGGATAGTGATTGAGTATATCTATAAGGAGATCACTCACCTGATTGACTCAACTGCATTTGGTCAAGAGGGAAATCCCATTGATTACGAATCAAAGGCGCTTCATGCTGGGATGCTTGATCATTTAGGGATGGAAGTTGCCGACATTGCCCAGATTGTTGGGTTTAACTACCCCACCTCTGTTGCAGATACCCCCTTGGTCGACCTTGGGTTGGCTTCCGTGGATAAGACCAAACCGATCATCTGTTTTGTGGGCCATAATCCTGCGACCTCAACTGTTGTCGTAGATTATCTTCAGGAGAACAATCTTTATGATAAGGTTGAACTATGTGGGATTTGCTGTACCGCTCTGGAGACCAGCAGATACTCTTCCAGGATGAAGGTGGTTGGTCCATTTTCTCGTCAGCTTTTTTACATACGAAGTGGAATTGCGGACGTCATTATTACGGACGAACAGTGTATGAGGACGGATATGGCCCAAGAAGCGACAAAGGCTGGCTCGGCACTCATCGCTACGCTCGATAAGGTTATGTATGGCCTTGAGGATGCGACGGGGAAGGCCACTGATGAAATCGTACAGGAGATGGTTGAAAAAAATAAACATTTTGCAATCCTCGATCCCAAGAAGGCTGCCGAGGTGGCCGTAAAGGTTGCGATGGCCATTGCCCCCATGAGGAGGAAGCAGTGGCTGTCGGATGTGGAAGCTCAGGAGTTGGCCAGAAAGTGTAATTTATGCGGAATGTGTGAAACCGCCTGTCCCAATCTCTTCCAGATCGGGCAAGGGATAAGTGAGGTGGCCAGAGGGAACTACGAGGTAATAAAGGATCAATTTAACTATTGCATTGGTTGCGGGAAATGTGAGGAGGAATGCCCAAGAGAGATTCCAATACTTAAACTAATGCAAGTTGGAGCAAGTAAAGAAACCTATAAAATCAGAGCAGGTCGTGGTCCCATTATGGATACAGAGATAAGATCCGTTGGAGCCCCAATTACGCTGGGAACCATCCCCGGGGTGATTGCACTGGTAGGCTGTTCAAGTTATCCCGATATACGTGACCTTGCTGAAATCGTAGACGAATTTGCAAGAAGAAAATATATTGTTTTAGTTTCTGGCTGCACCTCCATGGCAGTGGGAATGTGGAAGGATACGGAAGGAAAAACGATTTATGAAAAGTATCCACCGGTCTTCGATGCTGGAGGAGTGGTCAATGTGGGTGCCTGTGTAGCCAATAGCCATATTTCTGGAGCGGCTATCAAGATTGCAAATCTATTTGGAACTTTACCTTTAAGAGGAAATTATGAGGTCATTGCAGACTATGTTCTGAACCGAGTTGGAGCAGTGGGTATCGCCTGGGGTGTCTATTCCCAAAAGGCAGAAGCCATAGCCACAGGATTTAATAGACTGGGAGTCCCCGTTATTCTTGGACCCCATTCTTCTAAGTATCGGAGGCTCTATCTTTCAAGAAAGGGAGAGGATGAATGGAAAGTGATGGATGCAAGGAAGAAACAGATTGTTGAAACCAACGAGCCTTCACCTGAGCACCTAGCTTATGTCTGTGAGACCAAGGAAAAGGTTATGGTGACAATTCCAAAGCTCTGTATCCGGAAGAATGATACGCCTCAGGGAAGAGCGATCAAACTGAATCATTATATCTCGCTCTATAAAAAATTCATGGGAGGAGGTCTTCCTGAAGACCTTCACCTCTATGTCCGAAGGGAAGCGGATATTCCACTTGTTTACAAAAAAGAGGTCAAGGCCTATTTTTCAGAAATAGGCTGGAAACCTAAGGAACCGGTTGGGCTTCCAACCCTTATTGGAACTTATCCAACAAGGCTCCCAGTGGAATCGGTCATCCATTAATAAGAAAATAATTCCCTCAGCGAATGGGAAAAGTGGTTCAACGTGTTCCTCTAAGATACCGAAGGTATCTTATGTTCCTGAGGCCATAGGGATAGATCCCTTTTTTGCTCAGGGTCTGTTACATTCACCCTTGGAATAGACAATCGAAGGGAGGATGTGGAGCTTTTTCTAAAAGAATTGGCAAAATCCATAGAAAAATTAAGGCACTCTCACCCTTCGGCCGACGGCCTGAATCCTTTATAAGGAGATAGAAAAGATGGAATGGTTCGTTTATCTTCACGTGCTTTCGGTGGTGATCTGGATTGGTGGAGTAGCTTTTGTCACTGCCATTGTCCTGCCGGTTTTGACACGGATGGAAGACTCCATGGCAAAGGTTAGTTTTTTTATAGGATTTGAAAAAAGGTTCCAACTTCTGGCAAAAATATTGGTGGTTATCGTGGGCGCCACGGGCATTATTCTATTTTTTCATAGAGGAGGATTTGTTAGCCTCAACCAAGAAGAAACCCTGCTTCTTGGTTATAAATTCTTCATCTGGCTTTTTTATTTTGCCCTCCTCTTTGGTGCGGAGAAACGTCTTATAGCAACCCTCATTTCCCCCAAGACGCCGCCTGATAGGGCCTTTAGGCGTTTGAGTGTTTTTCACTGGGTCGTGCTGATCCTCAGCCTGATCGCTGTGGTGGGAGGAATCAGATTGGTCAGGGGGTAATGGTCAGAACTTCCTTTTTAATTGTCTTTAATCCCCTTCCATTTTTTTCACGATTTGATCAGCCTTCTTCAGGATCTCCAACTCCATATAATCATACCGTGAAAGCGAATGATGATTGCCAATGATCTCACAGACCTTTGTAATTTTTTCCTCATCGAAATCTATGCTTCTGAGTAATTCCCTGGCAACAGGGGGACCATATTCTTCCTGTGTTTTCCCATTGTTATATCCAAATATTTCTTCGGATGGTTTGATGCCAACATCGTGTAGAAGGGCGGAGGCAATGACGATCTCCGGGTCGCCATTCTTTTGGTCCTCCATGATTCTTTCCGCATATTTTAAGACCTCCAGGGCGTGTGTTATCCTTCGGAAATCATTCTCGAAATAATTTACCAACAGTTTTGTAATTTTCCCTTTGCAGTAATCCATCGACCTCTTCCCTCCTGGGTCTTCAGTAACTTAGTGATTATCTACTCTATCTTCATAGGATTTTCTTTGACTTAAGTCAAAAAGGGTGATTACAATTAAGCCCTATTTAAACCATCCTTCGTTTGGTTTTTATATAAACCCCTAAAAAAGAAGGCTCAGGCCTCCACTCTTGTCAATTTAATTCTTAGGCAAAAACATTTAAAATTTTCCCCTCATCCCCTCCCTCTCCCCAGCGCTTGCCTGACGGTAGGCAGGGGGAGAGGGGGAAGAATGAGGGGACATAAAATATTAGAAGAAAATTCTCAAATATTCATCGTAAGAATCTAAAAGATCACTCTCTTTCACCCCTTCATGTCCCTGAAACGTCCATATCTTGCCTTCAAACCTGATTCTTGAATTGCCTCGCTTTTAAGTAAAAGCCAACCAGATTTTTTTATGGATAGACAAGGATTCCCTTTTTTGCAAGCCCAATATGTTCCTCTTTTGAAATGTGGGCCTTATGACATCGCGTGCAGGACCTAAGGGCATTCTCCCTTGCAATCTTTCCTCCTTCTTCAGGGTCTTTACCAGACATCATATCCTGATATATTTCTCCCGGACCATGACAGGCCTCACAACCCACATTCTCCTCCTTATAGGTTTTCTTTTCGGTATCGAATCCAGTAGCGTGACAAGGGGTGCATTTTGTTTTATCCCTTTCCCCCGTGATACGTGAGAAGGCCTTTTTGGCCATGGGAGATTCTTTCCAGCTATCGATATGGCTTTTATTGATACTTTCATGGCACTCAATACAGGATTTTGAGCCTACATAATTGGCTTCTTCTTGAGTAAAGAATGGACGTTCTTTCTGTATGGGTTCCTCTTTCAGTTCAGGGGCAGTCTTCTCCCAGCTTCGAATAAAAGCAACCAGATCAAAAATCTGCTCCGAATTAAGTGGCCCTCCCTCCTTATCTCCAAGGGCAACCATTCCGGTTCGAGGAATTCCCCTCTCAATAATTTTATAAAGAATATTATCATCCACTGACTTTAAATAATTTTTTGAATTTATTGCCCTGATCCTTTTCTGGGGTCCTCCTGTCTCCCCGTGACAGCCTGCACAATGAGTCATATAGAGAGCCTTCCCTTTCTTCGCAGCTATTAAGCTCATCCTCTCCGCTTCGGTATTTACCCTTTTGGGTTCAAGTAACCAGTAGACGGTCAGATAAACAGCAATGGCTATTGTCAGGATTGTGGCCAAAAGAATCTTTTTCTCCATTTTTTATCCCTTTAAAATTTGTGAGGGTTCAAACTTCTTTCTTTCGATCGGTTCTTTGAAATCTATAACAAGTTTTTCCTCAACGACCTTTATCTTCAGTAGATCTAAAGGACGTGGAGGTGGACCTTCCAGAACCTCTCCATATCGATTAAATTTAGCCCCGTGGCATGGACATTCAAACATTTTCTTAACATCGTTCCAATTCACCACACAACGGAGATGAGTACATACAGCCGAAAATGCCAGAAACCCCCCTTCCACTCTCTGGACATAGGCCTTATCTTTACGGAAATAGATGACTTCACCTACCTTAAAGTCGTTTACCTTACCTGCTATAAAGATCTTCTCCCCCTTCGTGTCCTTCTTTTTTGGCCAAAGGAATGCAAAGGTTCCTGCAATAAGTTCTCCGATAACGACCGTGATTGCTCCAACCCAGGCATATCCAATCAGACGCCTGCGAGAGATGGATTTTTCATCTTTTAATTGGTTATCCATTTTCATTTGCCTCTATTCCCTAAATTCAACCCTGAAGGGTTGAGTTACATCATTCTTAGGATCGATCTGTTACTCAAGGCTTTAGCCCTGATGTGAATTACTTCCATGGAAGAACAAAACTCCAATTTTCTCCTCTGAAGAGCGAACCAATAACGGTAAAGATCAAAGCTCCAAAGATAAAGCAAGTGAATAATACCACCAATATCTTTCGCTTCTCTCCACCTATAAAGATACGATTTAAAATAAAACCCAACCTTGTCTTAGGCTTTCTGTCTATATAAGGAATTAAAAGAAGCCAAAGAACGATTAACAAAGGAATAATGATCGCAGGAATGACAGGTTTTGTGGTATAGTGGATCAACTCCTGAATCCCTGTAAAATACCAAGGGGCCTTACCAGGATTTGGTGTGACAAGAGGATTGGCTAAATCCTCTAAGGGCGCATCAAAGAAGAGAGAGATCATAAGGAGGGTGAGGGTAACCATCAGGGTGCAGATCGTCAAGAGAATGAAGTAGTGAGGAAAGGTATCGACTGTTTCCTCAGGGGGTTTCTCCACCATTGGTGAAGTTCCATCGATGATTGCCATCAAACCATAAGTCTTATCGGGGTCCTTAACAAAGATCTTATCATTCTTCCTCGTTGTCATTTTTCGCTCCTCATTTCTATTTCATATTTCAAATTAAAAATCGCCAATTAAAAATTTAAATTTAAACCTGCAATCTAAAATCTTAAATTTTCAATCAAAGGGGTCCTGAGATTCCCCCATCTTTTCTCACCCTCCAGAAATGAATAGCCATGAGTAGGGCTGTTAAAAATGGAAGCACAACACAATGCAACACATAGAAACGGAGAAGTGCCTCGTGGCCCACCTCATCCGCTCCCAGCATGAAGAATCTTAGATACTTCCCAATAAAAGGGGCATAGCTCATAATGGTTGTTCCTACAGTGATTCCCCAGTAAGCAAGTTGATCCCATGGGAGGAGATACCCCGTGTAACTTAAAGCGAGGGTTAAGATGAGAAGACCTATTCCAATAACCCAGTTAAACTCCCTTGGGGGTCTGTAAGAACGTGTATAGAAGACCCTGACCATATGAAGAAAGACGGTGACGACCATCCCGTGGGCAGCCCAACGGTGTAAATTTCTTAAAATCTTTCCATTGAAGACGAGCGATAGGGCTTTCATATCAAAATAGGCCCTTTCAATTGATGGGGTATAAAGGAACATAAGAAGAATTCCTGTGGCCGTGAGGATGAGGAAAAGGAGGCAAGAAATACCTCCAAGGCAGAAGGTATAAGTAAATTTTAGACCATGGCGCTTCATCTTTACAGGAAAGATATGGAGAAAAAAATTATGATACATCACCATTGAACGTTTTAGATCAGTATCAGGAGTTCCAGTTCTAAAGATGGATCGCCAGATGGCCGATTCGGTGATTCGTTTTATGATTCCTTTAGTCATCCCTTATTATCTCCTAACCTCTTTTATCGATAAACAAATGACTCCCGATGATACTGCTCTAGGGTTATCGCTCCTGTCGGGCATCTTTTTGCACAGAGGCCACACTGGATGCATCGGGATTCATCTTTCATCATAACGGTGGCGATGTGAAGTTTCTCTGCCTCTTCCAAAGAGACCCCATAAAGGGATTTTACCAAGATGGAGAGTTTCTCATCGCCTTCAATCTCATCCAGCCTCGCCAGGCGCAAACAGACTTTCGGGCAGATGTCCACACATCCCCCGCAGAGAATGCATTTGGTCCGGTCGAATATCGTAAAGAGGTGGCATTTCAGACATCGAAGGGCTTCCTTGATTGAACCTTCCTTTGAAAACCCTAGTTCCACCTCCTTCTCCATTGAGTTCCGTTCTTCTATGGGAATGGTGTTTATCTTCTGCCTTGGGATCTTTTCAAGGTCGGGGTGGATCTCCAAGGCAGAAACCGGGGTGAAATAGGCAGGCCTCTTTTCGACCGCCTCTCCGCTGAGATAGGCGTGGATCGAAAGGGCTGCCTTTCTCCCATCGGCGATTACCCTGATCACATCCCTTGGACCTGTAACAAAGTCTCCCCCTGCAAAGATCCCTTGAACATTGGTCTCAAAAGTCTCAGGATGAACAGCCAGACGATCCCATTTCGAGATCTCAAGACCGATCTCTTCTGGAAGAAAGGATATATCAGGGGATTGGCTCACCGCAGGAATAAGAAAATCTATCTCAAGATCAAACTCTGATCCTTCAATAGGGACGGGTCTCCTTCTTCCATCCATGTCGGGTTCTCCTAATCGATTCCTGATACATCTTACCGCTGATACATTTACTCCATCCCTGGAGAGCACCTCAATGGGCTGAGTAAGGTAATAAACTTTAATCCCCTCTTCTTCAACCTGTTCCAGTTCTCTTGGATCTACCGGCATCTCCTCCTTTGTCCTTCTATAGAGGATCATTACTTCTTCGGCTCCCAAGCGAAGGGAGGATCGAGAGGCATCCATTGCGGTATTTCCACCCCCTACCACTGCTACCCTTTTGCCAGAGATATTCAGATTTTCTTTAAGATTTACCATCCGCATGAAGGTTACCCCATGAATTACCCCTTTTAAGTCCTCTCCTGGAATTCCCAATTTTTCAGCCTTATGGGCTCCTGCAGCAATATAGACAGCATCGTAGGTTTCTCTCAACGTCTCTAAATTCAACTCTTTTCCAATTGGGGTTCCTGGAACGATTTTTGCTCCCAATCGCTCCACCTCTTCAATGGCCTTTTGAAGAACCTCTCTGGGGAGCCGGTATGGTGGGATTCCAACATGAAGCATCCCTCCTGCAACCGGATAGGATTCATATACCGTCACCGAATATCCAAATCTCAAAAGATCATTGGCTGCAGAAAGCCCGGAAGGACCTGCTCCAATAATAGCAACCATCTTGTCTCTCTTTTGAAGGGGAGGCTCAGGGGGGTGGAGAGAAATTTTGTAATCTACGGATGCCCTTTTTAAAGAGCAGATGGATATCGGGGAATCAATCAAATATCCCCTTCTACATTTTTCCTCACAGGGATGGACACAGATCCGTCCTAAAATGGCTGGGAAAAGATTGTCCTCACGGTTGATCTGAAATGCACGGTCATAATCTCCATGAGAAATGGCCTGGATATATTGAGGGGCACGGGTGTGAACCGGACAGGCATGTTCACAACCAATATTTTCTTCAAACCAGGATGGATCTGGAATTCTAATGAAAAACCGATTCAACGGTTTTTTTCTCATGATATCTTCTTCCCAAACATCTTGATGAGATCGGGAATCCCTGATCGCAATTCATTTAGGCGGTTAAAATAGATCGTGGCTAACCGTTTCATGATCTCCATGCCCATTTTTGAATCCTCTTTCATCCTTTCTTTGAGCCACCTGGCATCAATCAGCAATACTTCAGAGGGTTTTAAGCAGATAGCTGATACATTATAATAAAATGGTTCCATTAAAGAGGCAGTCCCGAAAACGGCCCCTTCCTTCTCAATCTTAGAAGCTATGAAATCGAGCCTTTCCTTTGTTTTCACCCTCAGATCGATTTCCCCTTTGATTAAGATAAAGAGGTGGATTGCCTCCTCTCCCTGGGAGAATATGGTTTCTCCTTCGACATACGATTTTAGGGTCGATTGGGATAGGAGCTCACTAAGATGAGACTCAATCAACCCTACAAATAGTTCTGTTTTTTTCAACCATTCCACTGAGATCATCTCTCTCTCCTAACGATTTAAGTTTTAGATTTTTCCAATCCAATATCCGCAAACCGAAATCGTCTCAGGGGATCCCCTGATTCAAATACTCCATCAAATCTAAAAGGTCTCTATGATCTATCGTCTGCCAGGGGATCTTGGCCTTATTCATCTCTTCCCACATATCTGGTCCATGATTCCACATGGCTTGGGCGATTGTAATGGGAGAGACTTGCCCTTTTAATTTCTTAAGATCAGGCCCTCTTCCACCCTTTGTATGGCAGAAGTCACATCGTTTCTTCAAAAAAACGGATTTCCCTCGATTTGCATTCCCTGGAGGATCGAAGTAACGAGTTGAAAAAAGATAAGCTACTAAATCGGCCATCTCCTGGCCGGAAAGGATTGGACGTTCCATCCCTTTCTCCTTCATCTCTTTCCCCATCTCAGGAGAGTGATTCCACATCGCTCCTGCCATTTGACCAATAGTTCTCGGAAAGTCTCTAATTTTTGAGAGGTCTAATTTTTTTTCTGGACGATGGCACTCCCAGCACCCCTTTCTTTTAAAGAGTTTCTCTCCTGAGTTAGGATCCCCTGGAGAAAGATATATCTTCTCAACATCAGGAGTAATGCTTCGAATATAGGCAATGAGATCTACCATCTCATTCTCTTTGAATTTAATCCATGGGATTCCCCTTATCTTCATCTCTTTTTCCATCTGTGAGGAGTGATTCCACATCATTTGAGCCCACATGATTGGATTGACATACATTCCCCATTGACTGAGCTCTCCCTTTAAAGAGTGGCATTTTATGCATCCTTTGTTTTCAACCAACTTTTCTCCCTTGGATGGATTTCCAGGTTCGTCCATATACCGAAGGAAATAAAGAAAAGAGAAGAGATCAGCCATCTCTTTTTTGTCAATCTTTTGAAAAGGAATCTTCTTGCCCGGCATCTTCCCCCACATCTGAGGTCCATGATTCCATATCAATGTGGCCAGTTGGGAAGGCATCGTATATGACTCTGGAAGGTTTCCAAGGTCAGGCCCTCCCTTTCCGCCTTCTCCCCAGATGGAGTGACAGGTATTGCATCTTTTAGTTGTAAAGATTTTCCACCCTTCCTTCACATCACCAAAGGCAAAATATTCCCCTTTCCCTTTCCTTTCAACCCCTTGACTCAAGTGCCGGATGAAGAAGATACTTCCTATTAAAAAGAAAACCATAGTGAAATAAAACAAGAACTTCTTCATCTTTTTCCCCTTTTTCTCTACCCCATTCCAATGCTCACGAAGAGGATTATTCTATAAGAACGGGGAGTCATTGTTTTTGAAGGTGAATCTCTTTTCTTGGTATTCGAATATATTCGAGGAGGTCCCGTGCTTCCCCCTTTTTAAACTGTGGCCATTGAAGGCCTTTCTCTTTTGCTGCTCTTTGGATCTCAATGCTATGGTTCCAGATATTGGCGATTATTTCTATCGGGGCCTTTCCTTGGTATTTTGAGAGATCGATAGACATCCATTCACCTGATTTCCCATCTATGTGATGACATTTGACACACCCCTTCTCTGAAAAAATCTTCCTTCCTTGAACAGGATTTCCTGGTTCATCGATAAAATGAAGAAAGTAGATAAAAGAGATAAGATCTGCCATCTCTTTGGGTGTAAATTTGGGAATTCCGCCTGAGGTCTGGGCCATTTTTGCCAATAACGTTGGTCCCTTGTTCCACATAATCGAGGCAATCTGGGTAAGGCTTTTATAAAAATTCCTCGCCTTCTTTCCAAGGTCATCTCCATGTTTTGCCCCCTCTCCCCAGATGGTATGGCATTGAAAACACCCTTTAGACTTAAAGACTCGTTTTCCTTCCTTCGGACTTCCCGGGGCAATTAAGGCGGCCTCTCTGTTCCCCTTTGCGTTGGCTTTAACATATTCCAGGAGATCCATCATCTCTGTTCCCTTGAATTCAGGCCATTTTATTCCCAGTCGAACCATTTGGGTGATCATGTCCGATCCATGGTTCCATATGGCCTGAGCCAAGAAGATGGGGGAGATATTCTGGGGAAACTGGTCCAAACCAATCCCTCCCTGTTTCCCTTTCCCTGTTAAAGGATGACAGCTCTGGCATCCTTTCTCAATGAAGAGAGCCCTTCCCTGAGCAGGATTTCCAGGTTCATCAAAGAATTTGAGAAAGTAGAGATAGGCTGAAATTTCTGCAAATTCCTGTCCATTCAAAGTCGGTTTAACCATCCTTGTTCGCTCCATGCTGAGGATCATGGATGGAATGTGGTTCCAAATTTTTGCAGCAAGGTCTAATTGAGTATCTCCAAAATCGATCTTTCCTAAATCTGGTCCAATCTTTCCCCCTTCTCCCTTAAGGGCATGGCATTTCACACATCCTTTATTGACAAAAAGACGTGCTCCCTTGGTAGGTTCTTCAGGAAGCATCTGTGCGTAAACCGAAGAGAAAATAAAGATTGAGGTAAAGACCACTATTGCGAGAATCATTTTTTTGAAGTCCATACTTTTTACTCCACTCCAATCCCTGGAAGGTATGTTTTAATTCTTTCGCTAACCTCTTCCATTGATTTTTCTCTCCCCTCTCTTACTTCCCAGATGGAAACGATGGGGAAGAGTTTGGTAAAGACCATATAGAGCAGGATGAAAAAGGAGATACATCCTGCAAACATGGACCATTCGACCCAGGTTGGAAAGTAGATGACTGCCTCATTGGGAAGTCTTGGGTTGGTCAGGGTTGGAACGACAATCACATATCTTTCTAACCACATCCCGATAGTTACAGAGATTGAGGCAATCAGTGTTCCAAAAGGGGTTCGAGTTCTCCGAAAACTAAGAATCGGTAACGGAATAACAAAACAGAAGAGGAACATCCCCCAGAAATAAGGGGCAAACCTTCCAGTAAACTTCATCCAAAAGATGGTCATATGGATAGGTTCACCACCATAATAGGTAGTCAAATATTCGGTAAAGGTAAAATAGAACCAGAGAAGGGTCATGACTAAAAGGAGAATTCCAAGATAATTGAAATGGACCGGTCTTAGATATTCTTCCAGATGGTAAACTTTACGAATGATATTCATGGCAATAATGAGGGCAGCAATGCCTGAAAAGATGGCCCCAGCCACAAAATAGGGACCGAAGATGGCGCTATGCCACATGGGCTGAATGGTCATTGCAAAGACAAAAGAAACCACCGTGTGGACAGATACAGCCACCGGGATCACGAGGATGGCCATAAACGAGATTGCCTTCTCGAGGAGACGGTGCTGTCTTTCGGTTCCTCTCCATCCTAACGCTAAGATTCGATAGAACCATTTTCTCTTTCCATTGCGATCTCTTAAAAGGGCGATATCAGGGATGAGAGGGAGATAGAGGTAGATGGAGCTTGCGGTGAGATAGACCGTAATACTTGAGACATCCCAGAGAAGAGGGGACTGAAATTGGGAATATTTAATGATGTTGAGCATCCGGTCAGGTCTCCCTAAATCCATCAGGATATTGCCAACCCCAAAAAAGAGGACCAACACCGTGATCACCTCCGCGGAACGGGTGATCGAACGACGCCATTCGGCCTTTGCCAATCTCAGGATAGCAGAGATCAATGTCCCTGCATGACTGATTCCAATGAAGAATACAAAATTGGTGATATATACTCCCCAGAAGACTGGCCTTACCAGACCCGTTACCCCAAGACCCTCTCGATATTGAAATTGATAGGCATAGATCGCCCAAAGAATCACAGCAATTAAAATGAAAAGAGTAAAATAGAAGGCTTTTCCTGTCTTTTCCACAGGATTGAAAAGAATAGCATCTTCTTCTTTCTTTAAATCCACCTTTTCCATTAAGCCCCTTCAGATAGATAATAGACTTTTGGTTCTGTTCCCAGATCTTCCATTAATCGGAATGCCCTTCTTTCACGAGAAAGCTTTGATACAGTGCTGAAAGGATCATTCAGATCTCCAAAGAACATAGCTCCACTGGGGCATGCCTGAACACAGGCAGGGATATATTCTTCTGGCAGGAGATCCCTTCCTTCCGCTTTTGCCTTCTCCTTTGCCTGAAGCAGGCGATGATGACAGAACGTACACTTTTCCACCACCCCTTTGGTCCTTAGCGATACATCCCTGTTTAGAGAGCCCCTCATCTCTTCTGGCCACTGGGGTTCATACCAATTGAAATATTTTACCGTATAGGGACAGGCTGTCGTACAGTAACGACAGCCAATACAGCGATAATTGATCTGTGTCACGATTCCTTCTTCATTTAGATAGGTGGCATAAACAGGGCAGACTTTCGTACAGGGTGGGTGATCACAATGCATGCATGGCCTCGGGATGAGTCTTACCCTCACATTAGGGTATTCCCCTTCAATATAAGGAATCAACTCGATCCAATGGATTGTTCTTCCCTTTGCTGATTCCTCAGGACCAATGAGGGCAATATTATTTTCTGCATGGCAGGCAACCACACAGGCCTGACAGCCCGTACAGCGATCGAGATCAATGACCATCCCCCACTTATGCATTTGTTTTACCGTGTAATAAATATGTGTTTTTTTCCTCTTAACTACAATCTCCGAACCCCGTACTAATTAGCCTTTATAAACCTTAACCCTTGTTATTCCATGGATCGGTTGGCTTGTCAGAGGATCCAATTCTAATCCTAAGAGTCTATAAGGATTCTCTCCTATATTTTTTGACCACCGACCTCCTGATATATGCCCATTCCCAAAAGGGATATTCACTACCTGGGGCATTGCCCCTTGATAGAGCCTGGCCTTGGCTTTGATCTTCGCAAAACGAGATTCTACCCATAGCCAATCTCCGTCAGAGATGCCGAGTTCCATTGCGGTTTTTGGATTGATTTCTACCCAGGTGCTCCATCTTTCAAAGAGGTGAGGCCCTGCAATCTCCTGGAGCCAGGGCTGGTTAGCATTCCTTCCTCCTCCAGGGGCCATTGTTTTGAAAATATTGAGATAGAGAGGGTAGGCCTTGGCCTCATCATCATCTTCTTTCTTCGGTTCTTCCCAATGGGGAAAGAGCAGGTCCCCTTTCAATGACTGACTGAAGAATTGAAATTTTTTTGAGGTGGTTTTAAAGATACGTTCTCTCTCTCCAAATTCATAGAGGGGGTCCCACCATCCCCCTTTTTCTAAGAGAAGTTTCCAAAATTCCTCATAGGATTTATAAGAGGGATCCCACCATCCTCCCCTCTGAAGCATTCGAGTCCAGGCCTCATTAAATTCAAGACCGAAAACATCTCCTCGCCTTGCCTCGAAGATCCCTTTAAAACTATAAATAAGGACTTCTTTAAAATCTTTCCACGGAAAGGCTTTCGCAATCTCTCCGCCAAGAGATCGAGCAAGATCTATCAGCACATCTCCTGTAGCCCTCGTTTTATGGATAGGGTTTACCGTGGGCTGTCTTATTCCAAGTACTGGAAACCCATTGTTTAAGAAGAGGGGATCATCTTGCCAGCGTTCCAATGGAGTATTATCAGGAAGGATCAAATCCGCGTATTGAGTCGTATCGTCCATATAGGGAGAAAAGCTTATAATCTTGGGAATCTGATCAAAGGCCTTTTGAAAGAGGCCAGGAGGATGGGGGTTAGAGAAGAAAGGATTGGTGTAATAGAGAAAAAGGACCTCAGGTCGATAGGGTTTGCCAGATAAAGAGTTTTGAACAAAGAGGTAAGGCTGATCAATCCTGAAAGGATTTAAGTGGTTTTGATCGATCCTTCTCTTCTCAAGACCCTTTTGAGCGATACGGTCCTTCGTGAAAGGAGGAAGAGGCTTCAAAGGAACGGACTCAGGGATAAGAATCCCTCCGGGGCGATCGATACTCCCAACAAGTCCGTTAAGTATCCCGACCGCCATTTGATTAAGGGGTCGATCTCGAAAGCCTATCGCAAGAGAAGGTTGATTAGAAGCAAACTCCCTGGAGAGACGAATAATGGTATCGATTGGAATCCCTGTCCTATTTGATACCCGATTGGGAGGGAATTCTGAAAGAACATACTCTTGAAAACCCAAATGCTTTTTCCCATTTGAGTCCACCCAGTTTTCGAATCCAAAGGTGTTTTTGGCAACGAATTCTTTATCATAGAGTCCTTCTTTTATAATCATATGGGCAATCCCTAATGCCAGAATCCCTTCTGTCCCTGGTTGTATTGGAATCCATTCATCCGCTTTCATTCCAGTGATGGAAAGCCTGGATTCAATCTGAATCAATTTTCCTCTCTGTCCAGGCCTTCCTCTCCTGAAATGGCCAAAGGCCTTTAGGAGATGCATGGGAGACCAGAAAGATTCAAGCAGTGGCGAACCAAAAGAGAGAATATATTGGGCGTTCTCAAAATCGTAAGCAGGAATATTATGAATTCCTTGGGTTAGAAAGAGACCTTCCAAGGGTATGCCTTCCCACTGAAATTGGTTATCAATATAGTTTGGGGATCCATAGGCATCTAAGAAACGTTCCCAGAGTGATCTCATTAATCCTCGATATCTTCCTCCTAAGACTACAACCCGGTGAGGTTCTCCATTTTTTCTGAGTTCTTTAAGGAGATGGCTCACTTCCTGAAGGGCCTCCTCCCAGGAGATGGGTTGCCATCTTCCTTCTCCACGTTTCCCTACCCTCTTGAGGGGAGACCGGATTCGGTCAGGGTCATAGAGTCCTTGAATCCCTGCAATTCCTCTGGCACAGATCGTCCCTCTGTTTAGAGGATGGAGCGGATTGCCGATGATATTCGTTGCCCATCCATCGATCATTCTGACCAGAATTCCACAGCCTCCCATGCATTGACCACAGGTAGTGGGAACCCATTTTTCAACCCCAGGGGGATAAAGTTTAGTAGAGGGGGGAGATTGAGTCCATTTTAAGTACCCACCACCCAAAGCGAAGGCAACTCCAACCCCTCCACCCAATTTCAAAAAATCACGACGGCTAAACCTCATATATTAAATCCTTAATAGGTTTTTGATTTCTTGCTTTGAATTTAAAACCCCCTCCATTTAGACATGGCACACCATGCAATCATTGCTGGCCTTTGTCTTTGTATGACAATCCATGCACCATTTCATAGTCATCTTGACCCAAGGCCTTGTAGGTGGTGTTTCACTTTCTTCAATAGGCCCATGACAATCTTTACAATCCATTTTAGCCAAAACAACATGACGCCGGTGGGAGAAAAAGACATGATCGGGCTGCTCATATAGGCGGCTCCAATGTAAAGGCTTCCCATTCTTATGAAATTCTCTGATTTTTTCTTCCTCTGGATTCTGGGTGAGAGGATCTTTATGGCACTCCATGCAAGTCGTCACGCTTGGCAACCCTGAAAATCTCTGTTCCTTAAAGAAGGGATGGCAGGTACTGCATTCGATCCCCGCCTTTTGATGAGACTTATGATTGAAAAGGATCGGCTGTTTGGATTTGGAACTCAGACTTGAGTTAATAAAAATGAGCAATAAAAGAAATCCAATTATCAATCCCAACAGGAAATGTTTCATTCTTTTATCCAATGCAAGAATTCAAATATTCGTAACACTTTAGCGGTTTGAAAAAAATTTATAAAATCCCTTCCAACCTCTCTTTGCCAAAGGGAGGCGAAATGAAATCCCCCTTTGGCCTTTTTATCCCCGTAGGAGTAGGGGAAGGGGGACTCAGGGGGATTTTATGATGATCCATTGACTCATATCTCTTTTTTTCAAAGAGCTAAATTGATATAAATATTCAAATATAATTTTTTCCTTATTCTACTGAACCTCTGGGGGAGGTTATTAAGGCTCATTTTGAGCCTGCCCCGAAGGGGCAACCTTTCCAGGACAAAGTCCCAGGAGAGGCATAGATTTTAATAAAAAAGGGGAAAACTGACTAAAGTCAGTTTATCCCCCCTATTAACTTGTTCCAATCTAACAAAGCTTATTTAAAAAGTCAAGAATTTGTATTTTATTTTTGAGGGAACCTCTCTTGTTCATATCTGGAGTGACTGAATTCACCGCTGGCGATGGGAATGGCCACTTTCATTAAAAGTGTAAAGATGAGAAACCCTGTGGCCCAGATTCCAAAGGAGATAAAAAGCTCCCTAAAATTCGGGAGATATTCATAAATCTCACCTAAAGGGTCCGGGACAAACCCAGGAATGACCAGCCCAGGACCTTTTTCGATCCAGACTCCTGCAATAATGAGAATACACCCAATGTTGAGAGTACTCAGACGTTGCCGAGTGACGGGAAATAAAAATAGGATAAAGGCAATGAGGTTCATGAATGTCGCTACCCATATCCATGGGACAAGAGCATTGTGGCCATGGAGTCCCTCATAAAGATATTTCAGAGAGGCGATATGGGCAGTATTTGAATAGTATTCTTTAAACATCTCTGAGATGAGAAAAAACAGGTTAAGAAACATCGCATATGCCATCAGTTCAGCAATCTTAAAGAGGGCTCTGTCCTCTACTTTGATGAAGGTATATTCCCTGAGAATTTGAAAGACGATGATAATAATAGCAGGTCCTGAACAGAAGGCACTTGCAAGAAACCGGGGGGCCAAAATAGAAGCATTCCAGAAAGGACGTGCAGGAAGTCCATTATAAAGAAATGCCGTTACAGTATGAATGGTTACTGCCATCGGGATAGAGAAAAGGATCAAAGGAACGATAAATTTTTTATTGGGTTCTTTCCCATAATAAGTCTTCACTAAAAGATAGATAGGAATAATCAGATTCAATATGAGGTAAATATTGAGAACGATCACATCCCATGCCAGAAGGGAGTTGGGGAAGTTCATCTTCCCAACCCACGGGAGCATATGCCAGAACCGATCAATTCTTCCTAAATCTACAATGACGAAGAGTAGAGCCATGATGATCGAGGAGGCAGCGAAAAGCTCTCCAAGGACGACGATCTCTTTAATTGGACCGAATTGATATATGTAAGCAGGGACGACAAGCAAAACCGCTGCCGCCGCAACTCCCACCAAATAAGTGAAGTTTGATATATAAAGACCCCATACTACCTGGTCTTTCATGTTGGTTGTGATGAGGCCGATTTGAAGCTGGGGGAGGTAGCATAAAAAACCCACCCCCATGATACAGAGAAGGAGTAAACACCAGAGATAGTATTCCTTCGATCCGGTGAAGACGAGGGTTAAGGTCTTACGGTAGAACCGCCAAGTTTCCTTCCATGTTTCTCTTAGGGTCTGCATCGCCTCTTTAAGCCTCAAAAAAATAGTAAAATTTTGGTTCTGTATTTAAGTCCTCTTTTAATCGAAATGTCCTTTTATTCTGAATAATATATCGGATTTCACTTGTTGGATCGAGGAGGTTACCAAATTTTCTTGAGCCCGTGGGACAGACCTCCACACAGGCAGGATACCTTCCTTTTCTCACCCGCTGAATACAAAAGGTGCATTTGTCAACGACATTTCTCATTCTGGGTCGATTTCCGAGATAATGAACGGATGGATTCCACTGGTTAGGAGGAACATTTGGTTCTCCCCAGTTAAAGATTCTACCCCGATAGGGACAGGCTGCGATACAGTACCGACATCCAATACACCAGTTATAATCCACCACGACCAGACCATCGGGCTCCTTCCAGGTAGCATGGACTGGACAGACTTTCACACAAGGAGGATTCTCACATTGCTGGCACTGGACAGGAATATAGAGAAACTCTTTTTCGGGAACCAAATCGGGATTATAATAATGTTCCGAATCCTCGAGGTTGATGAGGCTCCCCTTCTTTAACCGAATTACCCTGATCCATTGGGATTGAGGTTTTTCACGAGAGCAGTTGTTCTCCTCCACACAGGCATAGACGCATCTCCGGCAACCAATACAGCGTGAAAGGTCAAGGCCATAGCCCCAGAGGGTATTGGGGAGAGCTTCTTGGATGCTCACTTTAAATGTCTTTCCATATTTTTTAAGATACCTTTCCTCCAACCGGGCAATAAGGGCCTCTTTTTCTTCCTTGGTCATCTCAAGAAAATGTTTCTGGAAAAAATCCTCCCTCATTTCTTTTCCGCAAGATGAGAGAATTGGGAGAGAGATAGCGCTCAATGCAGTAATGGTGAGATTATGAAGGAATTCTCTTCTCGTATAAGATCTATCGGACATTTCTTTTATCCTTGGGATGAAATGGAGGATACTCGGGCTTGATCGGCTTGGTTTTTGGGGAGTGAGCATCATGGCAGTGGACACAAAGGAGATATGTTCTTTTCCCTCCTATGAAGTATCCTTGTCTTTTTCCATGAATCCCTGCTTTCCAATCCCTGAAGACATTCCCATGACATTCTCCGCAAAGTAGGTAGCTCTTACTAAAATCAATCAGTTCCCCATTATAAAGCCTTAATTTATCTCTATTTCCTAAATTATGGCAGTCGAGACACCACCTCATTGTCTCTGCATGGTGAAGACGGATGTTAGTATGTTCATCCTTCAATATTCTCTTTTTTTGATTTAATTCCATGGAGGCATGGCATTGGCTACAAGGATAGATTCCTTCACTTAAGGGAGGAGGAGGAACTGGAAATTCTTCCCGAATCTCCTTTGAAAAAGCAAAGGGCAGATCAATCAAAATCAAGAGGAGGAGCATTCCATAAAAAGTTTTTCTCATTCTAGCACTCTAGCTAATGCACACAAAATTCTATCAAGGTCTTCATATAACAAAATTTATCTTTAAAAGCAAGTTTTACCCTATTAGTGAATCCATCCTTTATGGTAATTTTTCCAAAAATTCAAATCGACTTTCAGAATTTTATTTATTTAATTAATAGCCAAATATTTGGAATCTTGGGTTAGCAAAGAGCTATCGAATTTTGGCTGCTTGAAGACCTAATTCTCTCAGGCTTTGATTAAGGGCTTCAACTAATATTTCTAATAATTCGGATGAAAATGATTTTCTACTTCTTCAATATATAAAGGAGATCCGTAAGCAGGTTGAGTTAAAATCAAAGATAAATAAACAAGAAATAAAATCTCACCATCTGAGATGTGCCAAATATTGATTGGTTGTTCGAGGTATTTTTCTTTTATTGTTAAATAAGTAGTAGCAAATTGAGCTGGAGGTTGTATGATTTCTTCTATCCATAATTTACACTTTATACCCACTTTCTGATAAGCAAAACTTTAAGTGGTTTAGGAAAGAACATTCCTTGAATAATACACCCTATTTTGATTTTATTTTTCTTTAAAAGGTTTCTCGGATTTTGGTAATTTCATCTATGAAACTGCACAATAGTTTAGTTCCATTTTTTACTATTTGGCATCAAATGCTTTATTGAGTTTTATCTTTTTTATCTTCTCAATCTGGGCCCTTACCCGATTAGCCCTTTCACTATTTGGATCCACTCTCAGATAGTCTTCCCAAGCTTTTAATGCTCCCTCGATGTCCTGTTTGTCATGGAGTAAGACAATGCCAATATTGTAACGGCTATTGATATGCTTTGGATCACTCTTGGCCGCTTTCTTAAATTCTTCAATTGCACGGTCAATATCTCCTAAGGCCCTGTACATAATTCCCATATCCGTTCTTACATCTGCATTGTCTGGTTTGATGGCCAGATACTGACTGTATGCTTCAATGGCTTCTTTGGGCTGCCTAGAATCGAAATAAAGGTTACCAAGTTCCACTAAGGCAGAAAGGTTTTTGGGGTCTTTTTTAAGAATATCCTTCAACATCTGAACCTTCCGGTTGATCTCGATAGGATCAGGGCCTGCTTGAGTTTCAGGAAAAGTAATTTGAGGCTTTTGATCTATCTTCAACTTTTCCGTTTCTTTTGTCATTTTCAAGATGGCAACGGTTGCACCAGCAATAAATCCTACAAAAAATGCAATTACAATAGAAAGAATTACTTTCTCTTTTTTCATTAGAGGTTTTCCTCCTTCAAAAATATCTTTAAAAAATATTAGTCCATATTATTAAATTTATCAAATGCCTCCTCATCAGGGTTGAACTTACCTTTCTTTATCTTTGCATCAAAATCAGTTTTCATAACTTTTACTCCAAAATAAATCAAACTTTTTAAATAGGTAATCCTACAATTACATAGGATTTTCCAGTAATCAGGGGGAAGTCTCTCCAAAAAATTGTTAAAATCATCTGTGAGATTACAAGACTAAAAGGGTAATCCCTCACTGAAGCGGGGGGTAACGTCTTTGGGCCGAGAGAATAAGGTTGCATTTTGATGTTTTTTTGACGAAAATGAAAAGATTGGAGATGAGGTCATCTTTTGGATTGAGCGATAAATAAATTGGAAAGGGGCCTATCTCAGCCGATAAATCGATCTCTGATACACTCATTGAAAGAGTTGTGATCATTGAAGATGCGACCTCTGATCCCAGGGTCCAATACCCTGAAGAGGCCAAAAAAGAGGGGATCGCCTCCATTGCCTCTTTTCCGATCATCC
>FWPU01002556.1_pt1 | contig 49801 bp, 37 predicted proteins | sample 2228361 | NCBI WGS metagenome assembly FWPU01 (sample SAMEA103939777, study PRJEB20133) | metagenome | reverse complement strand
GAGGTCGGCGGGGGGGCTGGTGGGCTGGGGGATGGGAGAGGGCCTGAGCAGGGGGCCGGGCAGGCGGGTGGCAAGCAGGGGCGGCAGTTGGAGGTCCAGGTTTTGCAAAGGCTGGGGGATGCTGACCCGGCGGGGCAGGACGGACAGCAGCGAACTGATCGGGCCGCGCTGCAAGAGGCCGGGGTCCAGCGCCTCCAGGCGCGGGGGCTGGAGGGGCAGCAGGCGCTGCGGGCCGCCGCCGAGGGGGATGCGCACCTGGGAGCCAGTGACCGCCGCGACAAGCTGGCCCAGGGCCAGGGCATCCACGCGGCCCTCCAGCACGGCGAGGGTCATGTCGCGGCCCGGCTGGGCCTGCACCAGCACGGTGGAGCCGATGGACAGCTCCACGCCGTTGACGACCAGACTGGCGACCTCCTGGGTGTCGTTCTGGATGAGGAGGCCGGAATCGGGCATGGCCTGGCAGGACGCGCCGCCCAGGCCGGTGCTGACGGTGACGGCCTGCATGGGGGCCACGCCGCCGGCGTCGGCAAGGGAGGTATCGCCGTAGGCGATGACGGTGACGGCCTGGCCGGGCAGGGTCTCCGGGAGGCCGGCCTGGAGCCGCAGCAGGGCGATGCCCCACCAGCCGCTCTGCGGATCGTAGGGGCCGGTGGTGAGGCGGGCCAGGGAGGCAACGGCGATGCGGTCGCCGGGCAGATGGAAAGCGCCCGCCGCGCCGGGCCGGAGGGCAGCCGTCACCTGCTGATGGCCGTAGCAGGCCTCGTTGCGGCCCGTGCCCGCGCAGACCTCATCGATGCGGTCGATGGCCTGGTTGATGACCGCCTCGCAGGAGAGGGCCTGCACTTCCAGCGGTGTATCGACCGGCGAAGGGGAGGGCACAGGTGGCGGCTGGGTGGCCGTGGGCGCGGCGGGGCGGGTCGGCAGGGCCACGGGCGTGCTGGTGGGCGACTCTGCGGCGGCCCCCCCGGCCCCCGGCAGGGGCGCGGCGGTAGGGGGCTGCTGCCCCCCGCCGGTGAGGTTGCAGGCCAGCGCGGCGAGGGACAGGCCGAGGAGGGCGAAGCAAAGGGCACGGCGGGCGATCATGGCTACGGCTGGGGAGGCGGACCGCCCTGCCTGCTACGCAGGACATCGATAAAGGGCTGCAAAAGGTCGATGGGGACGGGGAAGATGATGGTGGAGTTTTTCTCCACGCTGATCTCGGTGAGGGTTTGCAGGTAGCGAAGCTGCATGGCGGAAGGCTCCATGGCGATGAGGCGGGCGGCCTGCTGCAACTGCTCGGCGGCGGCCAGCTCGCCGGAGGCGTGGATGATCTTGGCCCGCTTCTCGCGCTCGGCCTCAGCCTGGCGGGCCATGGCGCGCTTCATGACCTCCGGCAGCTCCACGTCCTTGACCTCGACGATGCTGACCTTGACGCCCCAGGGATCGGTCTGCTCGTCGATGATCTGCTGGAGGTCGTGGTTGACCTCCTCGCGGTTGGCGAGCAGCTCATCCAGCTCCCGCTGGCCGACGACGCTGCGCAGGCTGGTCTGGGCGATCTGGGCGGTGGCCTGGGTGAAGTTGCGGATGTTGACCACGGCCCTGATGGGATCGATGACGCGGAAGTAGACGACGGCGTTGACGCGGACGGTGACGTTGTCCTTGGTGATGCAGTCCTGGGGGGGGATGTCCAGGGTGACGACGCGCAGGTCCACCTTGACCATGCGGTCGATGAAGGGGATGACCAGGAAGAGGCCAGGGCCACGCGGGCCGCCCGCCACACGGCCCAGGCGGAAGATCACGCCGCGCTCGTACTCCTGCACGATGCGGACCGCCGAGAAGAGCAGGCCCAGGGCGAGGAGGAGGAGAAAGCCCACCACAAATATCGCACCCGATAGCTGGTCCATTGGATCTGTGCTCCTTGTTGACATGCGCGCCCGCGTGGACGGGCGTCCCCCCTAATTATAGCCTGCAACGGAAAAGCGGGCGCGGCGGGGAGCCTGGTAAAGGCCCCTGTTTTGGCATACAATCGGGGCAAGAGTGAACAAGCTGGCGCGCGGCCATGCGCATGTTATGCATCAATACGGCATTTTTGTGAGTTATTCCCGCCGCGATGCCTCCTTTGCCAGCCAAATCGTCGACCTCCTGAGGCACCTGGCCCCCCCTTACGTGGATGTCTGGATTGACTACCGGGACATCCGCCCTGCCGACCGCTGGCGCGACGAAATCCAAGCAGCCCTGGCCAGCCGACACCTGCTGATCCTGATCCTCTCCCCCGACGCCGTGGCTTCCGCATACGTGCGGCAGGAATACAGCGCCTTTCTGCATACAGAGCGGCCCATCCTGCCCCTGTACTACCGGGAGGCTGCCCTGCCGGACGCCATCAGCGCCATTCAATACATCGACTGTCGGCCTTATGGCCGCGCCCCTGCCCCGGAGGCGTGGAACGCGCTCGCCGCGCGGGTCAGCGAGGCCGTATGGCGCGAACGCCTTGCATGGCTCAACGGCCTTTTCGCCGAACAGCCGCCCGCCCAGCGCCCGCCCCTGGCCGGGGACCTGGTGAAGTCCGGGGACCCGCAGGCCGTGGACGCACTGGTCGATCAATTCAAGCTGGAGCTTGGCAGCGAAATGGCAGACGACACGATAGCGCAGTGGTACATCCACCACCTGTGCCGGATAGTCAGCGACGAGGCCAGGGAAGCCCTGCGCCGCCTGCGAGACGCCTACGGAACGGACGCCCATCCCCTGCTCAAGCGCGCCTTCGCCCGCTGCAAGCTCCTGAAAGGTGATGCCCCATGAAACGCACAATTTCTGTTCTTGTGAGCGTGCTGGCCCTTGTGGGGGCCGTTACGCCCGCCCCCCTGCTGGCCGCCCCGCCCGAACAAGCCGACCCCTGCTCGCTCCAGGCCATCGTCGAGGAGGTCGGCGAGATCACCCACCTCTCCGAGGAGACCCCCGCCATCATCATCGTCGAGGAGGCGCACAACAGCGTGCTGGGCCAACTGGAAGCGGCGGTGATGCTGATCCGCCTGCACAAGCGCTGCCAGCTCGATTTCGTCGGCGTGGAGGGGGCCTTCCCGGAGGAGAGCGAGGCCTTCGACACGACCTGGTTCCAGCCCTCGGAGGAGCGGGCAAGGCTGGGGGTGGCGGTGAGCCTGCTGGCGGAAGGGGAGATCAGCCAGGCCGAGTTCATGGCGCTGGCCTTCCCGGAGATGGTCCTGCGGGGAATCGACGACCGCGCGCACTACTACCACCCGGAGGAAGAGTACACCTACGCAGCCCTGAACCTGCTGCAGGCCATATCGGTCGTGCTGATGCCGACGGAGACGTACCGGGAATTCGCGGAGGTCCGCGAGCAGTTGGACGGCCTGGACCCGGAGGCCCCGGACTACGAGGAGCGCTTTGACGCGCTCTACGAGCGGTACATCACGCTGGGCTTCCACAGCGACCCGTGGGTCTCCGAACACTACGACATCCTGAGCGGGGGCGCGATCACGTCCATCACGGCGGAGATTCAGGAGCTGGGCGTGATCATCGAGCGGGCGGAGGCCATGCGGGAGGACTTCCGGCGGGAGCTGAACGCCAACGTGGACGACTACATCGCCCCGGCGAACGTACTGCTCCAGTTCTACCGGGACGCGAAGCTGCGCAGCGAAACGATGACCAGGCAGATGATGGACCACCACCGGAACCGCCCGGAGGCGCTGCTGGGCATGATGATCGGGGCGGGGCACACCGAGCACGTGGTGGAGCTGTTCGAGGGGGCGGGGATCCCGATAGCGGTGATCGCCCCGCTGTCGCTGCGGGACGAGAGCGAGGCCGGGAATCTGAGCTATGAAGCTTACGAGCGGAAAACGCAGGCGCTATCCGTGGACGGCGAGCACGGGCTGGGGGCGCTGCTGGACGGGCGCAGCGCGCAGATCAAACCGCCGATGGTGCTGAGCAGGGCATGGTTGCGGGCCAAGGCGCTGGTGTACCTGGCCATCGACGCGATAGCCATGGCCGCTGCCTCTGGGGAGCGCGATCCTGAGGCGGTGGAGGCGGCGGTGCAGGCGGCGGTGGGCGGGGGTGGCCTGCCGCCGTACATCACCGTGCACTACGATACGCTGGAAATGGCGCCGGACCCCGAGGGGAACCTGACCCAGGTGATCTTCGCCCTGACCATCACCCTGGAGGAGAAGCGAACGGTGACCGTGTGGGTGCGGGCGGCCTGGCAAGAGGAAGCCGAGGACATCGACAGGGGCGACCTGGAGGATGCCCTGCTGGCGATCATCCGGCGCATGCGGGAAGCGGAGGAGGAAGAAACGGAGGAGGCCGAAGCGGAACCGGAGGCCGAAACAGAAAAGCGGATCACGCCCAACACCACGGCCATCTTCGGGCAAGCCCAGGAGGAGGTGCAGGCTCACATCATCCACGACTGAGGGCCGCGCGCGCCCCGCCCGGCCCCCGCCGCCCCCGGCGTGGAGGGGTTGCTGTGGCGGGGCGCGCCCGTTATAGTTAAGCAGGCTGGCGCGCCCTGCGCGGAGCCTGTCCCCCGCAGGGGACTTCGTTTTGATAATCGGGGAGCTACCCGTATGAAGAAACCGATAGTCCTCCTACCCACCTACAACGAGGCAGAGAACGTATCCGACATGGTCCAGACTCTGATGGCGCTGCCCATCGAAGGGCTGGAGGTCATGGTGATCGACGACAACTCGCCGGACGGGACGGGGCAGATCGCGGACGAGCTGGCGGGGGAGCTTGCGGGGCGGGTGCACGTGCTGCACCGCCCGGTGAAGGACGGGCTGGGCAACGCCTACAAGGACGGCTTCCGGCGGGCGCTGGGGATGGGGGCGGACATGCTGATCCAGATGGACTGCGACTTCAGCCACCCGCCGGAGAAACTGCTGGAGATGATCCCGAAGGCGGCGGAGTACGACCTGGTGGTGGGGTCGCGCTACGTGAAGGGCGGCAGCCTGGACACGCGGTGGGGCTGGCGGCGCAAGCTGCTGAGCTGGTGGGCGAACCGGGTGTACATCGGGGCGATCCTGCGCACGCGGACGCACGACGCGACGGGGGGCTACCGGGTGTGGAACCGCTACGTGATCGAGAGCATCGACCTGGACAGCATCCGCTCCAACGGGTACATCTTCCAGGCGGAGATGGTCTTTGTGACCGAGCGGCTGGGCTACAGCGTGTACGAAGTGCCGATCCACTTCATGGAGCGGCGGCTGGGCGTGAGCAAGATGAGCCTGCGCATCCAGCTTGAGGCGGCGCTGCGGGTGTGGCAGGTGCTGCTGCGGCACCGCCACCTGACCCCGGCGGACCGCCGCCCGGTCCCGGCGGCCTGAGCGAGCGGAGAGGGCACGGGATGGACGCGGGCAGCGCACGCCAGCGCGCCGCGCAGCAAGCCCTGCACAGGCTGGGCCTCTTCCGCACGCTGGCGGATTACACGCCGGCGCTGGCGGGCACGATTCCGCTGGGGGTGGACATCGCAGGCAGCGACCTGGACGTGATCTGCGAGGCGCGGGACCTGGACGCCTTCGAGGGCAGGCTGAGGGATGCCTTTGGGGACCGGGCAGGATTCTGGCTGCGGCGCATCCGGCGCAACGGCCTGCCAGCGGTGGTGGCGGGCTTCCGTTACGGGGGTTTCGCCATCGAGGTGTTCGGGCAGCCGCGCCCGGTGTGGGAGCAGGACGCCTACCGGCACATGAGGGTGGAGGCGCGGCTGCTGGACATCGGGGGCGAGGCGGCCCGCCGCGCGATCCGCCGCCTGAAGCGGGCCGGGCTGAAGACCGAACCGGCCTTTGCCCGCTATTTCCGGCTGGAAGGCGACCCCTTCCAACGCCTGCTGGAACTGGATACCCTGGACGAGGCAGCGCTGCGCGCCCTGGTGGGCGGCGGCCAGGACCGCTGTCGGGAAGGCAAGGCCGATGACGCTGATCACCCCTGAACACCTCATCCGCTCGCTGCGGAGGACGCCGGTGCTGCTGGACGCGGTGCTGTGCGGCGTGACGCAGGAGCGGGCCTGCGTGGCGACGGACGGCCCCGACGGCTGGAGCGTGCTGCACGTGGTGTGCCACCTGCGGGACTTCGAGGCGATCTTCTTCCAGCGGGCGCGGCGCATGGTGGAGGAGGAGCGGCCCACCCTGGCGGCCTACGACCAGGAGGCGCTGGCCGTGGAGCGCGACTACGGGGGGCAGGACCTCAACGAGGCTTACGGACTCTTCCTGGAGGCGCGCCGCCGCTTCGTCGCCTGGCTGGAGGAACGCGCGCCGGAGGATTGGGGGCGGGTGGGGCTGCACCCGGAGCACGGCGAGTATACCCTGCTGGAGCAGGTGCTGTACGTGCCGCTGCACGACCTGGACCACCTGCAACAGATGGCCCGCGCGCTGGGCCTGCCCTGCGACGACACGGCGGGGCAGTTTGGGCTGGCCCTTGCGTAGCGCAAGGACTGGCGGCGGAGGCGGCGAGCGCCCCCTAGCAGGCTATAATAGCCTCCGCGCGAGATGGGCTGAGCCTGCTTTCCACGACCTGACCACGACCTGAGCTGCGTATGATGCGACGAACCCTGCCCGACCTGGGGATCATCCTGCTGCTGCTGGCGCTGCCGCTGATCTTCTTCGCGCCGGTGACGCTGGGCGACCGCACGCTGCTGCCCGCCGACAACTTGTACCAGTGGCAGCCCTTCGCGGCGTATCGGGAGGTGGTCCGCGCGCCGGAAGTGCCGCACAACGGCCTGCTCTCCGACCTGATCCTGGAGAACTATGTATGGAAGCAGTTCATCCGGGAGAGCATCGCCGGCGGCGAGATTCCGCTGTGGAACCCGCACCTCTTCGCGGGGGTGCCCTTTCTGGCGGCGGGGCAGCACAGCGCGCTCTATCCGCTGAGCGTCATCTTCTACGCCCTGCCGCTGGCGAGCGCCTACGGCTGGTACACGGTGATCCAGCTCTGGGTGGCGGGGCTGTGCATGTACGCCCTGGGGCGGGGGCTGGGCCAGGGGCGGACGGGGGCCACGGTGGCGGCGGTGAGCTGGCAGCTCAGCGGGTGGTTCCTGGCGCGGGTGGTGTTCCCCATGATCCTGGGGGCGGCGGCCTGGCTGCCGCTGCTGCTGCTGATGGTGGAGTACGTGATCCAGGCGCGGCCCCTGCGGGGGCGAGCGGCGTCCATGCCCTGGGCGGCGGGGGGCGCGGTGACGCTGGGGCTGGTGATCTACGCCGGGCACGTGGAGATCACGTACTACACGCTGCTCATCGCGGGGTTCTACGGGGGGGCGCGGCTGCTGAGCGGCTGGTGGCGGCAGCGGCGGGAGGCGGGAGTATGGGGGAGGCTGGCGCGGCGGGCGGGCTGGCTGCTGGCGATGGTGGGGCTGGGGCTGGGGCTGGGGGCGGCGCAATTCCTGCCGCTCTTCGAGCTGGCGAGCCAGAACTTCCGGGCCGGGTCGGCGACGCTGGAGCAAATCCTGGGGTGGGCCTACCCGCCCCGGCGGATCATCGCCTTCCTGATGCCCAACTTCTTCGGCAGCCCGGCGCACCACGCCTACTGGGACGTGTTCAGCGGCGAGACGGTCCCGGCGACGGTCAACGCGCTGGGGGAGCCGATCCACACGATCTACTGGGGGATCAAGAATTACGTGGAGGGGGGGGCCTACCTGGGCATCCTGCCCATGGCGCTGGCGGCGTTTGGGCTGGTGGCCGCCTGGGGAGGCCGCCGCGAGACCGGAGCGACGGACGGGCCGCCCTACCGGGGCATCTTCGCGGCGCTGGGGGCGCTCTCCCTGACGTTTATCTTCGGGCTGCCGACCTACGCATTGCTCTATTACCTGCTGCCCTTCATCGACCAGTTGCACTCGCCGTTCCGCTGGGTCTTTGCGCTGACGCTATCGATGGCGGCCCTGGCCGGGTATGGGGCGGATGCCCTGGCGCGCGCCGTGCAGACCGACTCCGACGGGGCGCGCTCGCGCCGGTGGGCGGGGGTGTTCGGTTGCGGGTTGGTCGGGGCGGGTACAGCCGTGCTGGTAGCGCTGGGGCTGAGCCGCCTCGTTTACCCGCAGATCGAGCCGCTGGTGGAGCAGGCCCTGCGCTCGCTGGCGCTGGCGGAGCGAGCCTTTGCCGACGCGCGCATGTTCTACAGCTACCAGTTCCGCAACGCGCTGCTGCTGGGGGTGTTCCTGGCGGCGGCGGGGGGCGTCTTTCTGCTGGGCGGGCGGCTGCGGTCCAGCGGTGGCTGGACATGGCTGCCGCGCCGCCTGGGGGGGCGGACGGCCTGGGAACGGCTGGCCGTTGCGTCATGGCAAGGGCTGGCGGTTGCCGTGATCGCGCTGGACCTGATGGCGGCCCTGTGGGGCTTTAACCCGGCGGCGGACCCGGCGCTGCTGGACTTCACGCCGCCGGCGCTGGAGTGGCTGCAAGGGCAGTACGCGCAGCACGGCCCCTTCCGCATCACCACCCTGGACGCGCCCGGCGCGGCCACGATGAACGCCAACATCCCCTGGATGTTCGGGCTGGAGGACGTGCGGGGCTACGACAGCATCATCCCCAAGCGGTACACTGACACCATGGCGCTGATCTCGCCGCAGTTCCAGCTTGAGTTCAACCGCGTCGCGCCGCTGACCACGGACCACCCGGAGGCGCTGGACTCGCCGCTGTTGGACCTGCTCAACGTGCGTTACGTGGTTACCGAGGCCGAGATCGAGCGGCCCGGCTGGCGGCTGGCCTACGAAGACGGGGCCGTGCGCATCTACGAGAACGAAGAAGTGATGCCGCGCACCTTCACGCTGCCGGAGCGGGCCACGCTGACCTACGACAGGCCAGAAGCCTTTGGCCACCTGGTGGAGCAGCCGGGCATCGACCCGCGCAGGGCCGTGCTGCTCTACGACCCGGAGGGGGTGACCAGCACGGCGGGGGCGCTGCTGGACGCGGAGCCGGTTCCGCAACGGATCACGGAGTACCGCAACATCCAGGTGACAGTGGAAGCGACGGTGGCGGAGCCATCCTGGCTGGTGCTGGCGGACAGCTACTTCGAGGGCTGGCGGGCCTACATCCGCCCGGCGGGGTCCGGCGAGGACCAGGAGCACCAGCTCCCGGTGCAGTTAGTGGACGGCAACTTCCGGGGGGTGTTCATCGACCCGGCGGCGCTGGCCGAGCACTATGCCCAGGAGGTCGATTCCGGCCAGGTGACGCTCTCCGACAGGTGGCTGGTGCGCTTCCGCTACAGCCCGGCCAGCTTCCAGGTGGGGGCGTTCCTGAGCTTCATTGCGGGGGCGGTGCTTCTGTTTGGGGTGGGGGTGTGGCTGTGGCGGTCGCTCTACGTGGCCCGCGAGGAGGGGGAGGCGGGCACGGTGCGGCGGCTGGCGAAGAACAGCATCATGCCCATCGTGATTAACCTGTTCAACAAGGGGATCGACTTCGCCTTCGCCTTCATTATGTTGCGCGTGCTGGGGCCGGAAGGCGCGGGCATCTACTACTATGCCATTGTCGTCTACCTGTGGTTCGACATCCTGACCAACTTCGGCCTCAACACGTACCTGACGCGGGAGGTGGCCCGGCGGCGGGAGCAGGCCGGGCGCTACCTGCTCAACACCAGCGCGCTGCGGCTGGCGCTGGTCGGGCTGGGCGTGCCGCTGCTGGTGGGCTTCTTGCTGGCGCGGCAGGGATTGGTCTCGCCGCCGCTGGACCCCACCGCCATCGCCGCCATCGGGCTGCTCTACGCCGGCCTGCTGCCCTACAGCCTGAGCACCGGGCTGACGGCGCTGTTCTACGCCTTCGAGCAGGCCGAATACCCCGCCGCCATCGCCACCGTCGGCACCATCTCCAAGGCCGTGCTGGGCCTGGGGGCGCTGCTGCTGGGGTGGGGGGTGATCGGGCTGGCGGGGGCAAGCATCGCCACCAACCTGATCGTGCTGGGGGTGCTGCTGTGGGCGGCGCGCCCCCTGATCTGGCCGGAGGGGGGAGGTTTTCGATTGCAGGTCGCCCGCCCGGAAGGCCCGCTGGTGCGGCACATGATCTTCGAATCGTGGCCGCTGATGATCAACCACCTGCTGGCGACGCTGTTCTTCAAAGTGGACGTGATCCTGATCGAGGCGATCAATGGGGTGAACGTGGTGGGCTGGTACAGCACGGCCTACAAGTGGCTGGACGCGCTGAACATCATCCCGGCCTTTCTCTCCGCAGCGCTGCTGCCGGTGATGAGCCGCCAGGCGACGGAAGACCCGCCGGCCCTGGTGCGCAGCTACCGGCTGTCGGTAAAGCTGCTGGTGATGGTGGCGCTGCCGGTGGCGGTGATGACGACCTTCCTGGCGGGGACGCTGATCCTGGTGCTGGGGGGGCCGGAGTTTCTGCCGGACGGGGCGGTGGCGCTCCAGTTGATGATCTGGAGCATCCCCATCGGGTGGGTGAACAGTGTGACGCAGTACGTGCTGATCGCGCTGGACCAGCAGCGCGTGCTGACGCGGGCCTTCCTGCTGGCGGTGATCTTCAACGTGGCGGCCAACCTGGTCTTGCTGCCGCTATACAGCTATCGGGCGGCGGCGGTGATCACTTTTTTCAGCGAGGCGCTGCTGCTGGGGCTGTTCCTGCAAGTGCTGAGGCGGACGCTGCGCGCCCGCCTCCCTGCTGATGCGGAGGCGCGGGCGATTCCCTTATGGGGCCTGGTCTGGCGTCCGGGGCTGGCGGGGGCGGCGATGTTGGGGGCGATGGCGGCGCTGTGGGGGGTAAACGGCGGGCAGGCCCTTGCGTTACAGCAAGGAGTAGCCGTGCTGGCGGGGGTGGCGGTGTACGCGGTGGCCCTGCCAGCCCTGCGGCCCTTCGACGCGGCGGAACGGGCGCAACTGGCGCTGCTGCTGCCGCAACGGCTCCAGGCGCGGGCCAGCGCCGCCGCCGGGGGCGAGTGAGGTCGGCGGCGCACAGCGGCAGGGCACGCCGGGAAGCGGCTACTGCACGTAGCTCTCGACGGAGCCGGGCTTGAGGTTGCGCTGGTCCACCACGGCGAAGGGAACCCTCTCCTCGCCTTTTTCCCTCCTGGCCTCGTAAGGACGCACGGGGACCACTTCCAGGTTCAGCCGCTCGTCGTTCACCAGCTCGCGGGTAAAGGGATTGCCGACGACGGCGAGGGTCATCTGGCGGTCCGCCTTGCGGAGGGTGAAGCGGTAGACCAGGATATAGCGGCCCTCGCCGAACCAGTGGGTCTGCACCTCCACGCGGCTATCCAGCAGCCAGCCCTGGCCCAGGTACCACAAGAGCTGGTCCCCGGCGGCATACTGCTGGGAGTGGGGAGACCAGTAACGCCACTGCTGATACCCACCACCGTAGTACTGCAAGATTTTTGCGCTTGCCTGCCGGCTCACCATGGGTCCCTCCTCTTCTTCTCCTTCAACAACGGCCCAAACATCACAGCACGCTTTTTTCACCAGCCTGGGTCCCATTAGCCTGATTATAGGCCACCAGCGTTAAAGGCACGTAAAAGCCTTTTTAACATTATATGAGAAAAAGGTTAGCCCTGTACAGTGAGGAACGGCCCGGCCCCAGGGGAGCAAGAAAAAGCCAAAAAGCAAACGCCCCCATAGCGGGGGCGCTGCCTGAGCCACACAGCCGATGAGCGCGGGGAGGGACGCTAGCCCCCTTCGTCCACGCGCTCGACGATGATGGTGACGCGGGCCACGGCGGCGGCCAGGGCGGCCACGGCGGCCAGGATCACCGCCGGGAGGGGGGCGAAGATGGCGACGGCGCTGGCGCCGATGACGCCCAGGGTGAGGGAGACCTCCAGCAAGACCTTGTCGTCCTGCTTGATGATCAGGCGGCGCACGTTGCCCTCGTTGATGAGGCGCTCGACTTCCTTGACCAACTGATTACCGGCCACGCTGATCTCCTCGGCAAAGGTCTTCTCCTGGCCCCTGGTCTCTGCCTCCGGAGCGCCCAGCGGCTCCTGCTGCTGCTCCTCCTGAGGGGTCGGTTGTTCCATGTCAGACATTGGGTCATCCTCCGTTTTTTGCCTTATGCTGTTGTCCTGGTGGGTTGGGCGCAGGGCGCGGGCGCGGCCCCCTGCCCCGCCGGATGCACTCTGCTGCTAATCTATACGCAGGGGGCGCGGCAAAGTTTCACCGCCGGGCGAGGGGAAAGCGCCCCAGCGGACGGGGGGCGAGTAGTACGCGGCAAGCGGCTGTGATACAATGCGCTTCACCACCGAGAGGCCGGGGAGGGGAGTGTGTCCTCGCTAACGCCCAACATCTGGCAGATGCAGTCCCGGCGGGACATCGAGGGGCTGACCGAAGCGCTGACCAACGCTGACCCGGACGTGCGCAAACGGGCGGCGACGGCGCTGCGCACCCTGGACGCGGCGGAGGCCGTGCCCGCGCTGGAGGCGGCGCTGGCCGTGGAAGACGACTGGCAGGCGCAGGAGCACATTGTGGCGGCCATCCAGTACCTCTCCCGCGAGAGCCGGCTGAGCATGATGATCCGGACGCGGGACGTGGCAGGGCTGACCAGCCTGCTCTACAGCCCGCAGGTGGAGGAGGTGATCAGCGCGGCGGAGGCGCTGGGCGAGCTGGGGGACCGGGCGGCGGTGGAGGCGCTGGTGGCGGTTTTCCACAACCAGCACAACCCGGATATGGTGCGGCTGGCGGCAGCCGAGGCGCTGATCAAGCTCCAGTGCGCGCCGGGGGTGGTGACGCTGCTGGCGGCGCTGCGGCGGGATGACTGGCAGGTGCGGCGCAACGCGGCGGCCATCCTGGGGCAGTTGCAGGCCACGTGGGCGACCCCGGCGCTGGTGGTGGCGCTGCACGACGAGAACGCCATTGTGCGGCGGACGGCGCTGGCGGCGCTGCGGCGGATCGGCACGCCGGAGGCGATGCAGGCGGTGGAGGGCTTTGTGGAGGAGCCGGAAATCGCCGAGGAGGACGAGTCCTTCGAGGAGGAGCCGTTCGGGGAGGCGGACGAGGAGTCCGCGCCGGGAGAGGGCCAGCCAGCGGGGGAGCAGCCAGCGGTTGAAGCGGCGGCGATGGACGCGCCCGGCGAGGAAGAGGCGGCGGAAGCAGGGCGGCCCGACGAGGCCCAGGCGGGCGAAGCACGCGCCACCGACGGCGCAGAGGCAACGGCGGCGCAGGAGCGGGACGGCTCCCCCGCAGCGCGGGCCGACATCCCGGCGGCGGGGAACCCATCCCCGGAAGCCACGCCACCGGACAGCACCCCGGACGGATAATCCCCCTTAACTCATCCCCCCCACCCTACAACTCAGGAACAGGGACCCTGGCAGTCGTAGCGCAGGGTATAGCCCCCGCCGCCGCCCAGGGCGTCGCGGATGATGATGCGCCAGTTGCCGCCGCTACCGGCCAGGGGGGCGGCAAAAGCCTCGATGGGGCCGTCGCTGGCGTTGAAGTCCTCCTCGTAGACGCCCCAGGTGGCCGACTCGATGGTGAGCACGGGGTCCCAATCGCTGAGGGCGGTGACCTCGAAGAAGTCGTAGGAATCCGGCCCGACGCCCTGCGGCTCAAAGACCCAGACCTCCTGGCCGCCCTGGGGCACGACGCCGGTGACCGTGTTGCCCTCCTCGATGCGGCGGCCCCGGAAGAAGAGGTATGCGCCGGAGGGCGGCGTGCCGTAGAAGGGGGCATAAGGCGTGGGGGACGGCTCCACCGTGGGGCTGGGCAGGGCGACGATGTCCACGGAGGGGCCGGGCCGGGTGGCCTGGAGCGGAGGGCCGATGGCGACGGCCTGCGGCAGGGCGGGGAGGGGCAGAAAGGCGGTCGGCGCGCTGAGCGGCTCCAGGCGGAGGGGCGCGGCCACCTGGTAGCCGTCCGCCCCGGCCAGGGGGGCGCGCAGCTCGGTCCCGGCGGGGGCGCGGAGCGGCGCTCCGTCGTCGGCGGTGGTCTCCGCCTGGCCCTGCAGGACGGCGAGGCGCATCTCGCCGCCGCCCTGGGCGCGGACGAGCAGGGTCCCCACGAACTGCACGGCCAGGCCGTTGACGGTGAGGCTGGCGGGCTGGCCGGTGGCGTTCTGGAGGAGCACGCCGGGCAGGGGGGCGCTATCACAGGCGGGCGGCCCGCCGGTCTGCACGCGCATGCTGTGGAAAGGCGCGCTGCCGTCCCCGGCGTCGGAGACGAGCGCCTCACCGAAGAGGGCCACCGTCACCGACTGGCCGGGCGGGTCGGCGGGCACGCGGAGCAGGGCCAGGCCCCAGGCCGCAGCGGCGGGGTCGAAGGGGAAGGTCCCCACGCGGCTGACCGCTGCCAGCGGGGCGCGGTCGCCCGGCGCGGCGAAGCCCGGGACGGCGGCCCCGGCGAGGGGGACCAGGGCAGCGCGGGGCGAGGCCAGGCAGGCCTCACCGAGGGCCATCCCCTGGCAGCGGGACGCGGCGGCGCGGGCGGCATTGCCGACCACCTGCCCGCAGGCGAGCTGCGGCGTGGGGGAGGGGGTCCAGGTGGGCGGCAGGGGGAGGGGCGTCTCGGTGGGCGGCACGGGGGTGGGGGTGGGCAGGGCCAGCGGGGTGAGCAGGATGTTATCCGGCTGGCGGGAGCAGCCGAACAGGGCCAGGAGGAACAGGCTGAGGCTGAGCAGCGCTATACGGGGGGACATGGCACCCTCCTGCGAACGGAAGCGGGCAGCGCGCCGCAACACGCCCCCAGTGTACGCCATAGCGCCCCGGCGGGAAAGCGGCGCGAGGCCGAGGGGGCACTCCAAAGTCGGCGCATTGAGGCCGGGAACAACGGGGGCGCGGCCCACCGCGCCGCCAGCGGGGGGCTGTCGCGTGACGGGCGACGACACGGGGAAGAGCGGGCGTTTTTGCACAAAACCCCGCGCCCAAGCCGGAAGCAGCCAGGGCCGCAAGCGGGACCCAAGCCGGCGCGGCGGCCCCCAAGCTCGACTTCAGCGCCCGGCGCTGCTCACGGCCTGGGCCTCGCTCTCCGGCTCCTGGCAGCGCTCCCGGAAGACCTGGCCCTTGCAGCGCTCCCATTCCTCGTCGGTGCGCAGGGTGATGACGCGGAAGGCCTCGGCGTAGGCCATCTCCTTGCCCCTGGCCCGTTCGGCGGCCCACTGGCGGATGCGCTCGCCGGGGTCCCAGCCGTCCATCTGGCTGGCGTGGGCCTTGAGGGCGGCGATCTTGAGATCGATGGTCTCGCTGATGTCCACCCAGGTGTTGGGGTTCTGCCAGGTGCTGACGTAGACCTTGCGCGTCTCGTGGGCCTCCAGGCCCTCCTGCTCCAGGTCCTTAAAGAGGGTGGGCATGCCCGCCGCCGGGAAGACGGCGTCCAGGGCCGCCGCCGCAGCGGCGCGATGGTCGGGGTGGTTGATGTAGTTCTCGCCGACGAAGAGGGCGGTGGGGTCGCCGGTGATGACCACCTCCGGGCGGAAGCGGCGGATCTCCCGCACCAACTGGCGGCGGAGGGTGATGGTGTTTTCCAGGATGCCGTCCTGGTAGCCGAGGAAGATCACGTCGTGGACGCCGACGAGGCGGGCGGCCTCCCGCTGCTCGCGCTCGCGGATGCGGGCGGCCTCCTCCAGGGTGATGTGGGGGTCTTTGATGCCGACCTGGCCGCTGGTGCACAGCACGTAACGAGCCTGCGCCCCATCGCGGACCCAACGGGCCACCGTGCCGGCGCAACTGAACTCGATGTCGTCCGGGTGGGCGAAGATGACCAGCACCCGCTCTGGGGTGTAGCGTGCGTTGTTGGAGAAGCCCATTTGCCCAAATCCTCTCAGAACACTACAATAACCACAGATTGATGCCGCAAATAGTGGCCGGATTTTAGCAACGGCGGCGGCGGTTTGCCAGCGAGGCCGCCCCCTACCTCCCCGGCCCATCTTTCCAAAAGTATTTAACCCTTCGCAAAAAGTTTAGAGCGGTTTTAGAATCATAACCTTTTTTATTTGGGTTTTGTGTTACACTACCAATGATTCTAACCGGGCCGCATCCTCGGAGATAGCTGCATGAGGAAACGCATTCTCTATATCGAGGACAACTACTCCAACCGCATCTTAGTCCGGCGCATCCTGGAGGCGGAAGGCTTCGAGGTGATGGAGGCCGACAACGCGGTCGAGGGCCTGGAAGCGGCCCAGAAATCCCCCCCAGACCTGATCCTCATGGACCTGAGCATGCCGGAGCTGGACGGCCTGACAGCGGCGCGCGCCCTGCGGCAGACGCCGGGGCTGGAACACGTGCCGGTGGTGGCCCTGACGGCGCACGTGATGCAGGATGACCGCCGCCGCGCGCTGGAGGTCTGTGACGGTTACATTCCCAAACCGATCGACGTGGACAGTTTTCCCACGGAGGTATGGCGTTACCTGAGGAGCTGATGGTTGCCATGGCACAACAGAACAACCGGCGGGCGGTGGAGCCGAGCGAGGCTTACGTGCTGGTGGTGGAAGACAACGTGCCGAACTTCGTGCTGATCGCACGGATGCTGGCGTTTATGGGGGTGCAGCACTGCGAATGGAAGACGAGCGGCTGGCAGGTTGTCCAGTTCGCCGATACGCTGCCCCGCGTTGACCTGATCCTGCTGGACATCCGGCTGCCCTACGAAGACGGCTACCAGGCGCTGCAAAAGCTGCGCAAGAATCCCAAGCTCAAAGACACGCTGATCATCGCCGTGACCGCCGAGGCCAGCGAGGCCCAGATGCGCCGCGCCCGCAGCGCGGGCTTCGACGGCTTCCTGGGCAAGCCGCTGGACCCCGACCGCTTCCCGGACCAAATCCGGCGCATCCTGTCCGGCGAGCCGGTATGGGAGTGGCGCTGACCCCCCCACAGGAGTGACCTGCCATGCCCCAAGAACCTTCCCCGCGCGACCTGGCCGACACCGCCCCCGACCCGACGGGGCCGGAGGCCGCCCTGGCGGCGGAGCGCAGCCTGCTGCGCACGCTGATCGACACACTGCCGGACTACGTCTACGCCAAAGACGCCCAGAGCCGCTTTATGCTGGCCAACGAGTCGGTGTGCCGGGTGATGGGGACCACGCCGGAGGACGTGGTCGGCAAGACCGACTTCGACTTCTTCCCGGAAGCGGTGGCGGCGCAGTACTACGCCGACGAGCAGGCGGTGATGCGCTCCGGGCAGCCCCTGATCAACAAGGAGGAGCCGGTCCCCGACCGGGAGGGCCGCGAGCGGTGGATTCTGACGACCAAGATTCCCCTGCGCGATGGCGAGGGGAAGGTGGTGGGGCTGATTGGGGTGGGCCGGGACATCACGGAGCTGCGGGAGGCGGAGGCGGCCCGCGAGCGGCTGACGGAAGAGTTGGCGGCGCGGGCCACGCAGCTCCAGACGGCGGCGGAGGTCTCCCGCGCGGCCTCGTCGATCCTGGAGACAGAAGAACTGCTGCGGCAGTCGGTGGCGCTGATCCGCGAGCGGTTTGGCCTCTACTACGTGGGCATCTTTCTGCTGGACGAAAGCGGGCGGCAGGCCGTGCTGCGGGCGGGGACAGGGGAGGCAGGCCGCCAGATGATGGCGACCGGGCACAAGCTGGAGGTGGGCGGCACGTCGATGATCGGCTGGTGCATCGCCAACCGGCAGGCGCGCATCGCGCTGGACGTGGGGCAGGACGCGGTGCGCTTCGAGAACCCCTTTCTGCCGAAGACGCGCTCCGAGATGGCGCTGCCGCTGATCAGCCGGGGGCAGCCCATCGGGGCGATGACCATCCAGTCCACGCAGGAGGCGGCCTTCAGCCAGGAGGACATCACCGTCTTGCAGACGATGGCCGACCAGCTTGCCAACGCCATCGCCAACGCCCGGCTGCTGGACACGCTGGCCCAGGAGCGGGGGCTGCTGCGCACGCTGATCGACAACATCCCGGACTACGTCTTCTTCAAGGACCGCCAGAGCCGCATCCTGATCAACAACAAGGCGCACGCGGTGACGCTCTTCGGCGCGCCCTCGCCGGAGGAGGTGGTGGGCAAGACGGACTTCGACTTCTTCCCGCGCGAGCTGGCGGAGCAGTATTACGCCGACGAGCAGGGGTTGATGGCGCGGGGCGAGGCGCTGGTGGACATCGAGGAGCGGAGCGTCAAGCCGGACGGCAGCGAGACCTGGCACCTGACGACCAAGATTCCGCTGCGGGACAGCGAGGGCAAGGTGGTGGGGCTGGTGGGCATCGCCCGCGACATCACCGAGCGCAAGCGGGTGGAGCAGGAGCGGGAGCGGCTGCTGGAACAGGTGCAGGAGCACGCCCGGCGCGAGGAGCGGCTGAACGCCATTGCGGCCCGCTTGCAGGAGCACACGGACATCGCCGCGCTACTCCAGATCGCCGTGGAGGAGCTGGGGGAGGCGCTGGGGGCGCGGGTGGGGCGCGTGCGGCTGAGCGTGCCGGAGCAGGAAGGCCAGGGCAACGGCGGACCCAGCGCCGGGGCCTGAGCGACCGCCACCACGGGGACGCCCGCATAGCAGAGGAGGGCTGCCATGCCCAGATGGTTAACACGACCCCTTAACCTGAAGCATTATCCAGGGCCGGTGGAGCGCCGCCAGGCCGTGGCGGCCTACATCATCGTCGGAGCGGGGCTGCTGGTATCGCTGGCCATTGTGCTGATGATGCTGTTTGCCCCGCCGCCGGAGACGCGCCAGCGTGGCCTCATGCTGGCCGGGGGCCTGGCCGCGCTGGCCGTGTTCCTGCTGGCCGGGGCGGCGATAGCCAGGGGCAGGCTGGCGGTGGCGCGGTGGCTGCTGCTGGGGGTGGTCTTTCTGGTCGTCTTCCCGCCGATGCTGGACGGCTGGTCCAGGCCGGAGCAGATCGTGTCCGTCACGCTGCTGATCACGCTGGCGGCGCTGCTGAGCAACGAGCGGGGGGTGCTGGCGGTGACGCTGCTGACGATGGTGGGGATCGCGGCGGTGATGCTGAGCCAGCGCGAGGCGGTGGGGGCGGCGCGGGCGGCCAGCATGGCGCTGGGCATGGCCCTGATGACGGGGGTCATCGGCGGGCTGACTTACCTGCTGGCGCAGGGATGGCGGCGCGGGCTGGCCCACATCAGCGAGCAGAGCGCGCTGCGGCGCACGCGCACGGTGCAGTTGAGCGGCCACATCGCCCAGCGCATCTTCCAGCGCCTGACCTCGGGCACCTTGTTTGCGGAGATGGTGGAATTGATTCGCAACAACTTTGCGGAAATCTACCACGCGCAAATCTTTCTGCTGGACGAGACGGGCCGGATGGCGGTGCTGGAGGCCAGCACGGGGTCGGTGGGCCGGGAGCTTCTGCTGCGGGGGCACCGCCTGGCGGTGGGCAGCCAGAGCGTGGTGGGCCAGGCGGCGGCCAGGGGGGAGCCGGTGCTGGTGAGCGACACGCAGGCCGATCCGGTGCACCGCCTGAACCCGCTGCTGCCGGAGACGCGGGCCGAACTGGCGCTGCCGCTGCTCTCTGGGGAGCAGGTGGTGGGGGTGCTGGACGTGCAAAGCCAGCGGCCCCACGCCTTTGGCCCGGACGACATCGATGCGCTGCAAACCCTGGCCAGCCTGGCGGCGGTGGCGCTGGACAACGCCCGGCTGTTTGCCCGGCAGCAGGCGGTGATCGCCGAGAACCAGCAACTGGTGGAGCAGGCCCAGGCCCAACTGGCCGAGATTCAGGCCCTGAACCGGCGGCTGACGCGCCAGGTGTGGGAGGAGTACCTGGGCAGCCAGCCGGTGGCCCCGGCGCTGACGGTGGACTTCGGCAGCGGGGCGATGACGCCCAACGCGAGCTGGACGCCGGGCCTGAGCAGCGCCGTGGAGGCCGGGGGGGCGGTGATCCAGGAGACGGAGGCGGGACGCACGCTGGCCGTGCCCATTCGCATCCGGGGGCAGGCGGTGGGGGCGATGGAGTTCGAGCTGGAGGGGGAGGCCCCCTTGCAGGAGGGGCAGATGGCGCTGGTGCAGGAGGTGGTCAACCGGCTGGCGCTCTCCCTGGAGAACGCCCGGCTGGTGGAACAGACGCAGGCCTTCGCCCGGCGCGAGCAACGGATCAGCGCGGCTTCGGCCCGCATGCAGCGGGCCAGCAACCTGGAGGCGCTGCTGAAGGTGGCCGCCGAGGAGTTCAACGCGGCGCTGGGGGGCAGCGAGACCCGCATCCGCGTGCAACTGGAGGCCCCACACGAAGCGAACGGGGGGAGCGCCCCTGAGGGAGGTGCGCCATGAAGGGTGGCCCGACAGGACGGTGGTGGCCGGGTTTGGGCAACTGGCCGATCCGTTACCAATTGCTGAGCGTGCTGATGCTGGCGGCCCTGCTGCCCCTGGCGCTGTTCATCGCCATTGAGTCCATCAACACCTACGTGAACACGGTGGAGCGGGTGGAGGTCTCCGTGCAGCGGGCGACCCAGGTGGGGGCGGCCTTTGTGGAGCGGGCGCTGGAGCGCGCCCTGACCGAGGTTTACAGCTCCAGCCGGGACCTGCGGCTTTCCTCCCAGGTGGCTTACCACGCCCGGACGCACAACACCGACCCCGCCTCCGAGCGGGTGGGCAACCTGGTGGAGCGGACAGTAGTGATCCTGGAAGATCACCTGGAGGAGCACCCCCTGTACCAGGCCATGCGCCTGCTGGCCCCGGACGGCAGCCTGCTGGCGGTGGCGGGGGGAGGCGCGCTCATGCCGGCGCTGGCCGACACCGCGCAGAGCGAACACCCGGCCTACCTGCAACTGAGCGCCCAGGAACTGCCCACGGACAGCGCCACCCTGCTGCAACCCTACCCCGACCCGGTAAGCGGGCAGCCGGTGCTGGAGGCGGCCACGCTGGTGGTGGAGGGGAACACGCTGCACGGCTACCTGATCTTCACGCTGGACTTCGAGCAGCTCACCAGCCAACCGCTGGTGGAGGTGGTGGGCGGGCTGGAAAACGAGATGCCGGGGGGCGAGACGCTGTTCCTGGTGGACGGCGAGGGGTGGCTGCTGACGCCGGTGCAGGGCATCGCGCCCTTCGAGCGGCGGGTCGGACCGGAGGAAGGGGAAGCGGGCGAGCAGGAGACATACGTCCGCGACTGGGGCGGCGGCCCACAGGTGGTGATCGGTGGCCGGACCGCGATCCCGGGCCACGGGTGGACGGTGATCGGGGAGGCGAACCGGGCCAGCATCCTGGAGGCGCAGCTCGCCGACCTGGCTTCCACCAGCGCGCCGACGCTGCTGCTGGTGGCGCTGCTGAGCCTGGCGCTGCTTTTCCTCGCCAACCAAATGCTGATCCGGCCCATCCAGAATCTGACGCGGGCGGCGCTGCAGATCGCGGGGGGCGACCTCTCGGCGGAGGTGCCGCCGACGCGGCGGGGGGACGAGATCGGCGCGCTGACCAGCGCCTTCGCCAGCATGACGGAGCAGCTTCGGGCCTCCATCGGGCAGTTGGAGCAGCGGGTGCGGGAGAGCACGCGCGACCTGGAGATCTCCGCCGCCATTGGGCGGGAGGCCTCTGCCTTGCAGCCGCCGGACCGGCTGCTGAACGGGGCGGTGAACCTGATCGTGGAGCGTTTCCCGGCCATTTACCACGCGCAGGTCTTCCTGCTGGACGAGGCGGGGCAGTACGCCAACCTGGTAGCCAGCACCGGCGAGGCGGGACGGGCGTTGTTGCAGCGCGGGCACCGGCTGCCGGTGGGCGGGGGCAGCGTGATCGGGCGGGCCACGGAGCGGGGGGAGACGGTGATCGTGGGGGACACGAGCAGCAGCCCGGTGCACCGCCGGAACGAATTGCTGCCGGAGACGCGGGCGGAGATGGCCCTGCCGCTGGTGCTGGGCAAGCGGGTGCTGGGGGCGCTGGACGTGCAGAGCAAGGCGGCCAACGTCTTCACGGAAGCGGAGCAGCGCACCTTCGAGATGCTGGCCGCGCAACTGGCGGTGGCGATCTACAACGCGCGGCTGTACGCGGAGGCGGAGCGGCGCGCCGCCGAGGTGGAGACACTCAACCGGCAGCTCACCCGCGCCACGTGGCAGGAGCTGCTCTTCAGGCCGGGGCGGCGGGGTTACCTGGCAGCTGCCGCCGGGCCAGGGGCCGCCGAGGACGGCGCGCAGGCGTGGAGTCCGTGGCAACGGGAGGCCATCCGCCAGCGGCAGGCGGTGCTCAGCCCGCCGCAGGAGGACGGGGGGTGCTACCTGGCGGTGCCGATCCTGGCGCGCGGGGAGGCGCTGGGGGCCGTGCAATGGCGGCTGCCCCGGCAGCAGGCGGACGCGCATACGCAGCAACTGGCGCAAGAGCTGACGGCGCGGCTGGCGATGACGCTGGAGAGCCTGCGCCTGCTGGAGCGCAGCGAGCGGCTGGCGGCGCGGGAGCGGCTGGTGAACCGCATCAGCAGCAGGCTGACGGAAGAGCCAAACTTGGAGCTGGTGCTGCAAACCGCCGTGCGGGAGCTGGCAGAAGCCCTGCGCCTGGAACGGGTGAGCATCCGGCTGGGGAAACCCGACGGCAGTCCTGAACACGGCCCTACGGAGGGCAGGCCATGACGAGGCTTACTTTTGTGCGGACGCTGCGGCGGCGCCTGGCCGCGCTGCCCCTGCGGCGGCGCTTGCAGATCGCCATCCTGGTGCCGATGGTGATCGGGGCGGTGATCCTGGTGTGGGTGGGCCGCAACCAGGTGCGCGATTCGGAGCTGCGGCTGGTGGGCAGCCAGCACCGGGAGATCGCGGAGGGGGTGACGAGCCGCATCACGACGCTGCTGCAAACGCTGCCGGACAGCACGCTGACGCTCTCCAACAGCGCCTCGCTGACGGCCCTGCTGGAGACGGATTACCGGCTGAGCAACCCGACGCTGGCCCTGCTCCAGCGCTCGCAACTGCTGCAACAGCGGGCGGAGGCGCTGAGCAACCTGACGGGCGAATTCTTCGAGCTGGTGCGGCGCTCCGGCGACTTTCAGGCCATCACGCTGGTGGGGGCGGACGGGGTGGAGCTGGTGCGGGTGGAGCACGACCGGTCGGGCAGCATGCCCCGCATCGCGCTGCCGAACGAGCTGCAGAACGTGGCGGAGGAGGACTTCTACCAGGAAACGATGGCGCTGGCCAGGGAGCGGGTTTACATCTCGCCGCTGCTGCTGCTGAGCGAGGGCGAGGGGCCGGAGGCGGCCTACATCCCCATCGTGCGGTTTGCCACGCCGGTGTTCCACCGGGGGGAGCGGGCGGGGCTGGTGGTGATCGACGCGCTGGGGGAGTCGTTCCTGCAATACGTGAGCGGCGCGGCGGCGCGGCAGTCGCTCTCAGCGGGCCAGGCGCTGGTGCTGGCGGACAGCCAGGGCAATTACCTGGCCGACACGCGGGAGGAGGATTTGCCCTCCGAGCCGGGCTACCACGGGCATCTGTTTGGGCTGGCGCGGGGCACGGGGGAGAGCGTGCCGCAGCGGGAGGCGTACCTGGCCGAGGCGCTGGCGGGGGAGGTGGCGGGCGTCCCGCTGGGCCGCCTGGTGGTGACCTCGCTGCGCTTCAACCCCTTCCAGACGCCGGTGGCGGGCACGCCGTGGACGCTGCTGGTGCTGGAGGAGAGCGGCTACGCGCTGGCGAACGTGGAGCGCTTCAGCCTGCTGTTCGCGGCGATCTCGCTGGGGATCGTGGCGGTGATGACGGTGATCGTGGGGACCCTCAGCGACGTGCTGATCCGCCCGCTGGACGAGGCGGCGACGATAGCCGACCGCATCTCCGGGGGGGACCTGGACGCGCGCATCCCCATCCACAGCCAGGACGAGATCGGGCGGCTGGCCCACGCGGTGAACACCATGACCTCGCGGCTGGTGGCCAACATCGCCTCCCTGGAGGAGCGCTTTAGGGAGCGCACGCGCGACCTGGAGGTGGCGAGCGAGATCGCCAGCGTGGCGGTGGGCATGCGGGACGTTCAGGTGTTGCTGAACCGCACGGTGGACCTGATCCGCGACCGCTTCGACTTCTACCACGTGCAGGTCTTCCTGGTGGACGCGGCGACGCAGCAGGCGCGGCTGGTAGCCAGCACGGGGGAGGCCGGGCAAAAGCTGCTGAGCCTGAACTGGTCGCTGGCGGTCGGCTCGGACTCGGTCATCGGCAGGGTGACGGAGCGCGGGGAGAACGTCATCGCGCTGGACACGGAGGACGCGGCAGTGCCGCACCGGCCCAACCCCCACCTGCCCAGGACGCGCTCCGAGATGGCGCTGCCGATGAAGATCGGCGACCGGGTGATCGGCGCGCTGGACATCCAGAGCGTGGAACCCAACGCCTTCAGCGAGTCGGACGTGCGCATCTTCGGCGTGCTGGCGAACCAGCTGGCGATTGCCGTGAACAACGCCCGGCTGCTGACGGAGACGGAGCGCCAGATGCAGCGGGTGGAGGAACTGAACCGCCGCCTGACGCGGCAGGCGTGGGACACCTTCCTGGCGAGGCGGCAGGACGCGCCGCAGGCGACTTATGGCCCGCCGGGCGACGGGGACTCAACCTCGCAGGTGAGCGTGCCGCTCCAGGTGCGAGGGGAGACGGTGGGCATGCTGAGCGCGGCGCTGCCCCCGGACTCCCACGTGGGCGAGGAGGAGATGGCGCTGATCGAGGCCGTGGTGGAGCGGGTGTCATTGGCGGTGGAGAACGCCCGGCTGTTCACGGAGACGGAGCTGAGCCTGGCGGAGACGGAGCGGCTGTACCAGGCCAGCCAGGCGATCAGCGGCAGCACGGACAGCGCGGACATTCTGCGGGCGCTGTACGAGAACTTCGGGCTGCCGGGCCGGGAGATGAGCCTGGTGCTGTGGGAGGGGGAGCGGCCCAGCGAGCAGGGCGCGCCCGCGCAGGTCCGGCACGTGAGGCGAGAGGCGCAGAGCGGGGACTACATCGAGGAGGTGGCGCAAGGCCCCGCCGCAGCGGGACTGGCGCAATACCTGGCGGAGAGCGAGGGGGGCGTCCGCATCCTGCCGATGCCGGAGGCCATCCGGGAGGGGTATTCCCCGGCGCTGGCGGAGCAGCTCGCGGCAAGGGGGGTGCAGGCGCTGGCGGACTTCCCGCTGGTGGCGGAGGGGGTGCGCCTGGGCCGCCTGATGGTGGCGCACAGCGGGCCATACGCCTTCTCCGAGCGGGAGCAGGAGATCTTCGAGGCCCTGGCGGCGCAGGCGGCGACCGTGCTGCGCAGCCGCCAGCTCTTCGAGACGGTGGAGAGCGAGCGGCAGACGCTCAACTCCATCCTGGGGACGATGCCCACGGCGGTGCTGGTGATCGACGCGCACACGCGGCAGGCGATCCTGGCCAACGAGCAGGCGGTGGCGCTGCTGGGGGAGGACGTGGACCTGCAACGGCTGGCCGAGGAGGGCAGGCTGCGGCGCGCGGACAGCGCGGAGCCATACCCCCTGCAGGAGACGCCCGCCTTTGTGGCGCTGGAAAGCGGGGAGCGGGCCTTTAGCGAGGACCTGGTGATCGTGCAGGCGGACGGGACGCCGGTGGACGTGCTGAGCAACGCGGCGCCCATCCGGGACGCGCAGGGGGAGATCAGCGCTGCGGTGGCCGTCTTCCAGGACATCACGGAGCTGCGGGAGCTACAGAGCGCGCTGCAACAGACGCTGCGCGAGACGACGATGATTTACGAGGCCAGCCGGGCGATCTTCGCGGAGCAGACGATCCCGGCCATCGCCAGCACCGTGCTGACCCACGCGGCGCTCAACACCGCGCCGGCCACGGCCCACGTGCTGCTGGCCAACCCGGCGGGCGGCGAGGAGGAGGCGGCCACCGTGCTGGCGGCCTGGCCGGAGGGCCTGCCGCCGGGCAACCCCTACCCACGCAAGATACTCACCCCGGACCGGGTCACGCTGATCCGCTCCCTGAGCGGCAGCACGCGGCTGGAGGAGACCGACCGGGAGGCCCTGCGGGAGCGGGGCATCGAGGCGCTGGCCATCGCGCCGCTGCGGGTGGCGGGGGAGACCATCGGCTGGCTGGCGCTGGGATTCGGGGAACCGCACACGCCCCCGCCGGACCAGCAGCGCTTCCTGGAATCGCTGGCGGACCAGGCCGCCGTCTCCCTGCAGAATGCACGGCTGAAGGAGCAGACAGAGGACGCGCTGAGCCAGACGATGATGCTCTACAGCGCGAGCCGGGAGATCACCCGCGCCGGGACGCCGGAGCAAATCCTGGAGGTCTTCGCCTCCTTTGCCCTGCCGCCGGAGGCCAGCCAGGCCGCCGTGCTGCTGCTGCCGGAGGACGGGTCGGGAGCGGGGGAGGCGCGGATCGTCGCCAGGTGGAGCCGCCGGGGCGAGTCTCCACCGCCAGCGCTGGAGGCGCTGCTGACGGGCGGCTGGGAGCGGCTGCTGCCGCCGGAGGCCTTCCAGGAGGACCTGCCGGTGATCATCGAGGGGGCGCAGCCCATGCTGGCGGGAGAGGCCGAGGGGGAGGACGGCCTGCCGGCGACGATGGCCCTGCTGCCGATGATCGTGGGCGAGCGCCTGCTGGGCTTCATCCAGGTGGGCTACGGGCAGCCGTACCAGCACAGCGAACGCCTGGTGCGGACCTACCAATCGCTGAGCGGGCAGGTGGCCGCCGCCGTGGACAACCGCCGCCTGCTACAGCGGACGCAGGAATCGCTGGAAGAGACGCGGGTGCTCTACGAGACCAGCAGCGCGCTGGCCGACGTGACCACCGCCCAGGGCATCCTGGAGGCCATTGTGCAGCACGCCACGCCGCCCGCCACCAGCACGGCGCAGTTGCTCATCCTGCACGGGGCAGCGTGGGACGCGCCGGGCGCGATGATCGAGATCGCCGCCGCCTGGTCCCGCGAGGCGCGCCCGGACCTGACGGGCATCCGCTTTGCGGCGGAGCAGTACCCCGGCTGGGCGCAGTTGAGCACGGAGACGCTGCTGGCCATCGACGACGTGGCGCACGACCCGCGCCTGAGCGAGGAGGCGCGGCGCAGCTTCCTGGGGATGGCAGTGGGGGCGCTGGTGGTGGTGCCGCTGGTGATCGGCGGGACGACCCGCGCGGCGCTGCTGCTGGGCAGCGGGGAGGCGCGGGGGCACGCGGAGCAGGAGCTGCGCATCTACCAGAACGTGGCGGAGCTGGCGACCATCGCGCTGCAAAACGTGCGGCTGCTGACGCAAACGCAGCGCCGCGCCCGCCAGTTGCAGACCTCGGCGGAGGTGAGCCGGGCGGTCATCTCCATCCTGGACATGCAACAACTGCTGCCGCGCGTGGTGGACCTGATCCGCGACAACTTCGGCTACGACCACGTGCAAATCTTCCTGCTGGACGAGGAGCGGAGGTCCGCCGTGCTCAAGGCCAGCACGGGCGAGGTGGGGCGGACCATGCTGGAGCAGAACTGGGCGCTGGAGGTCGGCTCCGACTCGGTGATCGGGCAGGTGACGGCGCAGGCGGAGGCGGTGATCGCGCTGGACACGGCGGACGCGAAGGTGGTGCACCGGCCCAACCCGTACCTGCCGGACACGCGCTCTGAGATGGCGGTGCCGCTGGTGGCGCGCGAGAACGTGCTGGGGGCACTGGACGTGCAGTCGATCCATGCGCGGGCCTTCGACGAGGAGGACGTGCAGGTGCTGACCGCCCTGGCGGACCAGATCGCGGTGGCGCTGGACAACGCGCGGCTGTTCCAGGAGGCGCAGGACGCCGCGCTGGCGCTGGCCCAGCAGGTGCACAACCTGGAAAGCCTGCTGGAGGCGAGCCGGGTGCTGACCACCATGCTCTCGCCGACGGACATCCTGAACGCGGCGGCGCAGTACATGGTGCGGCTGCTGCACGTGGACCACTGCGGCATCGTGATCGCCGATGAGGCGGACGACACGGTGGGGCAGGTGTGCGCGGAGTACCCGCTCACGGGGGCCAAGGGGGCGGCGATCGACCTGGCCAATGCCTGGTGGCGGGCCGAGTACGAGCGGACCAAGACGCCCGTGGTGGTGCCGGACGTGGCGAGCACGGACCTGATGGACGAGGCCACCCGCACGCTGCTGCTGGAGCACAACATCCGCCAGGTGGTGCTGGTCCCCTTCCTGACGGCAGGGGAGACGCTGATCGGCTCCATCGGGCTGGACCTTTACGAGGGGGGGCGGGAATTCACCAGCGAGGAGTTGACGCTGCTGCAACTGCTGACCACGCAGGTGGCGACGGCCTACCAGAACGCCCAGCTCTTCGAGGGGCAGCAGGCCGCGGCCAGGGCGCTGGAGGAGCAGGTGCGCCGGCTGGAAAGCCTGTACGCGACCAGTCTGTCGCTGACGGAGAGCCTGGACGCCTCCGAGATTCTATCCATTGCGCTGAGCAGCCTGGTGCAGACGCTGGGCATCGACCATGGGGCGGCGCTGCTGGCGGACCCGGAGGATCTCTCCACGGCCACGGTGGTGGCCCGCCACGGCTCCGACGAGCCGCGCAACGTGCGGGTCCCCTTTGCGGCGAACCCGTACTACGAGACGCTACAGGCCACGGGGCAGCCGCTCATCGTGGAGGACGTGCACACCTCGCCGCTGGTGGCCCCCATCCGCGACGTGCTGGTCTCGCGGGGGTTCCAGACGATCATCATCGCTCCGCTGATCTTCAAGGGGCAGGTGATCGGGGTCTTCAGCCTGGACATGTACGACCGACGCCAGTTCACCGCCGCCGAGATCACGCTGGTGCAGACGATCACCACGCAGACCAGCCTGGCCTACCAGAACGCCCAGCTCTTTGCCCAGGCGCAGCGGCAGGCGGAGGAGATGCGCTTCCTGTTCCAGGCGACCGCCGAGGCCACGGCCCACACCACGATCGAGCGCAGCCTGCAAGGCGTGGCCGAGCTGATCGTGGCGCAGACGGAGAGCGAGGCGGTGGCGGCCTACCTGCTGGACGAGCAGGGGGACTGCCTGCGGCAGGTGGCGGCCAGCGCCGTGGTGGCGTGCGCGCCGCCGGCGCGCATCCCGCTGAGCGCGGGGGTGGTGCGGGCGGCCCAGGAGACGCGGCAACCGGTGGTGGTGGGGGACATGCAGGCCGACGGGCAGGGCGACATCCTGATGGAGGACATGCGCAGCCTGCTGGCCGTGCCGCTGCTGGCCGGGCGGGAGCTGGTGGGGCTGCTGGCGCTCTTCCGGCAGGGGGCCAACGCCTACGACGAGGGGCACGTGCGGCTGACACAGACCCTTTCCGGCTCGCTGAGCGCGGTGGTGCAGAACATCCGCCTGCTGCAAGAGGTGCAGGCGATGAACGAGCGGCTGCGGGAGGTGGACCAGCTCAAGAGCCAGTTCCTGGCGAACATGTCCCACGAGCTGCGGACGCCGCTGAACTCGATCATCGGCTTCAGCCGGGTGATCCTGAAGGGGATCGACGGGCCGCTGACCGACATGCAGAAGCAGGATCTGGAGACGATCCATTCCAGCGGGCAGCACCTGCTGAACCTGATCAACGAGATACTGGACCAGTCCAAGATCGAGGCGGGGAAGATGGAGCTGGCGACGGCCTGGTTCGACCTGACCTCGGTGATCGAGGTGGCGCGGTCCATGAGCGTGGGGCTGCTCAAGGACAAGCCGGTGCGGCTGAACATCGAGGTGGAGGCGGAGCTGCCGAAGGTGTGGGGGGACGAGATTCGGACACGGCAGGTGTTGCTGAACCTGCTCTCCAACGCGGCCAAGTTCACGCACGAGGGGTCGATCACGGTGGCGGCCTTCACGGTGGAGGGGGAAGACGGCCCCTACGTGCAGGTCTCCGTAGCGGATACCGGCATCGGCATCCCGGAGAACAAGCTGGAGGCCATCTTCCTGGCCTTCGAACAGGTGGACGGCTCATTGACGCGGACCAGCAGCGGCACGGGGCTGGGGCTGCCCATCGCCCGCAGCCTGATCGAGCTACAGGGCGGGCAGTTGTGGGTGGAGAGCACGCTCAACGTCGGCTCCACCTTCAACTTCACGGTCCCGGCCTTCGCCAAGCAAACCCGGCAGGAGGCAGCGGAGGCCACGACGGAGCCGGAGGCCCCCGCCGAGCGGAAGGCCCCGCCGGGGGCGCGGCGGGCGTCGCCGCGCAAGGTGGTGCTGGTGATCGACGACGAGATCGGCATGCACCAGCTCTACCGGCGCTACCTGAACAAGGAGGGCTACACGGTGGAGGCCACCTCTGACCCCACGCGGACGGAGGAGCTGATCCGGCTGGCCCGGCCAGACCTGATCATCCTGGACGTGCGGATGCCGAACCGCGACGGGTGGGCGGTGCTGGCCCACCTGAAAGAGAACGATGCCACCTACCGCATCCCGGTGATCGTGTGCAGCATCGACCCAGACACGGAGCGGGGCTTCCGGCTGGGGGCGGCAGAGTACCTGGTGAAACCCTTCCTGGAGGAAGACCTGCTGGCGGCCATCCGGCGGGTGGAGGCCGAGCAGAAGCGGGACACGATCCTGATCATCGACGACAAGCCGGAGACGGTGCGGCTGATCGCGGAATGGCTGCGGCAGACCCAGCGGTACGAGGTGTGGACGGCGAGCAGCGGCCAGGAGGCGCTGGACCTGATCGCCAGGCAGTCGCCGAACCTGGTGCTGCTGGACCTGAACCTGCCGGACCTGGATGGTTTCGAGGTGCTGGCCCGGCTGCGGGCCAACCCGGCCACGCAAAACCTGCCGGTGCTGATCATCACGGCGGAGGACGAGCTGGCCCTGCTGGCGCAGCAACGGCTGGCGGGCACCCCGATCTACAGCAAGAGCGAACTGGATGACGAGGGCCGCCTGCTGACGAGCGTGCAGGCGGCGATTGTGAGCCATAGAGCCAAAGCGAACGGAGATAACGCTGCGTGAGCACGAAGCGCATTGAACTGGTTTGCGTGCACTGCAAACACCGACTGCCTTACGACCGACCGACACCCGAATGCCCACGTTGTGGGGAAAACATCCTGAGAGCCGAATACGACCTGGAGGGGCTGCGCAAGGACCATTGGTTTGAGCAATTGAGGGAGCGCGCGCCGAGCATCTGGCGCTACCACGAACTGCTGCCGATCCACGACACGCGCAACATCGTGAGCATGGGGGAAGGCGGCACGCCCCTGCTGCCCGCCCCGCAGCTTGGCTCCATGCTGGGCCTGAAGCACCTGTACATCAAAGACGAGCGGCAAGGGCCTACGGGCAGCTTCAAGGACCGGCAGGCCTCGGTGGCCATCAGCGTGATGCGGGAGATGGGCATCAAAGAGGCGGTGGTGGCCAGCACGGGCAACGTGGCGATGGCCTACGCGGCCTACGCGGCGCGGGCGGGGATCAAGCTGTGGACCTTCCTGACGAGTCTGGTGCCGGGGCAGAAGATGCGGGAGGTGGCCATCTACGGGGCGGAGGTGATCAAGGTCACGGGGACGTACGACGAGGCCAAGATCGTGGCCGCCGAGTTTGCCAAGAAGAAGGGCCTCTACGTGGACCGGGGGATCAAGTCCATCGCCGCCGTGGAGAGCATGAAGACGATGGCCTACGAGATCGCGGAGCAGCTTGGCTGGCGCGCGCCGGACTGGTTCATCCAGAGCGTGAGCGGGGGGATGGGACCGATTGGGGTGGCCAAGGGCTTCGAGGAATTGCGGGCGCTGGGGATGGTGGAAGCCATGCCGGCGCTGGGCATCGTGCAGAGCGAAGGCTGCGCGCCGATGGTGCAGGCCTGGAAGAACGGGCAGGCCATCGCCACGCCGGTGGAAGACCCGCAGACCATGATCGCCACGCTGAGCACGGGCAATCCGGGCCGGGCCTACCAGATGCTATGGGAACTGATGCAGAGCTACGGGGGTGCGGCGGAGGCGGCCAGCGACCAGGAGGCCTTCAACGCCCTGCCCCTGCTGGCGCGCACGGAAGGGATCAGCATCGAACCGGCGACGGGGGTGACCTTTGCCGGGCTGTTCAAGCTGGTGCGCAGCGGGATCATCAAGCCGGACGACGTGGTGGTGGTCAACTGCTCCGGGCACACCTTCCCGGTGGAAAAGCACATCCTGGGCGACCGCTGGCAGCACCACGTGGATGTCACGGCAGCGGGGGGGCGGATCAACCTGCCGACGGAAGGGCTGCTGAGCGCCATCGAGCAGGTGGGCGCGCCGCTGAGCCGGGTGCTGATCATCGAGGACAACGTGGACGCGGCGCGGCTGGTGCAGCGGCTGTTGCAGGCGCAGGGGGAGTTCGAGGTCTTCACGGCCCACGACGGGGTGGAAGGGCTGCGCATGGTGCAGGAGCTGCGGCCCGACCTGGTGATCGTGGACCTGATGATGCCGGGCATGGACGGCTTCCAGGTGATCGACACGATCAACGGGGACCAGGAACTGGGCGACATCCCGATCATCGTGCTGACGGCCAAGGAGCTGACGGCCTACGAGCGGGAGCGGCTGGGCGGGCAGATACAGGCGCTGCTGCAGAAAGGCTCCACCCTGGACGAGCACCTGCTGCAAAGCATCCTGGATACGCTGCAATAGGGCCGCCCGGCGAACGGCAGAGGGGCAGGACTGACTACCGGCAGGGTAAGGGCGAAGTGAGGGAGGGAATGATGCGACGAGTGGCAGGGGCATGTCTGCTGGCGCTGGCGCTGGCGGCGTGCCAGGGCGGGGCGACGCCAGCCGCCACAGAGCGGGAGGTGGCGGAGGCCACGCGCACAGCGCAGGTGGCGACGGCGCTGCCCACCAACCCGCCGACGGCCCCTTACCTGCAAGACCCGAACGACCCGCTGACGGTTGTGCTGGGGGGCGAGTTCGCCAACGGGGGCTACTGGACGTGGGACGACATCGCCAACCTGCTGGGCGTGTACGCGCAGTACGGCGCGTTCGTGACGGCGACGGTGGAGGGGCAGGAATTCCCCGGCGTGCCCCTGAGCTACCTGTTCGACTACGCACGGCTGAACACCAACGCGCAGAGCATCGTCGTCTTCAACCGCGACAACCTGCGAGCCTCGTTCACGGCGGCGCAGCTCCGCCGCTGCGCGGACTGCCTGATCGCGCGGGGGGCGGACGACTCGCTCCTGCTCATCCTGCCCTCGCTGAACGAGCAGGTGATCCCTAACCTGGTGCGGATTGAGGCGCGGTAAGGCGGGCCGGGGAGGGGGCGGCGCTCACGGCGTCTCCGCCAGGGGGGCGCGCAGGATGCTGTAGCGGTTGGCGTCGCCGCTGCGCCCGTCCGCGCGGTAGGTCTCGACCTCCGGCAGGCCGGTGGCGGCCACCAGGGCGGCGTGCTCGGCGTCGTCCACGTAGTGGCAGTAGCGCAGGGCGCGCGCGCCGCGCCGCCAATCCAGCAGGTAGTCGCCCGACTCCACGCGGCCCGCCAGGTCCTCCGGCCAGGGCACGACCCGCGCCCGGAAGCGGGCGTATTCGTAAAAGCGCCAGCAGGCAAAGGCCAGCACTCCCCCCGGCGCGAGGCGCCCCGCCAGCGCCCGCAGCAGCGCCGCCCGCCGCCGGAAGCCCGGCACGTGGTGCAGCAGGCCGAAGAGAACCACCAGGTCGTACCGGCCAGAATCCGGGGGATGCTCCACGATGTCGCGCCGCTCCAGACGAGGCTCCACCTGGGGCAGACCGGAGAGGGCCTGCCGCGCCTTCTCCAGCAGGGCCGGGTCGAAATCCAGGCCGTGGTAGCGCAGGGATGGGGCAGGCCTGGTCCCCGACCGGGCCAGCTTCCCCGCCAGAAACACCCCGAAGCGCCCGTTGCCACAGCCCACATCCAGCACGGAGAGGGCGCGGCCCGGCGCGAGCGCACGGACATGGGGCAGCAGTCGCTCCCAGCCCGGCCAGGGCGCGCCGCGCGTCTGGTCGAACTCCTCGGCGGTTGTGCGGTAGAAGTCCTGGTTGATCCGGTTCAGGCGGCGGATGGTGGCGTCGTCCATGGGGTATTGAGATTCGGCAGGGCGCATAGTAGTATTGTAGCGTCAGAAGACCGAACATCGTACCATGCGACGCGACATCTACAAAGAACCCATCGACCTGGAGCGCTACCGCGAGCCGCTGGTCGCCATCCTCAGCGAAATCGTCGCCCGGCCCGACCTGGACCGGGACGACCTGACGCGCATCCTGAAGCAGCATCCCAAGGACGGGACGGGGCTGTTCCGGCGCAGCGATGTGGTGCTGGCCTACCGTGAGCTGGCGGGATCGCACGGGCTGCCCCCCTTTGACCCGGCGGTGCTGGCGCGCATCCGCCTCAAGCCGGTGCGCACCACCTCCGGCGTAACGCCGGTCACGGTGCTGACCAAGCCCTTCCCATGCCCCGGCGAGTGCATCTTCTGCCCCAACGACGTGCGCATGCCCAAGAGCTACCTGGCCGACGAGCCGGGGGCGCAGCGGGCGGCGCAGAACGGCTTTGACCCCTACCTGCAAACCCACGCCCGCCTGTGGAGCTACTACAACACCGGCCACCCCACGGACAAGATCGAGGTGATCATCCTGGGGGGCACGTGGTCCTTCTACCCGGAGAGCTACCAGGTGTGGTTCATCAAGCGGGTCTTCGAGGCGCTCAACGACTTCGGGCGGGGGGTGGCATACGCGCGGTCCCGCGCCGCCGAGGTGGAGGCCGCGCTGCGGGAGGCCTCCCAACTGCACCCGGCGCGCAACACGGTGCAAACGATTCTCGACGGCAGGAGCCTGGAGCGCAGCTACAACCAGGCCGTGCAGGACATCTACCGGGAGGAGATGCGGCGGTCGCGGGAGCAGGCGCAGGCCATCGCCAGGGGGGAGCGGCCCCGCACCGTGGTAGACGAGTACGCGACCTGGGAGGAGCTGGAGGCGGCGCAGCGGACCAACGAGACGGCGGATTGCCGCTGCGTGGGCCTGGTGGTGGAGACGCGCCCGGACCACATCAGCGCGGAGGAGGTGATCCGCATCCGGCGGCTGGGGTGCACCAAGGTGCAGATCGGGGTGCAGAGCCTGGACGACGCCGTGCTGCGGCTGAACCGGCGGGGGCACGACGTGGCGGCCACGCGGCGGGCCTTCCGGCTGCTGCGGGGGATGGGCTTCAAGATCCACGCCCACTGGATGCCCAACCTGTACGGCTCCTCGCCGGAGGCGGACGTGGCGGACTACCGGCGGCTCTTTGCGGACCCGGACTTCCGCCCGGACGAGCTCAAGCTGTATCCCTGCTCGCTGATCGAGAGCGCGGAGCTGATGCAGCGCTACGAGGACGGCTCCTGGCGGCCCTACACGCATGACGAATTGCTGCACGTGCTGGCGGCATGCTTCCTGAGCACGCCGGAATACTGCCGACTGACCCGCGTGGTGCGGGACATCCCCTCCACCGACATTGTGGACGGCAACCAGCTCACCAACTTCCGCCAGATCGTGGAGGCGGAGCTGAAGCGGCGGGGCACGCGCAGCCCGGACATCCGGGGGCGGGAGATACGGGGCCGCCAGGTCGCGCCGGAGGACCTGCGGCTGGACGAGATGCGCTTCCGGTCGGGGATCGGCGAGGAGGTCTTCTTGCAATATCTCACGGCCCGGCGGGATATCGCCGGCTTTCTGCGGCTGTCCTTGCCGGAGGAGCCGCCGCTGCTGCCAGAGCTGGCGGGGGCGGCCATGATCCGCGAGGTGCACGTCTACGGGCAAGCGCTGGGCATTGGGGAGGCGGCGCCGGGCAAGGCGCAGCACGCGGGGCTGGGCACGGCGCTGATCGAGCGGGCGGCGACGATTGCCAGGGCGCGGGGATACCGGCGGCTGGGGGTGATCTCAGCGGTGGGCACGCGGGAATACTATCGCGGGCGGGGCTTCCGGGATGGGGAGCTGTACCAGTTCCGGGATTTGTGAGGGGGCCGGGGGCGCGGCTGCGCTACTCTGCCGCACCAGGCGTATGGAAGGCAGCGGGCCGGTCAGCCGGTCCCCTGGCCGGACCGCGCAAGGAGGTATTCCCGGAGGGCGACGGCCTGGTTGCGCTCCACATCGCGGGCCGAGAAGAGGAGGGTCAGGCGGCCCTGGGAGGCCTGAGCGAGGAGCCTGGCGACGGGTTGGGGGTTGGCGTCAAGCTCCGCGAAGTAGCGGCGCTTGAAGGCCTGCCACTTCGCGGGGTCGTGCCCGGACCACTTGCGCAGGGCGGTGCTCGGAGCCACGTCCTTCAGCCACAGGTCGGCCTGGACCTGGGCTTTGGTCAGGCCGCGCGGCCACAGGCGGTCCACGAGGACGCGAAAGCCGTCGTCGGGAGCGGGGGGTTCGTAGACTCGTTTGGTCTGGATGTCGGGCATGGTGGGATCAGTTGGAGCAAGTGGTCAGGCGGCAGGTTGTGTAGTATTTGTGTCCGAAGGACTCAAATCGGATATGGCGAATTGGATTTTCTTGGACCTGAACTGACGACTGATTTCATCCCGGACCTTCACATATCCAACAACGTTCTCGGAATACCCCGCAGTTTCGAGGCTCTTAATCAAGTCCTTCGTGTTGGCAATAAACTCATGGCCCCTTAGGGGATCAACCACAAAGGGTTGAAATATCTGTGAATAGATGGCGTTATACTCGAACAACTGGAACTCTTTGCCCCCATCCGGCCTGAACCAAAGATCCCTGACATACACAGGGACGCGGCCTGGGTTTGATAAATAGACGGATAAGGCAAAGACTGTCTTAGGTGCGATTGTTGGCGGGTCAGGAATCGGTAGCGACTCTGACTTCACACGGACTGCGACATCAAGACGAGGTCTTTTATCGCGCCATTGCCACAAAAAGCGACAAGGTAGATAAGAAAATAGCCAACCAAGCGGGTATATCACCAATATCCATCTGGCCCTGTACCAACAGCTATTTGGTCTGTGTTACTCTGCAACTTTTCTCAGTGGTTTGACTCGAGTTTGCGCTACGAGCAGCGATCCCTTGCGAATCCCTCCCCCACACAACTCTAACACTGATGATAGCACAAATCCGGCGGACGGCGGGAAGGCTGCGGCGGTTTGGCGGGCAGGGGGTATACTGGAGCGGCGGACGGAGTCCGCCGTGGCATAACTTGCGGAGCAGGGCAAAGCTCAACACACAAGGGGACTACGGGCGAGCATGATCGGGACCCTCCTCAACATGATCACCGTCGCGCTGGGCAGCAGCGTGGGGCTGCTGGTGGGCGAGCGGCTGCCGGAGCGCATCCAGCAATCGGTTGTCAGCGGGCTGGGGCTGGTCACGCTGATCGTGGGGGTGCAGAACGCCCTGCAGACCGGCAACGTGATCATCCCCCTGCTCAGCATCCTGCCCGGCGTGATGGTGGGCGAGCTGCTGGACATTGACGGGCGGCTGAAGGCCTTTGGCGGCTGGCTACAGCGGCGCTTTGCGGGCGGGGGCGACGCGGTGGCCTCCGACGGCGACGACCCGCGCACCCGGTTCATCAACGGCTTCGTGACGGCCAGCCTGGTCTTCTGCGTGGGGCCGCTGACCTTTCTCGGCTCGATTCAGGACGGGATGACGGGGGACTACCAGTTGCTGGCGATCAAGAGCGTGCTGGACGGCTTCGCCTCGCTGGCCTTCGCCTCCGCCATGGGGCTGGGGGTGGCCTTCAGCATCCTCACGATCCTGGTGTTGCAGGGGGGGCTGGCGCTGCTGGGAGCGGTGGCGGGGAGCTTCATGAGCGAGCCGATGATCGCGGAGATGACGGCGACGGGGGGGCTGCTGCTGATCGGGCTGTCGCTGGTGCTGCTGGACATCAAGCAGCCGCGCATGGCGAACTTCCTGCCGGCGCTGGCCATCGCGCCGGTGCTGGTGGCGGGGGCGGGGGCGCTGGGCATCCCGATCTACCCGCTGTAGCGCGCCCTGCCGGAAAAGCAAGGAAAGCGCCCCACGCGAGGCGCTTTCCTGCGCACAATCCCACAATCCCGATCCCGGCGCGCCGCAGGCGCTAGTCGAGGACGATGGCCTCCGCCGGGCAGACCGCCGCGCACTGGTTGTAGTCCGCGTAGCCCTCACACTGGACGCAGACGGCGGGGTCGATGACGTAGATGGTATCGCCCTCGCTGATGGCGCCGACCGGGCATTCCGGCTCGCACGCGCCGCAGTTGATGCACTCCTCGGTAATGCGGGGCACAGCCATGCCTTTTTCCTCCCCTCAGGTGGCATCCTGACCTGAGCAGAATGTAGCAGGGAGGGGGGCGCGGGTCATGTGATAAAAATCACAAGCAGGGCCGATTCTTAACTACCGTTTATCCAAACTCATCCACTGAAGTCCGAGAGACTGTGCTAATCTGCAAGCTGTTCATCAAGCAGCATGTCCGACTCGAAAGCGAGCTCATCTTCTGAAGACTGAGAGACTGCGCTGATCTGCAGACTGGTCAGGCCGCCTTTGACACGGCTCAGGTGAGCGCCCATTTCGCTGCGTGAGTTGTTCAACATGGTTAAGGCCCTATCAAACCGACCGTCCAGCTCGCTCTGTAGGGCGTCCAGGTTCTCCTGGACATCCTGCAGGTAGGCCTGCAATTTGTGCATATCAATGGTTTGCAGTGACTTGAGGATGGTCTGGAAGACCAGCAGGAGATAGGGGATGAACAGGCTGTAGCTGATCAGCACGACATTCAACCTGAAGACATCCGCATGGACACCTGCACAGAGGTCATACACCGCATCCGGCACAACAGCGATACCGAAAGTTGTGGTCAGGTTGGGGTCAATATACTTCCTGACCTCCTCTGCCTTGCTCAAGACCTGCTTCTCGATTTCCTTCTTCAACTGCTGTTTTTCAGCAATATCATCCGTGGCCGCAAATCTCTCCAGGGTTGTGGTTGCGGTCCACTTGCTATCGATAGGCAAAACCAGGTTGTTGGGCAGGCGAAGGGCAAACTCGACGACTTTACCGCCTACCCTGAAGTTCCGAAGCTGCCAGTCGGGGGGTAGCTTGGCGAATACCACCTCCAAGATATTCTCGCCAGCAACCCCCTTGCTGTGCGTGCCTGCGATAACCGTCTCCAGGCGGCGGATCGATTCCATAGTCTGCTGTTCTATGTCCTGCCGCGCTTCCACATAGCTGTGCAGCTTGGTCAGTCCATCCTTTACCTCATTTATCTGAGAAAAAAGGGTCTGGCTGTCCGATTGCCGCGCCTCAAGCTGAGCATGGAGATTTATCAACCGCTCCTGCAAAGCGCTGAGCTTGTCCTCGAAGGTTCCCGAACCTTTGCCACGTTGGCTGAACGACATGTATATGTTCAGAATCAGCAGCCCTATAGCGATCAGTAGCAGGGTTTCCATGGCAAACTCCTCCACCTTATCATAAACATAATTATATAATCATCTGCAAACCAGGGCAATTATGGAAGGACAGCGACCTGAAGCTAGGAAGCAGCCTGGAAACAGGGTAGACTTCCCAGGAGACAGTCGTGACCCAAGCAAGACCTGGTCTAGCCCACAATCATACCATGAGCCTGAGATGGGGAGAAAAGCCGCCTGCTGAGCCGGTCCTGCGCCGCCTGCGGCTCCAGGACGCGGGGCGGGCGTGGGCGCTATCGCAACGGGTGGGCTGGACCCACACGGTGGCGGATTGGGAGCGGCTGATCACCTGGGGCGGGCGGGGCTGCTTCTGCGTGGCGCAGGCGGACGCGCTGCTGGCCACCGCCGTGACCATCGGCTACGGGCGAGACCGGGCCTGGATCGGGATGGTGCTCACCGATCCTGACCACCGCCGCCGGGGCCTGGGGCGGTGGATCACGCAGGCGGCGGTCGATTACCTGCGGGAGCGGGGCGCGCGGCGCATCCTGCTGGACGCCTCTGCGATGGGACGTCCGCTGTACGAGAAGCTGGGCTTCCGGGCGCTGTACAGCGTGGAGATCTGGGAGGGGCGGGCCAGCAGCTACCTGGGGCCGCGCGCGCGCCCGCTGCGCGGGGAAGACGTGCCGGGCGTGATCGCGCTGGATGCCGAGGTCTTCGGGGTGGCGCGGGGGCGGATCATCCGGCGGCTGGTGCAGGACTTCCCCCGGCTGGGCTGGGTGGACGAGGAGAACGGGGAGATCGTCGGCTTCGCGCTGGCGCAGACGGGCGACGAGGGCCGCGCGCACGTGGGACCGTGGGTGCACCGCTCGCCGTGGGGGGCGGAGCGGCTGCTGCGCACGGCCCTGAGCGTGCTGATCGGGGCGCAGGTGCGGCTGGACATCCCGGACGGGAACCGGCAGGCCATGACCTTTGCCCACCGCCACAACCTGCACTACGTGCGCCACTGCACGCGCATGATCCACGGCAACGCGCCGCCGCCAGACGAGACCATCCGCGACCTGTACGGCCTGGCCTCGCTGGCGACGGGGTAGGCCAAGGGGGGCTTAAGCCGCCGGGACGATCAGTTCGTCGCGCAGATAGGCCAGATATACCGGCCATGCCACCCGCCGCAAGGCAACAAAGCGCCCTCCGCCGGGAGAAGCGGGCAGGAAGGCGGCAAGGCCCGGAAAAGCGGGAATCCGCCTATAATGATTGTGAAACGTTTCTTTACCTCAGGGGGGGAAAGCCCATATCCAAGCGCACGATGTGGATATTGCTGGCGAGCCTGGCCCTGGCCGGGACGGCGCTGGCGCAAGGCCCGGATACGGGCTGGGAGCCGACCTTCATTGACGAGCCGGGCGTGTGCGCCGGGGCGATCTGCGGGCCGTCCGGGGCCTTCACAGTGGAGACCTTCCCCACCATTGCGCCGGTCGAGTGGAGCGCCTTCCCGGCCAACCCGCTGCGTCCCCACGAACCGGCAGCAGGCGGGCGGGTGTGGCACGTGGCGACGGACGGGGACGACGCGGCAACAGGCGAGGCGGGCGCGCCGCTGCGCACCATCGAGCGCGCCCTGGCGCTGGCGGAGAGCGGCGACGTGATCCTGGTGGCCGACGGGGAGTACCCGGTTGGCCTGCAGGACGACTCGCTGATCCTGGACAGGCCGGGCGTGACGCTGGCGGCGGAGCACGTGGGCGGGGCGACGCTGGTCCCGCTGAGCGAGGCGTGGGCCTGGCTCCCGGCCATCGTGGCGCGGGCCGACGACCTGGTGATCGACGGGTTCGTGATACGGGGCTTCACCTACGGCGTTGAGTTCGGGCGGCTGGACTCGCCACAGCGCAACCTGGCGCTGCGCCACCTGTGGATCGAGGGGGTGGAGGACGGCATCCGCTCGGCCATCCCGGAGGGGGCGGCCAACCGGCAGCCGGTGGTGGAGGGCCTGCTGCTCTACGACATCGCCATCCGCAACGCGCTGATCGGCTTCAACTGCGGGGAGGGGCCGTGCGACGACCTGCGGTTTGAGGCGCTGTCCATCGACCTGAGCGCCGGGGCAGGGGTCGAGGTGGACTCCTGGGGAGACGGCGTGGCGGTGGAAAACGGCGACAACGTGGTGGTGTTCAACGCGGAGGTGACCGGGGCGGGGGCGGACGGGCTGGACTTCAAGGCGACGCGGGTGGCGGCGGCCAACGTGGTGGTGCACGACGTGGCGCGCAACGGGGTCAAGTTCTGGCACGACGGGGACCTGATCAACGCGCTGGTGTACAACACGGGGGCGGACGCGGCCATCGTCTTCGACGGGGGCGGGACGTACCGCATCCTCAACAGCGTGGTGGCGCGCCACGCCTACGGGGGCCACGCCTATGCGGGGACGGTGGCCTACGACCACCCCGACGAGCCGGGCAGCCTGACCGTACTCAACAGCATCTTCTACCAGAACGCGGGGGCCTTGTGGGTCTCCGGGGCGTTCAGCCTGGACGTGCGGCGGACGCTGTTCTACGGCTCCGGCAACGGGCAGGAACTGATCTGGGCGCGGACGAACGAGGTGGTGATCGGGGAGGCGGCCAGCCCGATCGTGGCGCTGGAGACGGCGGGGGGCGGCTGCTGCGGGCTGCCCTTCCAGGACCCCGGCTTTGTGGACCCGGAGGCGGGCGACTACCGGCTGCTGCCGCTGGCCAACGCCTATAACCGGGGCCTGAGCCAGGGCATCGAGGCGCTGCCGCCCTTTGACCTGGTGGGCAACCCGCGCATCGCCAGCGGATCGGTGGACCTCGGCCCTTACGAGACGGTCCCGGAGGGATGACCAGCGGGGGCAGGGGCAGGGCGAGGCATGCGGCACGCCCCGCCCCAGGAGGCTACTGCTGCAAGGCGCGCCGAATCTGCTCCAAGGTGGCCTTGGCGGCAGGGGCATACTGGAAGAAATCGGCCAGGGTCGCGCAGCCGTAATCGGCGCAGTGGGCGCAGTTGACCACGCCGCGCTCGACGGCGCACAGGCGGACGCGGCACTCCGCGCAGTGGCCGATCTGGCGTCCGTCGCCGAGGCAGCCGTCGCAGAGGCAGTCCTCGGCGGCCAGGGAGACGCCGTATTCCTGGCTCCACTGCGCGGCCACCTGGGCCAGGCGGGCCATGTCGCCCTGTTGGGTGGCGACGTAGGACTCGCACTCCGAGCAGACCAGCCCGCAACAGGCGATGATCCTGGCAGCCATGTCATTCCCTCCCCTTTGTGAAAAAAAGCGCACTTCGCACGACTCAGAGCATAGCACGAATGTTCTAATCATGTCAAGCATTTCGGGAGGTCAGACGACGCGCGCTCACCACCTCAACTGCGGGACGATCAACGTCCTGGGGGGCGTGGCCATGATCGGCACGGGGAGCCTGCTGCGGCGGGCGCGAGGGGCGACCCACTGCCTGCTGGTGGAGACGGACGAGGGGCTGCTGCTGGGTGGACACCGGCTTCGGCACGCGGGACTGCACCGCGCCCACCCCTTTTATGCGGTGGATGATCGCCATGAGCGGCCATCCGCCGGACGTGGAGGAGACCGCCCTGCGGCAGGTGGAGCGGCTGGGGCACAGCCGGCAGGACGTGCGGCACATCGCGCTGACGCGCTTCCACTTCGACCACGCGGGAGGGCTGCCGGACTTCCCGTGGGCCAAGGTGCACATCTTCCAGGGGGAGCACCAGGCGGTGACCCAGCCGCGCGACCTGCACGAGCGCCACGTCTACCGGCGGGAGCACGGGGCACACGGGCCACAGTGGGCCGTGCACGGCCTGGCGGGCGACCGGTGGTTCGGCTTTGAGTGCACGCCGCCCATCCGGGTCGGCGCGCTGGAGGTGCGGCTGGTGCCGCTGCCCGGCCACACGCGCGGCCACTGCGGCGTGGCGCTGCGGCTGGCGGACGGCTGGCTGTTCCACTGCGGGGACGCCTATACCTTTCACGGGGATGTCGATCCGGTGGAGCCGTTCCCCCCGCCCTACCAGCGCGTGTTCCGGCCCTTTTTCAACATCAGTGGGGCCATGCGGGCCATCGGGCGGCACTCGCCGCGCCTGCGGGCGCTGCGGCGGGCGCACGGCGACGAGGTCCGGCTGACCTGCTCCCACGACCCGCACGAGCTGGAGAAGTTCCTGGGCGGGAAGGGGGAGGGAACCGGGGGCTGAGGGGCGCGGGCGGGGCTAGGGGCAGGCGGCCTCCCCGGCGAAGGCGGCGGGACTCCAGGCCAGGGGGCCGTTGTTGAGACCGACGCCGGCCAGCTCTTGCAGCTCGCCGGAGGCGGTGTCGTGCAGCATGGCGCTGTAGGCGCTGCGGAAGGCCAGGTAGCGCCCGTCCGGGCTGAAGCGGGGGTAGTCCACCCAGCGAGCTTCGGGACGGTCCAGGTAGAGGGTGGAGTCGGAATCGGCGAAGCCGGGCAGGGGGACGCGCCACAGCAGGTTGTCGTCGTGGCCCTGCCAGTCCATGATGGCCGCCAGCAGGCCGCTGCCGTCCGGCAGCCAGTCGTAGGCCAGGACCAGGGTCCAGGCCTCGCTCCACTGCTGGACGACTCCGCCGGAGGCAGGGGTGGTCCAGAACTGGTGGTTGTTGCCGATGGGGGCGTAGATGAAGCTGATGACCGTGCCGCCGGGCGACCAGGCGGGGAAGATGGCCGCGCCGCTCTGGAAGTCGGTGAGCTGGTTCTTGGTGACGCCGTCCGCGCTGACGACCCACAGCTCGGACTGCGGGGCGGCTTCCTCCCCGGAATCCTCAAAGGAGACGTAAGCCAGCCAGGCCCCGTCCGGACTCCAGGCGGGCTGGCCCTCCCGCCCGCTGACGCTGTAGAGGGTCGGCGGGCCGCCCTGGGGCGGGACCCAGGCGACATGGGTGGCGCGCTCCAGCCCGCCGGCCCGCTCGTAATCGCGGACCAGCACGAAGGCGATGCGATCACCGGCGGGGGACCAGCGAGGGGACCAGGCCTCCCAGGCGACCGCGCCCGTGTCATCCGCAAAGTCGAGCAGCTCCCGGAGGTTGGAGCCGTCCAGGCGGGCGGTGTAGAGGCGCATGCCGCGCCCGGCGGGGCCGTCCATCACGAAGGCGAAGCGGCAGCCATCCGGGGCGAAGCTGCCGAACCAGTGACGGCCCGGCCCGAAGGCCAGGTCGCGCTGCTGGCCGGTCCCCAGGTCCAGCAGGAAGAGGCCCGCGTTGCCCGGCGCGTCCCCGGCCAGGAGGGGACCCACCAGGGGCGGGCCGGGGGTGGGGGTGAAGAAGGGGCCGGGCAACTCCCCGCCGCCCTGGGCGGCCAGGAGGCCGACTCCCCACAGCGCGACGAGCGCCAGAGAGAGCAGCGAAGCGAGCACGAACACCGGAGCCGGGCGGGCAGTCATGGGAGGGCGAACCGGGGTCGGCGGCAGGCCGGGCAGGGTAACGTTGCTGGATGGGGCATGGTGGCTGACGATTCAGGGCAATCTCTACGGCGGGCACAGCGGACCGCTGCCATCCCAGCCATTGTACACCATTTTCATTTTTCGGGCAGCGTTGTATAATAATACTGTGCTGTTGACTATGATTTGTCCACATTTTGAGAGGAACCTTGAACCCCATCCCCAAACCCACAGGGGCCACAGCCCGGCGCGCCCTGGAGGCCCTGGCCCGCGAGAGACACATCCTGGCCGCGCTGGAGGCGGTCCACGACGACCTGGGCGACGTGTTCCAGCTTCCGCTGCCCGGCTTCAGCCCGGTGATGGTGGCCGGCCCGGAAGCGGCCCGTTTTATCCTGGCGGGGGGCAGGCACAACTTCCTGTGGCGGGCGGAGCAAGACCCGGTGACGCGGCTGCTGCGGCACGGCCTGCTGGTGGAGGACGGCAGCTTCCACGACGCACTGCGGCGGGAGATGCGGCCCTCGCTGCACAAGGGCATGGTGGCAAGCTACGTGGAGACCATGTGGCGCTGCACGGACCAGATCACGGGGACCTGGCAGGAGGGCGCCGAGGTTGACCTGCTGGTGGAGATGCGGCGCGTTGCGCTGCTGATCCTGACGCAGACGCTCTACAAGGCGGACTTCCGCCCGCACCTGGACGCGCTGTGGTCGGCCATCCTGCGGGCGATCCGGTACATCTCGCCGGGGCCGTGGCTGATCTGGCGGGGCGTGCCACGGCCCGGCTACCGGCGCGCCCTGCGGCGGCTGGACGCCTACCTGTACCAGCTCATCGCCGCGCGGCGGGCCAGCCTGGGGGAGGCAGACGACGTGCTGGGGGGCCTGATCGCCAGCGGCATGGCGGAGGGGCTGATCCGCGACCAGTTGCTGACCCTGCTCATCGCCGGGCACGACACCAGCACGGCGCTGCTGGCCTGGGCGTTGTACCTGCTGACCACCCACCGGGAGGCCTACGCCCGCGTGCAGGACGAAGTCGACGGGGCGCTGGGAGCGGCAGCGCCCACGCTCTCCGCTACGGGGCAGTTGGGCTATCTGGACCGGGTGATCAAGGAGACGCTGCGCCTGTACCCGCCCATCCACCTCGGCTCGCGGATCGCGGCCAGGGACGTTGCGCTACAGGGCTACACGATCCCCGCCGGAACCCGCGTGCTGTACTCGATCTACCTGACCCACCGCCACAAGGCCCATTGGGAGGACCCCCAGCGCTTTGACCCGGAGCGGTTCTCGGCGGAGAACGAGCGGCAGCGCGCGCCGTACACTTTCCTGCCGTTCGGCGGCGGCCCCCGCAATTGCATCGGCACGGCCTTTGCCCAGGTGGAGGCCCGGATCGTGCTGGCGCGGGTGATGCAGCAGTTCGAGCTGCGCTTCGTGGGGGGGCACGTGCGCCCGCACATGGGGGCGACGCTGGAGCCGCATCCGGGCGTCAGGGTAGCGGTGCAGCGCCGCCGCCGTCCTTAGGCGGCCTGGCCGGATAGAAGCGCCCTTTCCAGACGGTCTGCCCGCCCCGCCAGCGCCGGTAGAACGCCGCCAGGCCCAGGGCCATCACGCCCCAGGCCGCCAGCGGCGTGGTGAGAACCTCCAGGGCAGGACGGCGGAGATGCCAGGCGACCAGCCCGCGCAACAGGGCCAGCCAGCCCAGCTCCACGGGGGCCAACCACCAGCCCGCCCGGCGGACCAGCAGGTGAAAAAAGGGGAGCACGAACAGGCAGGCATAGCCCCAGGCGAAGAGCACCGCCCGCCGGTAGGCGCGCCCACCGGGCGAGGCGGCCTCCAGCCCCAGCAGCAGATTCTTGGAGAAGCCCCCGACCACCTGGCGGGCGCTGCGGTACATGCGGCAGTGGAGCATGTCCGTGCCCGCCACCAGGGCGCTGCGGTAGCCGCCCGCACGGAAGCGCCGGGCCAGGGCGAAATCATCGACCAGCTCGCTGTAAACGGCGGCGTGGCCCCCCACCCCCCGGTAGCTGGAGGCCCGCACCAGGAGATACTGGCCGTTGGCGGCGACGCGGTCGCCCTCCCCCCGCCAGATGGCCCCGAAGTCCAGGCCGAGCAGGGGCAGAAAATCGACGATGAAGGAGACGAGGAGGCGCTCGCTCCAGGTCTCCGTGCGCTGGAAGGGGAAGGCGCTCAGCAGGTCCACGCGCAGGGCGGCAGCCTGGGCGATCCCTCGCGCCAGGCTGTGCGGCGTGTGCCAGGTATCGGCATCCGTGAACAGCAGCCACTCGCCCGCCGCCGCCCCGGCCAGGCGGTGGCAGGCGTAGCTCTTGGCGTTCCAGGCGGCGGGGGGGTCGTCGTGGGCGTGGATGACCCGAAGGCGGGGATGGGCGGCGGCCAGGGCGTCAAGCTGCTGGCCTGTGCCGTCGGTGGAGGCGTCGTCCAGGACGATGACCTCGAAATCGGGATAGTCCTGGCCCAGCAGGGAGGTGACGCAGGCGGCGATGGTGGCGGCCTCGTCCCGCGCAGGGACCAGCACGCTGACGCGGGGCGGCGGGACGGGCAGGGACACCGCCCGGCGGCGGACCCCCTGCAAGAAGCGCAGGTTGGCCAGCAGGCGGCGGGTCAAGAGCAGCAGCGCCGCCACAGCGGTGAGGTGCGAGGCTACGGCGAACAGCAGGCGGGCGGCGGCGCTCAAGGGACTGACGGCTTTCTCCACCAGGCAAGCACAAAGCCAAACGCGCCCAGCTTGACCAGCAGGATGAACAGTTGGGCCACAGCCAGGGCGACCATCCAGCCCGCCGCGCCCCAGACGAGGAGATAGAAGATGAGGACCAGGGGGATGGCGAGCGTGCGATGGGCGTCCCGCTTGAAGAGGAACAGGGAGACGACGGCGGCAGCGCCCATGACCAGCGGGACGCGGTACAGGGTGAGGCCGGACCACACGCCAAAGAGGGCGACCAGCGCCCGCCCGCCGCGAAAACGCAGGAAGACGGAGAAAGCGTGCCCCAGGGTCGGCATGAGGGCGACCCAGAACATCTGCGGCTCCGGGAAACGGAGGCCGTAGTAAGCGACCAGCACGGGGAGGAAGGCCTTGAAGAAGTCCAGCAGGAGGACGCCCAGGCCCAGGGGCCAGCCAGCGGCGCGGAAAGCGTTGGCCGCGCCGGGGTTGCCGTCCGGCTGCTGGCGGGGGTCCACGCCAAAGAACAGGCCGCCGAGCCAGACGGCCCAGGGCAGTGCGCCGGAGAGATAGGAGAGCACAAGCCAGAGGACAAACACGGTCATCCATGCCGCAGCAGAGGCGGCCCCCAAAACCCATCCGATAGCTGCCCGACCCGCCCGGTACGCGCCACATGGCCGACGCGCGCGAGGCGGCTCACAGCGCGACGAGGGTCAGCGCCTCCAGCACCAGCGGCACGTTGACGACCTCGTGCCAGTAGGCCTCCTGCGCGCCGAGGCCCGCCAGGCAGACCACGCGCAGGTTGCTGACCAGGGCATCCTGCGCGGCGGCGGCCAGGGGCGACTCGACCTCCGCCAGCAGGTAATAGACCTGGTCCGGCGCGCCGCCGGGCGAGCGGTCGTCGCCCGGCCCGTGGCGGTCCCCGGCGGGGGGCAGGGGCAGGGGCGGCAGGCGGCGGTAGGAGGGCGGCGCGGCATGGCCGACCAGCTCCAGGATGGCCAGATGCAGGCCGCCGACCTCCTGCAAGTGCATCTGCTCCACGTAACCGACCAGGGTGACCTGGCCCTGCCAGCCCAGGTTGAGCCAGTCGCGCTCGGCCCACTCCTCCGGCCAGAGCAGGTGGGCCAGGGCGGGGTTGAGCGACGCGCCCCAGCCGACGGTGGCGAGGTGCTGCGGGCCGTGGCCGCCGGACGCGGCGGCGGCCAGGCGAGGCAGGTCCTCCGGGCGCAACTCCAGGCGGAAGGCTCCCTCCGGGCCGCTGACCGGGCCGTGCAGGATGGGGCGCTCTGGCCCCTGGCTGCGATCCCACACGGCGAGGTGGAGCCTGCCCTGCGCCCACTCCGGCAGGGCGAAGCCCGGCGCGGCCAGCAAACCGGTGACGATGCGGGTGGCTTGAGACATGTCTGCCGTCCTTTGGGCTAATCGATGTGGGGGAAGCGCGCGCCAAAACCTAAAACAGACGCCACAACCTGACGCTGCCGTCGTCCAGGGCGACGGCCAGGATGTCGCCATACGGCGAGAAGCTCAGGGCGCGCACAGCGCCGCCGTGACCGGCCAGCGTGGCGACCGCCTGCCCTGCCGGCAGTTGCCAGAGGGTGACGGCGTCGCCGGTGGCGGCGGCCAGCAGGCTGCCGGAGGGCGAGAAGGCCATGACGCTGACCGGGCCGCCCGCCTCCAGGGTTGCCAGCTCGTGGGGCCTGAGGGCGGCCTCCTTATCAGGCGCGGCTTCCTGCAAGGCCTGGCGGGTGTAGCTGCGGACCTCCTCCGGGCTGACGCCGAACTGCCTGAGCACGTCGATGGCGACCCCCTCGGGGAGCCGGGCCAGGCCCAGCAGCAGGTGCTCGGTCCCGATGTAGTGGTGATTCAGGCGGCGCGCCTCGTCCACGGAAAGCTCCAGCAGCCGCTTGACCCTGGCGGAAAGCTCCTGGGGGCGCGCGGACTGCCAGGACCCGGCGGGGACCATCTGCCGGACCGCCTCTGCCACGCGCTCCTGCTCCAGCCCCATAGCGGCCAAGGCCCGGCCCGCCACGCTGTGCCTGTCCTCCATCAGGGCGAGCAGGATGTGCTCGGTGTCGATCAACTCATGCTGCATGCGCGCCGCCTGTTCCTGGGCCTGGGCCAGGGCCAGCCGGGCATGCCGGGTGAAGCGCTCCATGCGCGACGGGGACATGGCACAGCCTTTCTGCTCCTGTCCGATTGAAAGTGGGACAAGTATGCCTCGAAGGGCGGCGTTCATCAATCCCATGATGGGGAGCAGGAGGGGGGAAGAAAGGAGGGCGTGGCCGCCGGCGAGGGGCCGCCGCCGGAGCAGACCGCAGCGGCCCCCACCGCAGGGAGCGGCTTAAAAGCCCTGGAGCTGCCGGGCGCGGCGGGCGTTGCCCTCCGCCAGCCGACCGAGGGCGCGGGCGGCCTCGTCCTGGCCGATCCTGGCGGCGGCCTCCCGGTAGAAGCGGTGGGCAGCCTCTTCCAAAGCCCGCGCCCCGGCTGGGGTGAGGGGCGTGGCGGGGTCTATATCCCCCAGCGCGGCCAGATCGTCGCTGAGGGCCAGATCGGTGATGGGGATGAGGATCATCTCGGTGACGGTCTCGCGGCGAGTTCGCTCCAGGCGCTGCAAGCGGCGGCGTCCGTCGCGGGCCAGCTCCCGGTAGAGCTGCGCAAGGGGGCCGGGCTGGCCGCCCTGCGCCTCGTAGCGGCGGGCCAGGTTTTTCTCCAGGGCGATGGCGGCCTCGAAGACCGCAGCGAAGGTTCCCAATTGCATGCGAGCGCCCTCCTGAAGGCGGGAGCGGGGCGGGCACGCGCCCGCCCCAGGGATGGGTAAAGCCCGTGGCTAGAACCAGCGGGTGATGACGACCTTGCGGTCGGTGTAGAAGTTGATGCCGTCCAGGCCCTGGCCGTGCAGGTCGCCGAAGAAGCTGTCCTTCA
>FWPU01002486.1_pt1 | contig 49841 bp, 45 predicted proteins | sample 2228361 | NCBI WGS metagenome assembly FWPU01 (sample SAMEA103939777, study PRJEB20133) | metagenome | reverse complement strand
TGAGCGCCGCCACCTCCGCAGGCGACAGACGCCGGTACTCGCCCTCCCGCAGTCCGCCGAGCCCCAGGGGCCCAACGCGTATCCTCTTGAGCCGCTTCACGCGCAGCCCGAACCGCGCGAAAATGCGCCTCACCTCCCTGTTCATGCCCTCCCGCACGGTCACCTCGAGAACGGCCCCCTCCCTCTCCATCTTCTTGACCAGGAGCCGGACGGGACCGGTCTTCCCCTCCGCAAGCCAGACCCCCCCGCGGATCTTCGACATCATCTCGCCCGTCAGCCGGCCCTTGATCACCACGTGGTACGTCCTCGGGACCCCGTACCTCGGATGGGTCAGCAGGTTCGCCAGATCCCCGTCGTTGGTGAGCAGCAGCAGGCCCTGCGATTCCCAGTCGAGCCGGCCCACGGGAAAGAGGCGCAGGCCGACATCCCCGACGAGTTCGAGCACCGTCCGCCGCCCCCTATCGTCGCGGGCGGTGCACACCACGCGCCGCGGCTTGTTCAGCATGATCGTCACCGGCCGAGGGGGGCGCACCGGAGCCCCGCAGCAAACGATCTTCTGGCGGGAGGGATCGACCCTGACGCCCATCTCCGTGACGACCCGGCCGTCTACCAGCACACGGCCCGATGAAATGAGATCCTCGCACCGGCGGCGGGATCCGAAGCCCGCCGCCGCAAGAACCTTCTGCAGGCGCTCTCCAGTCATCGGGACACAGTCTCACCGCCTCACGCGCGCGGCTGGCCGTTCGGCAGGACTTGACCCGGGCGTGCATTCTAGCAAAGCACCGGGCCATTGCAAGGAACACCGCCCCCACGCCGACGAGGCGCCCGCCCCGGCCCCTCGAATTCAACGCCTTGGGCGGCCCATACGTCAAAACTATATCGGTGGCCTGTTCCGCAAGGCCGCCGCTATAATCGGTGGCGTGATCATGCTGGCGACGATGACCGTCTGGATGGCGGCCTGCCCCCCGGCCGCGCAGGAGATCCGCATCGCCACCGCGCAGGAGAGCGGGATCGCAGCGCGCGACCTCTCCATCGCCGAGGAAGGCGGCGTCCTCGTCGTCTCCTTCACCGACGTGCGCGGCGCCACCAGGACGATCCCCGCCGATGACGTGGCCGAGATCGCCCTGCACGCCGGGCGCGCGACACCCCCAGTGCGTCCGGCGGCGGAGGACATCCAGATCACGCTCACCACGGGGGACACGCTGCTGGGCAAGGCGGGCGAAAAGGCCGCCGACGGTATCAGGCTCATCTCCCCCGCCTTCGGCAATCTCGCCGTGAAATTCGAGCACGTCCGCCGCGTGACCTTCCCGGCCAACGCCGCGTCCCTGCCGAAACGCCTCCCCGACAGGGTCGACACCGACCTCGTCTTCAAAAAGTCAGGGGACAGGGCCGAGGGAACCCTCCTGGCCCTCTCCGCGGCGGGGGTGGAGTACCGCTCGAGCCGCATGCAACGCGACGTCATCGACCCGCCGTCGGAGGTGGCGTGCATTGTCCTGACGGAAATCGCCGCTCCGCCCAAGGCCCCCCCCACCGTATACTCGGTGGTATCCACCCGCGACGGATCCTCGCTCAGGGGCGTGGTCCGGTCCCTCCGGGAGGGCGTCCTGACATTCAAGGACCTCTACGGCGGGATCCACCGGATCGCGGCGAACCACGTCTCCTTCATAGGCATGAAAAACGGACGCGTCGTCTATCTTTCCGACGTGGATCCCTCCGCCGTCAACGAGGACGCCAACTACATACGCGGCCCGGAGAAGTCCCCCGGCGACCTCGAATACCCCTTCCAGAAGGACCGGAACGCCAAGGGCGGGCGGATCGTGCTGGGGGGCGTGGAACACCGCTTGGGGCTGGGGGTAAGGGCCCATTCAGAACTGACCTACACCCTCGGCGGGCGCTACAGGCGCTTCCAGACCGCCGTCGGCCTGGACGACGCGGCGATACCCCTGGGGGCGGTCCGCGCCGAGGCGTGGGTCGACGGCAAGAAGGTCAAGGAGGCGGAATTCCGCGGCAAGGCCCCCCCTCAGACGTGGGACATCGACGTGGCCGGCGCCTCGGAGCTCAAACTCGTGATAACCTGGGCCGGCACCGGGCAGTCGGATTTCGCCGATTGGGGATCGGCCCGGCTGATACGCTAGGCCGCGGCGCCTCGAACCATGCTCACGACAGGCAACGCCTGGCTCCTGGCGGCGGCGCCCGCGGTGCTGCTGGCGATCGCAGCCGCGGGGGGAGCGCCCCCAACGACGCCCCCATGGCGGCGCGCGGCGGCGCTATGCGCGCGCTCCATCTCGGCCCTCCTGCTGACGCTCGCCTTGGCCCGCCCAGCGGTCATCAGGCCCGCCGACCTCCCGTACCTGACCGTATTCGCCGTGGACGTCTCCGAAAGCGTGCCCGTGCGCGCCGCGGATTCCGCGGCGTCGCTGCTGCGCTCCGCCTGGGACGCGGAGATACGCAGGGGCAATCTATGCGGCCTGGTGGTCTTCGCGGAAAGGGCGGAAGTCCTGGCGCCCCCGACCCGCCTCCCGCTGCAGGTCGAACCATGGCGTCTCTCCCCCAAATCAGCCCTGCGCGCTCTGCGGGCCGCGGCCGAACACGGTGACCGGGCCGCCTCGGCGCGGATCGCCGAACTTCAGAAATGGACCGAGAGGCTCGGGACGCGCGCGACCGACACGGCCGGGGCCCTCAGGACCTCGCGCGGCCTGTTCCTCGAAGGGACCTCCAACCGCGTCGTGCTGTTGACCGACGGGCGCGACACGGCGCGCCGCGTCGACGAGATCGACCTCCGCGACGTCGACGCGGCGCTCCGCATGACGGATCCGGATTTCCGTGACGTCGCGGTCGCCGCCGTGGAGGCGCCGCTGTCCGTGCGCGAGGGGGAGCCCTTCGACGCGCGGGTGATCGTGGAAACCGCCGCCCCCGGCGAATTCTCGCTATCCATCTCGATGGACGACGTGGCCGTGCCGGGCGGACGGCGTACGTTCCGCGCCGCCGCGGCCGGGCGCCACGCGGCGGCGCTGGAGAACATCCCCCCTCCCTCTTCCGGACACCAGGGCCTCCGGCGCCTGCAGGTCATCGCCCACGCGGAAGCCGACGAGGAGCCGCGCAACAACGTAGGGATGGCGGCATTCGCCGTCACGGGCAGGCCGCGCGTCCTCCTCGTCGAGGGCGCGCCGGCGGAGGGCGCCCCGCTGGCCCGCATACTGCGCTCCCAGGAGATCGACTTGGTTCTTGAAACCCCAGCGGGCATGGCCGCGCGCGGGGGGGCCCTGGATGAATTTGTGGCCGTGATACTCGTCGGGGTTCCGGCGAACGCGCTGCCTTCCGACGCGGTGCGTGCGCTGGCCAGGTACGTCGAGTCCTCCGGCGGGGGTCTCTTGTTCGCGTGTTCCGCGTCCCCGGGCGGCGCCCAAGGATACCCCCGCTCGGAGATCGAGAAAATCCTGCCGGTGACCTTCCGCGAAACCCCGCCCGGCCCCGGGCTCCCCGGGAAGGAGGCCACGGTGGCGCCTACCGGCGGCGACTTCTCCCGGCCGCCGCAGAAGGTCCTGGCCCCCACCGTGGCGCTCCTTTTCATCGTGGACAAATCGGGCAGCATGGCCGGCAGCAACATCGCGCTGGTCAAGGAGGCATGCATCGCCTCCGCAATGACGCTGACCCCGAAGGACGTGGTGGGGGTGCTCGCCTTCGACGCGCAGCCAAGATGGCTGCTGGAATTCACGGAGGCGGACCGCCGCGATTACATAAAGGACAAGCTGCTCCGCCTCCTGGCCGACGGCGGCACCAGCATACACCCGGCGCTCGAGGAGGCGCTGCGCGCATTCATGACCGACCCGCGCGCCAGGCGGGCCGGCGTCAAGCACGCGATCCTCATGTCCGACGGCGACACGAGACCCGGAGACTTCGAGACCGCCACCAGGCGGCTGCGCGAGGCGGGCGTCACCGTGACCACCGTCTGCGTCCCTGGACCCAAGACCGACCATCACCTCATGTACCAGATCGCGTCATGGGGCGGGGGTCGATTCAAGTTCGCCCCCGGCTTCGAGCACGTCCCGCAGATATTCACCAATGAAACCAGGCATGTCATCGGCGGCGCGCCGCGCGCCCCGGATGCCCCTCCGGCCCTCCCGCCCGACGCCCCCGGCGGCGGCCGGGATCCGTCCCCCCCCGCGACGCTCCCCGTGAGGATACGAGACGAGCACGAGATACTGCAGGGCATCGAGAGAGCGGCGCTCCCGCCCGTGCGCGGCATTCTGGAGGCGGCCGCCCGCGAAGGCGCGGCCGTCCCGCTGGCGGCGGGCGGCGATCTGCCGCTCCTGGCCGTCAGGCGCGTGGGACTAGGGAAATCCGCCGCATGGACATCTGACCTGGCCGGGCGATGGAGCGCCGAATGGCTGGCCTGGCCCTCCTCCGGCAAGCTGTTCGCCCAGCTGGTCCGCCACATATCGGGCGCCGGTCCGGACGCCGACCTCGCCAGCAGGATCGGCGTGACGTACCGCGGGGACCGCGCCATCGTGCGCATCGCCCCCGCTCCGGATGGGGGGGAGATCATCGCATCGGACCCGGACGAGGCCCCCCCCCTCAGGCGCCGGACGGAGCCGGACGGCTCAGCGGCGGTCGAGGTCCCGCTGGGCGGCGCCGGCGACATCAGGAGAATACTCCTCCGGCGCAAGGACGGCAAGAGCTTCTGGATCGGGGTGGTCCGGCCCTATGAAGGGGAGTTCGGTCCGTACGACCCCGAGTGCGACATCTTCGCGGGGTGCGCGGCGGCCCTTCCATGGGGCGATCTGGACGCCAAGCTCGCACGCCCCAAGAAGCGGGCCGAAGCCAGGCTGGAACTCTTCCCCTGGCTGATCGCCGCCGCCGCCCTGCTGATCCCGGTGGACGTGGGGCTCAGGCGATTCAAGTCCTGAACCGGGCGTCCCCGCTACGGGAGATCCTCTCCCAGCCGGCGGCGGAGGCGGGACTTCTCGGCGCAGCGCCTGTAGGAAACCTTGTCGATGACGCGCGACGGGGGCGGCACGGGCGACCTGTGGGTGACGCGCCTCCTTCTCCTCCTGCCGCCCGCCATTGACCGCCCTATCCTTCCTGCGGGCCGGCCGGCGCCTGCGCCCGCCTTTCCGGGTAGACCTTGGCCTTGTCCAGGATCGCGCCCAGGACGACCAGGACGGCCAGCGAAACGAGCGCCAGCGGCAAATAGGTCCGCCTGGTGACCCCTTCCCGCGAGACTATGACCCCGATCGTGCCGCCCACCACGGCGAACAGATAAAGCATCATGACCGCCTCGCGCTGCGACAGCCCCAGGGCCACCAGCCTGTGGGAGAGGTGGTCCCGCCCGCAGTAGACGATCGCCTCGATGGGCCCCTTCACCACGCCGTGCCTGACACGCAGCACGGTCGTCAGCGTGATGTCGTAGAGCGGCACGCAGAGGATCGCGCACGGGACTATCACGGCCTTGAGGGAGTCGCTCCTGGACCATCCGGCCTGAACCGTCAGCGCCGCCAGCAGGTACCCGAGCAGTAGCGACCCGCAGTCGCCCAGGAAGATACTGGCCGGTTTGAAGTTGTAGCGCAGGAATCCCAGGCACGCCCCCAGCAGAGCGATCGCCACGTAGCTGACGCGCGGCTGGCCGTAGTCCTCGAAATACCACGCGACGTAGAAGGTCCAGAAGGCCGCCACCGCGGCGACGCCCGCGGCCGCGCCGTCCATGTTGTCCAATGAGTTGACCGCGCTTGAGACCCCGGCGATCCAAAGGAGCGTCAGGGCCAGGTCCAGCCACCATACGCTGAAAAGGTTTATGCGCACGTTGAACGCCGACAGGAGCAGGGTGATCGCCATCAGCGCCGCGAGCTTCACCACCGCCCACAGCGGCCGGAAGCCGTCGATTACCCCCAGGACCAGCACCGCCAGGCCGCCGGCGATGATCGCGAATATATCCATGTTCTTACCGATGCTGGTGAATCGCAATATCGAGAAGATGGCCGCGGCGAAGCCCAGATAGATCGCGACCCCGCCCATGTTGGGGACCGGGGTTTCGTGGATCTTGTAGCCCCCCGGCCGGTCCAGCGCCCCCACGCGGCGGCACAGGGCGGCGACGAGGGGGGTGGCCAAGTCTACCACGAACCAGGCCAGGATCAGCATCCAGACCTGGGGGTAGTTGAACTTAGCGATCACCCGTCATCACCCGCAGGCTCTCCTGCCCGCAGTTGAAAAGCAGATCTATGGCGGAAAGATCCGGCACGAAGGCCCCCGGCCAGCACTGGGGATACTCTGGGCACTTGAACTCCTGGAAGACCAGCCTGATCCCGGCCGCCTCGAACCTCGAAACGTCCAGGTAGTCCCGCCCGTGGACGCCCGACAGGTAGGTATCCGCCCCCACCGCACGGCACATCGCCAGCACGAGATCCGTGGAGCGCCCTGCGATCCCCATCGCCGAGGTGCGCTCAAGCCGGCGGTGGATGCCCAGCAGCCGCATGATCAACTCGATGAAGGCGCACGTGAGATCGGCGAACATCGTCCAACCGCGCTCGTACAGGCGCCTGAACTCGTCAGCGTATTCCTCGAAGTGGGGCGCCCTCCTGTAGTTCCACTCTATGGCCCTCCAGTGCTTGCGCGCCCATGGAACCGACGGATCGATCTCGGCTTCGCATATCTTCTGCGTGTACCTCCATTTCGTCAGGACGGGCACGGACAGCCAGTCCCATCCCCTGGGGGAGTTCGTCCGGATACGGTTGCGATGCATCCATCCGAAGGTCCCCCGCTTGACGAACTGCACGTTGTCCACGATCAGGAACCGGTCCGCTCTGGCCGCCTTGTCGAAAAAACCGGCGTAGGGCAGGTAATTCGGCTGGTGCGCGGCGAGGATCATCCCTTGCGATTCTTCCCGGCCAGGCAAGTATATACAATCTCGCCCAGATGCGCCAACCGATTCGCGGCTTGACAGGTGACGCCCCCGCCCTATCATGTCCCCCATGCGCGTCCTCATCACCGGCGGCGCGGGCTTCCTCGGATCCCATCTCTGCGAGAGGATCCTGGAGCAGGGCGGCGAGGTCATCTGCATGGACAACCTCATCACCGGCCGCGAGAGCAACATAGCGCACCTTCGGGCCGATCCACGCTTCTCGTTCGTCCTCCACGACGTCACCAGCACCATAAAAGTTGACGGCCCGTTGGACGCCGTCCTGCACTTCGCCTCCCCCGCAAGCCCCGCCGACTACCTGCGTTTCAAGATACAGACCCTGAAGGTGGGATCCCTCGGCACGCACAACGCCCTCGGCCTGGCCAAGCAGAAGAACGCGGTCTTCCTTCTGGCCTCCACCAGCGAGATATACGGCGATCCCCAAGTTTCACCGCAGCGGGAGGACTACTGGGGTCACGTCAATCCGGTGGGCCCCCGCGGCGTATACGATGAGGCCAAGCGCTTCGCCGAAGCCCTGGTGATGGCGTACCACCGCACGCACGGCCTCCGGACGCGCATCGCGCGCATATTCAACACCTACGGGCCGCGCATGAGGCCCGACGACGGGCGCGCCGTCTGCTCCTTCATGACGCAGGCCCTCGCCGGCCGGGACATCACCGTCTACGGCGACGGTTCCCAGACGCGCAGCTTCTGCTACGTCACCGACATGGTGGAAGGCGTCATGAGGCTCCTGGAGAAGGATGAACCGGATCCAGTGAACCTGGGCAACCCGGATGAGATAACCGTCCTGCAGCTGGCCCGGGAAATCATCGAGATCACCCGTTCCGGCTCGCGCATCGTCCACAAGCCGCTGCCGCAGGACGACCCGCGGCGGCGGCGCCCCGACATCTCCCGCGCCCGGAGCCTGCTGGGCTGGGAGCCGCGCGTGCCGCGGCGGACCGGCCTGGAGGCGACGGCCGAATACTTCCGCTCGATCCTCCGCTCATGAAGCCGGCGGTTTATGTTGATCGCCCCGGCATGCCGCGGTAGAATCCCGTGCGCAGGAACGGCGTGAGCTCAAAGGCGGACCGGGAGATGAGGCGCAGCGGCTCTCAATCAAAGAACTCCGGCGGTGAGCTCTTCGGGCAAATCGCCGTACGCAAGGGCTTCGTAAGCCAGCGAGACGTGGACGAGGCGCTTGCCCGCCAGAAGGAGCTCGAATCCAACGGCCGTCCCCACCGCCTCATAGGCATGATCATGCTGGAGATGGGCCTGCTGGGGACGACGGAACTCATCGAGATCCTCCGAGACATCAGGACCCCGGGCGTGCCCGCCGGCGACGGCCTGCGTCCCCAGCGATGACCAGGGCCCTGGCCGGCGCGTTCTGGATATCGTGGATCCTAGCCTGCGGATCGCCCACGCCACGCCCTCCGGCCGATCTCCCTCCGACCTTGCAGGCATCCGGGGACGACGAGATCGTCGCGATCTACGACGGCCGGCCGCTGACCTGGCGCGAGGTCGCCGAGGCCGCGCTCGACTCGGATCTCAAGCACGCCGTCGACCAGTGCGTCAGGAGGCTGATCATCCAGGGACGCCGCTCGGAGCTCGGGATCGCCAACACCACGGCGGAGCTCCGGCGCCGCGCCGAGGCGGCGGTCCGCCAGGCCAAGGCGGTCATGGGCGAGCCCGCCTTCCGGGACCGCCTATCCCGCGAAGGCATCACGGAGGAGGGCTACGTCGACCGTCTGGCCGGATCCCGGCTGCTCGACGAGACCTTGGCGCTCGAGAAGATCGTGCGCTATGAGGAGCTCCGCCGCGGGACCCTTGAGATAGACTGGATGATCTTCACCGACGAGGGCGACGCGTGCCGCTTCGCCGAGCTGTGCGCCCGGGTGGGGTTCGACGCCGCCGCCGAGGGATTCCGGGGTAGCGGCAGGACCGTCCGCAGGCCCGTCGAGGTCTTCCCGCCCGGGATGCCCCCATCCGCCCCGCCCCTGGACGCGAGGGTCGCCGATCTCCTGGCGGGCATGAAGCCCGGCGACGTCACGGGGGTCGAGCCGGGAGCGGCCGGCCTCTACCACGTCATCAGGCTCGTTTCCCGGCGCCCCGGCCTGGACGCGCCCTTCCGCGGGGTCAACGACGAGCTGGTCGAGGGCATACTCCGCAACCCGCCCCGCCCGGAGGAACTCAGGCGATGGGTCGAGGCTGAATTCGCCCGGGCCAGGATCGAGTACGCCGCGAACCGCCGGCGGGGCCGGCCCGGGAGCCGCCAACCGGGGCTCGGCGCTCGAGCGCCCGAGTAAAAATTTGCAACAAAGATGCGCCCGACGGTGTTATACTATAACAAAAAAGATGGGACGCGGGAGAGAGGTGGTCCCCAGAAAAAATGCAATAAACCCATGAACCTTTCGCGATCTCGGTCGTCTAATATATAGAGATGACAAGGCTGGTACAAAAGACGATCTCGATGCCCTGCGACGCGCGCTTCCTCAACGAGGTGCGCGGCCTCCTGGGCGAAACCCTGTCCCACACCTCCATCAACAAGCGCGACAGGGAGCTCCTGGTGCTCGCAGTGGACGAGGCGGCCAGCTCCATCGTCCGGTACGCCCGCTACAAGGGCTTCCACAGCGAACTGACCCTGACGGTGGACATCGACGACGTCCGATTCAAGGCCACCCTCGTGGACTCCCTCAACGTATTCGACCTGGCCGGCGGCCTCACCGAGTCGCAGCTGGCGGAGCGGCTGGCCAAGGAGAGGGGATTCACCATGGGGATGTCGATAATACGCCAGATAATGGACGAGGTCAGCTACGTATACCGGAAGGGCTTCCAGAACGAACTCGAGATGATCAAGTTCCTGTAGCCGCCGGGACGCCCCCTCGACTTCCCCCGCTTCCCCCGCTACAATAAGGCCCCATGGAAATCTTGGCGTTCGCCGCCGGGGCGGTCCTCGGCGCTGCGGCCGCATGGCTCAACTCCCGCCGCATGCACGCGCTGGAGGCCGCCCGGATGCGCTCCCAGCGCGAGGAGGAGCAAAGCGCCCTGGTGGGTACCATTGCCAGCGGTCTGGCCCACGAGATACGGAACCCCCTCTCCACCCTCAGGATGAACCTCCAGCTCCTCCGCGAGGACTGGGAAAACCCCATCACAGAACGGGAACAGAAGGGCCGCCGCAGGATCGACATCCTGCTGCGAGAAACCGGCCGGCTGGAGAACATCCTCTCGGACTTCCTCCGATTCGCGGCAAACCACTCCCTCAACCTCCAGAGGACCGACCTGAACGCCCTGGCGGGCGAACTGCTTGAGTTCCTCTCCCCCCAGGCGGAGCGGACCCGCATACGGCTCGTCCGCCGCTTCGCCCCGGATCTCCCGCGAGTGGAAGCCGACCAGAACCTGATCCGGCAGGCCCTGCTCAACCTGCTGGTCAACGCGCAGCAGGCCCTCCCCAAGGGCGGCCAGATCGTCGTCAGCACCTCCTCCAACGGCCAGCACGTGCGACTGTCGGTCTCCGACAACGGCCAGGGCATCCCTCCCGAGAACATGGGGAAGATATTCAACCTCTACTTCTCCACCAGGCCCGGCGGCACCGGCCTTGGTCTGCCCATGGTCAAGAAGATCGTCGAGGAACACCGGGGAACCGTGGAGGTCGACAGCAGCCCTGGCAAGGGGAGCACCTTCACCATATGCCTGAAAAAATCCGCGTACTAGTCCTGGATGACGACCGGGCCCACGCCGAGGCGGCCGCCGAGAGCCTCGAGCGCACCGGTTACTCCTGCACCGTCGCCGCCAGCGGCTCCGAGGGCCTCCGCGCGCTGGAGGCCGAGCCTTTCGACATAGTCCTGACCGACCTCGTGATGCGGGACGTCTCCGGCCTCGACATCGTCCGCAGCGTCAAGGCGCGCTCCCCCGAGACCGAGATCATAGTAATGACCGGCTACCCCTCCTACGAAACCGCCCTGGAAGCGCTCAACGAGGGCGCCTACGACTATCTCGACAAGCCCATAGATCTGAACATCCTACGCGCCAAGCTCCGCAAGGCGGTGGAAAAACAGAAGCTCGTACGGTCCAACATCGAACTGAAGCGCCAGCTGGACAAGCGATACGGATTCGAGGGCATCATCGGCGGCAGCAAGAAGATGCAGGTCATCTTCGACGTCCTCCGCCAGGTCTCCCCATCCTCCGCCACCGTCCTCATCGTGGGCGAGAGCGGCACCGGCAAGGAGCTGGTGGCCCGCGCGCTCCACGCCAACTCCCCGCGCCGCGGCGGCCACTTCGTGCCTCTCAACTGCGCCGCGCTCTCCGAGTCCATACTCGAAAGCGAACTGTTCGGCCACGAGAAAGGCGCCTTCACCGGCGCCATGTACACCCGCAAGGGACGTTTTGAATACGCCCACGGAGGCACCCTCTTCCTGGACGAGATCGGCGACATGCCCCCCGCCATCCAGATCAAGCTCCTCCGGGTCATCGAGGGCAGGGAGGTCTTCCGCGTCGGCTCCAACGAGGCCATAAAGGTGGACGTCCGCCTGATCGCCGCCACCAACAGGGACCTTCCATCCCTCGTGCGGGAGGGCAAGTTCCGGGAAGACCTCTTCTACCGGCTGAACGTCGTGACGATCGAGCTGCCGCCCCTCCGCGACCGACTCGAGGACCTGCCGCTGCTGGTCCAGGCGTTCCTTGAGGAATTCTCCGCCCAGCATGCCAAGAAGACCGCCGAGATCACCCCCGCGGCCATGGAACTCCTCTACGACTATTCGTGGCCGGGCAACGTGCGCGAGCTGCGCAACTGCATAGAAAGCATGGTGATCCTGGACAAGGATGGCAGGATCGACGTGGAGGACGTGCCCCGCTACGTGAAACACCCGGCGCTGGTGGAACCTTCGCACGGCGTCTCCGGGGTGAGCCTGGAGGAGGGAGAGAAAGAGGCGATACGAAAGGCGCTGGCCCTCTGCGACGGCAACCGCGAGAAGGCGGCCCAGATGCTGGGGATTGGAGAACGCACCCTCTACCGGAAAATCAAGAGGTACGGGTTCTCCTAGGCCGGCACCGGAGACCTCCAGAAATCGGCGCGATTATGCCCAGATACGCCATCAGCCAGCACACCGGATCCTCCGACGGGGATCACTACGACCTAATGCTCGAGCGCGGCGAAACCCTAATGACATGGCGCATAAGCCGCACTTCCTTCCAGGAGCCCCAGGCCGCCGTCCGGATCGCCGACCACAGGAAGGCTTACCTCGACTTCGAAGGAGAAATCGCCGGGGGCCGCGGCCGGGTCAAGATATGGGACGCCGGCACGTACGAACTGGAGGAGGAACGCCCCGACCTCATCCGGATCGCGATTTCCGGCAGACAGATCAATACCCGCCTTGTGCTGCGGCGCGCCGCGCCGTCCCCGGAAACCCCCGATCCCCTCTGGACGGTGGCGGACGCCGCAACGGATCTCCGAAAGGCCGTGGCCTCCCTCCTGCGGGCCGAGGGGATCGAAGAGGCCCCCACCGAGGATCTCTCCGCCCTCCGGGATGAACTGCTCGGCCAGGAGCGGAGGATCCTCGCCCAGGCGAATCTCTTCGCCAGAGGCGCCCCGGTCGATTGGACCCAGGCGGAGGTCGACGCCGATCTCATGAGGAGGATCGACCGGGAAAAGGCCCGCTGGCAGCACCCATGGCTGGCCAAGGTGAAGCAGTACGCCGACCGGCTGGCCGAGCTGGCGGCGTTGCTGGATCGCCAGCGCCCATCCTGACCTGGCGCGCCGAGTGCGCCCGGAAACGCCCCTCCTATGTTATGTTATAAGGAGGCCGGAATGCCGCGACACGCGAAGCCGCGGACGGGACGCACGCGCGGAGGGCGCCTCCGCACCCGCAGCATAACCGCGCTCGCGGCGGCCGTCTCGCTGGCAACCCTGTGGGGGTGCACCATGAGAACCGATCCGCCGAAACCCGGCGCCCCGCCCGCCGCCCCCGCCAAGCTCAACCCGCTGACCCCCGAAGAGGAACGCGTGATCCTCCATAAGGGCACCGAGAAGCCCTTCAGCGGGGAATACTGGAACCACAAGGAGCGCGGGATCTACCTGTGCCGCCGTTGCGACGCGCCGCTGTACCGCTCCGACGACAAGTTCGACTCCGGCTGCGGCTGGCCCAGCTTCGATGCGGAAATCCCCGGCGCGGTGGAGCGGCGGCCCGACGCGGACGGCAGGCGCACCGAAATAATCTGCGCCCGCTGCGGCGGCCACCTGGGCCACGTCTTCACCGGCGAAGGCTTCACCCCCAGCAACACGCGCCATTGCGTCAATTCCGTCTCCCTCCGGTTCGCGCCCCACCCCGCCCCGCGACGAACGGCAAGGGCGATCTTCGCGGGCGGATGCTTCTGGGGCATCGAGTACCATTTCAGGAACGCCCCGGGCGTGATATCCACCGCCGCCGGATACACCGGCGGCACGAAGGAAAACCCAACGTACCAGGAGGTTTGCCGGATGCAGACCGGCCACGCCGAGGCGGTCGAGGTGATCTACGACACGGAGAAGACCACCTACGAGGAACTGGCAAAGCTCTTCTTCGAGATACACGACCCCACGCAACTGAACCGGCAGGGCCCGGACGTCGGAGACCAGTACCGCTCCGAAATATTCGCGCTCGACGACGACCAAAAGGAAACCGCCCTGAAACTGATAAAGACACTGAAGGAGAAGGGACTAGACGTGGTCACCAAGGTCACCCCCGCCGGGAATTTCTGGAGGGCCGAGGAATACCACCAGAATTACTACGCCAGGAAGGGCGAACGCCCCTCCTGCCACGTCCGCACCAGGCGCTTCTGAACGGCCGCCGTCAACCTGACAGCGCCGATGCGATCTCGTCGGCGCTCCCCACCCACCGCACCTCGGGGAACCGCCTGAACCACATCATCTGGTGGCGTGCGAGATTGAACGTGTCGCGGTTGATCAGCCTCTCCGCCTCGCCCAGGTCGTAACGCCCCTCGAGAAAACCGATCACCTCCCGGTACCCAACCGCCCTGCGGCCCTCCACGCTCCACGGCCTCTCCAGCAGCCCCCTGACCTCCTCGACAAGCCCCTGCGCCAGCATGCGCTTGGTCCTGGCGGCGATCCTCTCCCTCAGATCGCCCCGGACCACGCCGAAGACGTCCGCCTCCATGGTGCGGCGGGAAAACTGCGTCTGGCGGGCGCTTATCGGGATCCCCGTCTTCCTGTAGACCTCCACGGCGCGAATCAAGCGCTTCAAGTCGTTCGGGTGTATCCTCGCCGCGGCGACCGGGTCCACCCGCCTGAGCTCGCCGTGCAGCGCGGCCGGCTCCATGGCCGCCAGCTCCTTTCTCAGCTCGGGATCGGCCTCCGGGCCATCGAAAAGCCCGTAGGCAAGCGCCTTATAATACAGTGCGGTACCTCCCACAAAGAGGGGCCGGCGGCAGGCCGCCAGGATCTCACGAGCGTCGCGGACGAAACGGCCGGCGCTGTACGCCTCCGAAGGATCGCATATGTCCACGAGGCGGTATGGGCGCTTCGGCTTCGCCGTGCCTATGTCCATGCCGCGGTATACCTTCATCGAGTCGACGGACACCAGCTCGAATCCGATCCGGTCAGCTAGGATCTCCGCGATCTCGTGCTTCCCCGAGGCCGTCTGGCCCAGGATGAATACAGGCTTCCCGTCCATGCGTGGTATTTAACAACCCGCGCGCTTCCCGCGGTAGCCCACCCCTTCCTATGCCCGGCCCCTCCCGTCCGCGGGTAATATATTCCAGACGCACGGCCGGAGGCCAACGAGTCCTTTGCCCGTATCTCATGATCTCCCATGTGTAAAATGAGCGAAAGGCATGCACTGGATACCGGCGCTCGTCCTGATCACCCAACCCCGTGCGGGACAGCCCGGCCGATATCGCCTGTCTCGCCGGGAACCCTGCCGGGCCATATATCCACGCCGCCCCGACGAACCCAAGGGCCTGGCCGCCCGCCGCCCCCTCCAAGACGCCCAAAGGGCCGTCAGCCTGGTAGCAGGGCCGTCGCCGTCCGCGCAGTAGATCACCCATGCTCTACCTGGACGTGGTCATGCGTCGATTGGCTGCGGCACCTGGGGTTCTGCAAATCCGCCGCGCGACAGTAGGGCCGACTCGTTCGAGGGGCGGCGACCGGAGGCGACGACGCATCCTCGCCGGCGCCTACTTACGCGGGAGCTCCACGTCCGCGTCCTGGATCTGCGGCGGACTGCTATCGATGTCGAACGGCGTGGAAGCGGCGCGCCGCGGACCCTGCTCGAGGACTATCCTGCATCCCTTCCGATCCACCTTGGGCGCCTCCCACGCGCAGGTTCCCTTCGGGGGCTGATCGCGGGCTATCGGCGTCCTTTCGCCGTTCACTTCAAGCAGCACCTGAACCTTCTCCTCCGCGGCCGACGTCCAAGAAATCTCGACGCGCGCGCCGCCGGCGACGACCTCCGGCATCCTCCGCTCAAGGGCCAGCGAACCGGCGGGCGCCGGCCGATCCGCCACCTTCACGACCCTGACGGTGGCCTGCGGCGGCGTCCCCGCCGCGGGAGGTTCGCCCTGGAGGCCGACCTCGCTCCTGGCGACGAGATAAAGACCGTAATCCCCGGGCGCCGAGGGATGGAAGTTCACCCCCGAGGCATCGAAGGCCCCGTGCTGGACCCAGGAATTACCCCCGTCCCTGGAGACGTAAAGGACAAGCTGGCGGATGGGCGACAAGGAGGGCTCCAGGCGCATTTCGAGCCTGACGGGCGCGGCGCACTCGCCGCCGGGCCCCGTGACGGACGCCGCCGGCGCCCTCGAATCCACCGCGAAATCCTTCCTCGACTGGTCCCAGATCCACCTCCCGGACCGCTCCCTGTATCCGACGCGCAGCCGGTAGGACGTCCCCGTGACCGCCGGCACCCTCCATTGGAAGATGTCCTTCACGATCCGGAGCTGTTCCCGCGGGATCTCCCGCCACGATCCCTCGCGGCCGCCCGCGTCGGAGATCTCCACCCGCGTTTCGGAGAGGCCCACCGGCGAAGCGACCATGATGACCTGCATCTTCCCGCCGGCGAAGCATCCCCCGTCCTGAAAGTTCAGGAGCCGGATGCCGGCACCAGCCCCCACGGGGGCGACGCGGAACCGCGCCTCGTTGGAGGCGGACTCGCGGCCGTCGGCCGCCGTCACCACGAGGCGCACCGCGTACTCGCCTGACGACCCCGGCGCCGTGAAGCTTACATCGCCGGACCCGACGTCCCTGATCTTGACCCATTCCTTTCCGTCGAATATCTCGAGCCTCGCGGCCCTGGCGGATACCAAGGCCGCCGCGGGCTCGACCAGGACCCGCACATGGCCGGAGGGCTCCGCCTCGCGGCCGACTGCGATCCTCACGCGCTCAGCCGCCGGGACGACCACGAATGAGACGTGATTGGATATCAACGGCCTCTTCAGGGAATCCAGGGCCGCGACCCTGACGTGGTACCTGCCCTCCTTGTCCGGTATCGGGAAGTTCAACGACGGCGCGCGCACATCGGAGAGCCGCGTCCAAGTGGCGCCCCCGTCCCTTGAAAGCTCAAGTGCCGCCGTCCGTATCGAGGGATCCGTCGAGGCCCAGGCGACTGTGACCTGGCCGCCGGCGGGGTATGCCTTGCCCTCATCAATCCCCCTCAGCGCAAGAGAGGCCGGGGGCGCGTCTCCCGGATCGAAATCCTCGGATACGTCCTCACCCTCGTTCCCCGCCGGGTCCACGGCCACCACGCGAATGCGGTATTTCTTGCCGGGCACAAGGTGAGCCCGCATGTCCGCCCGCCCGGTGTTGGGGTGGCGCGGCACGGCGACGAACCAGGTCTTGCCGCCGTCCGACGAGTACTCGATGCGGATCGCGAGCCTGTCGGAAGGAACGACCGCGTCCTCCGCCTTCCACTCGACCTCCCAGGCGGGGTTCAGGTACGTCAACGTGCCCCTCGGCAACGTGCCTTTCTTGAGCGCCACGGCCGGCCGCGTGAAATCCAGCGCGCAGGTGAATTCGGGCTTGGGATCCTTGTCGACGTCCCCGGAAACGAAGCCGGCCCCGTCCACCGCCACCAGAATGAATCCCCAAGTGCCTTCCTTCGGGACATCCCCCTCGATCGTGCCCTGCGGATTCCGCGACTCATGCAGCAGCCGGTACCGCCCATCCCGCCCCAACTGTTTGCCGTAAAGACTCACCCGGTCTATTCCAGACGTGATATCCCAGGCGCGGTACCCCACCGAAACCATGGGCGACCTGAGGAACTCCGGCGGCTTCTCGATCACCATCACCGTGGGAGGGTCGTCGTCGATCGTGAAGGGCCGTTCCGATTCGACCTGGCCGCGGTTGCCGAACTTGTCGGCGGCCGAAAGCCGCAGCCGGTGCCTCGATCCCGCCGCCTTGGGCACCACCCAGGAATAAGAACCCTTCGTGGGGTCTACGCCGTCGGCCACCACGTTCCAGTTGAAGCCCCCGTCGGGCGTGTGATGGATGGTCAGGCCGGCGGGATCGGGATTCGACTCCACCACCTTCCACGCTATCGTGGCCACGGAGCCGGCCATGAAAAAACCGCCCCCGTCCATCGTCTCTAGCTTCAGGATCGGCGGCGTGGAATCGATCGTCAGCACCAGCTGCGGCGCGTCGCCCGGGCCCGGCGCCTTCTGGGCCAGACCGCCCTTGAGGCCCGATTCCGTGGAACATACGACGTATATCCCGTAACGCCCCTCGGCCTTGGCGAATTGGAACGGCGATTCGCAGTCCGGATCGTCCCCGTATTCCAGCCACTCCCTGGCCCCATCAGGTCTGTAGTAGAGGCGCACGCGGCTGACGGGCGCTGTCCCGCGGCGCCTTATCTCGTATACTATCGGTACGCTGTTCGAGTTGGATCTGTCGGGGCCGGTGGCCGCCGCCTCCGGGACCGCCGCGTCGACGCCGAACCTTCCGCTGACCGCTTCTCCCATGTTGCCGGCAAGATCGATGGCGGTCACCTTGAAACGGCAATCGGTCCCCGGCGACTTGGGCGGGGTCCATGAATAGTATCCGTCGTTCTTGAGTCCGCGTGCAGCCTCCTTCCATGTGCGGCCGCCGTCGTCCGAATACGACAGCGAGATCGGGTTCTGCGGCATCTCTATGTTGTCCCGCGCGATCCAGCGGACGTCCACCGGCACGCCCGCGAGGTACCCGCCCTCCGCGGGGGAGATGAGCCTCACCTCGGGCTTCGTGCGGTCCACGACGACGACGAACTGCGGGGCCGAACCCGGCGTCGGCGTCGGGTTCGAGTTCCCCACGCGGTCCTCGGCCACCAGCCTCAGCCCGTAAATCCCGTCCAGATCCTTGAACGGGAAGGGCGGGCGGAGATCTTCGTCGTCTCCGCAGGGCTGCCACGTGCGGCCGTTGTCCCGCGTGACGTAGAGCGTCACGCGCTTTAGCCCCGCGCCCCCGAGGTCGTCACCGGTCCAATCGATCGGTGTTGGAAGATCCTTCGAACTCAGCGGACCGGTGATGCGCAGATCCGGGGCCAGGCCGTCCACCACGAACGTCCCGTCGGACTCATCGGAGCCCTCGTTCCCCGCCAGATCCCTGGCGGTCACGCGCAGGCGGATCTTCGAGCTGGAGAGCGGCCCGATGTCCCAGTGATAGTTGCCGTTGTTGGGCAGATCCCGTGCCACGGCGGCCCACGCCTCCCCGTCGGCGGAGGCCTCGATGGTGATGCCCGCCGGGGCCATGTTGGCGTCCCGGGCGATCCATCGGATCACGGTGGTCTTGTGGGCGCCGAAGAGCTCGCCCCCGTTGGGTGAAAGCACCTCAACGACGGGGGGCGTCGTGTCCACCACGACCCATCCCTCCGGCGGGGTGCCCGGGCCGGGCGCGAAAGCCCCCCTGCCCTCCTGGCCCGCCGGGGCCATGATGTAGGCGTAGCGGCCCTCACGCGGGGCGGAGAAGGAAACGCTCCCTCGCGACGCGTCGGCGGGGCCCTGGCTGACCCAGCCGCGGCCACCGTCGGCAGAGGTCCACAACTCCGCGCCGCGGAGACGCGGGGCCTTGGCCGGATCGACGGGAATCTCGGCCATTCGGCGCGGCGAATATATTTCGGGCGCGCCGGCGGCCGACTTGTCGGGCGGCCGTGGCGCGGCCGCCTCCCGGTGCGGCTCCGCCGCCGGGGCCGCCGCCGGAGGCTCGCCGGCGGGCGGAGGAGGCCTGTCGGAGGCCGCGCAGGCGGCCGCCAGCAGGCAGAACCCGGCCGCCATGGCCAGTAAGGTCGCCGGCGAGTGATCCTTGCGTGCTCCCCCGAGGGGATTCATAACAGCTTCCTCTTCACGTACTCCGCGGCGTTCCGGAAGAACTTGAGGCCGTCCGGCTGTATGTCGCCTCTCCTCCTCGTCCACTGCGGGTGGTTCACCGCGTCCTGGAACCGTTCCGGATGCGGCATGAGGCCAAGGACCCTCCCAGTCGGGTCGCACATGCCGGCGACGTCGGCCACCGCGCCGTTGGGGTTCCACGGATACCCGGCCGGGCCGCCGTCCGGGCCCACGTACCGGAGGACCAGCTGTCCCCCCTGCTCCCATCGGCGCAGCACCTGCTCGTCGCGCGGGAGGAACTTCCCCTCGCCATGGGCGACTGGAAGCTCGATGACCTCCTCCACCTTAAGAAATTCGGATTTCGTGGACGAAACCTTTAGGCGAATCCAGCGGTCCTCGTACCTTCCGGAGTCGTTGTTCGCCAGCGTGAGCAGTGAAGGGTCGTCGTCGAAGGGATCGGGCAGCAGGCCGGCCTTGACCATGATCTGGAACCCGTTGCAGATTCCCAGGACCAGCTTCCCGTCCCGGACGAACTTCCGCAGTTCCTGCATCAGTCTCCGCCTCAGCTCATTGCCGAGCACCCTCCCCGCCCCGAGGTCGTCCCCGTAGGAGAACCCCCCGGGAAGGACGAAAAGATGATAATCGTGGATCCTCGAGGGCTTCTCGATGATCCTGTTGACATGCAGTATGTCCGCCGCGAAGCCCGACTTCCGGCAGGCGACCTGCGTCTCCAGCTCGCAGTTGATCCCGGCCGCCCTGAGTATGACCGCCCTCGGAGTCTCTACCATCTCAGCGGCCTCTGCCAGGCCTCCTTGAGGCCGTCGACCGGCTCGTCGATGATCGGCCTCCCCCCCCCGCCTTCAACGACGAACCTGCCGTCACCGGTCACCTCCCCCACCTCGGCCCACGGCACACCGGCCAGCGCGGCGCGGATCGCGCCGGCCTTCGACGGCTCCACCTCCAGCAGGAATCGGGAAGGCGACTCGGAAAAGAGTATCCGGTCCCAGCGTCGCGCGTCGGCGGACAGCGGCACCTCCAAGAGGCCCCTCAGCCGCATGCCCAGTCCGCCGGCGAAGGCCATCTCGGCGGCCGCGACGGCCAGCCCCCCCTCGGAGAGGTCGTGGCACGCGCGCACAAGGCCCTCGCGGATGGCGCGCGCCACCGCCGCGAAGACCTTCACGCCGAGTTCAGTGTCGACCCTCGGCACATTCGCGCCGAGACAACCGTTGACCATGTAATAGTGCGACCCCCCCAGCTCGTTCTTAGTGAGCCCCACAAGAACGATCCTGTTCCCCGGCTCCTTGAGATCCATCGTGACGCACTTCCTGACGTCCTCCACGATGGATATCGCGGATATCAGCAGCGAGTGCGGGATCACTATCCTGCGGCCGCCGGCTCGGTACTCGTTGTTCAGACTGTCCTTGCCCGATATGAACGGCGTTCCATAGGCGCGGGCGGCGTCGCGGCAGGCGCGTGCGGCCAGGACGAGCGCCCCCAGATTCTCCGGATCGTCGGGCCGGCCCCACGAGAAGTTGTCCAGTATGGCGGTCCTCTCAGGGTCGCCGCCCACCGCCAGCACGTTCCGCACGGCCTCGTCTATGGCGTTCGCCGCCATGTCGTACGGCGAGAGATCCGAATAGCGCGGGTTCATGCCGTTGGCCAGCGCTATGCCGCGGTAATGGTCCAGGACCGGCCTGAAGACGGCGGCGTCGCTGGGGCCGTCGTTGGCGGCGCCGGTCAGGGGCTTGACCACGCTGCCGCCCTGCACCTCGTGATCGTACTGCCGGATGATCCATTCCTTGGAGCAGACGTTCCAGCTGGAGAGTATCTTCTTCAGATCATTCCCGTAGTCCTCCTTCTCCGGGAGATCCGGCTCGCTGAGCGAGGGCGGCGTGTACGACGCGTCCCTCTCGAAGCGCGGCAGGCCGTCGTGGAGGAAGTCCATCTCCATGTCCGCCACGAGGTGCCCCTGGTAGCGGAGCCGGAGCCTGCCGTCCCCCGTGAAGCGCCCTATCACGGTGGCCTCCACGTCCTCCGAGCGGAAGACGTCCATCAGCTCATCGAGCTTTTCCGGCGGGACCGCCAGCACCATCCTCTCCTGCGCCTCGCTGATCCATATCTCGGCGTACGAGAGGCCCTCGTACTTGAGGGGGACCTTCTCGAGATCGACCTCCGCCCCTAGCTCCTGGCCCATCTCGCCCACCGCGCTTGAGAGGCCGCCGGCCCCGCAGTCGGTGATCGCGTCGTAGAGCCCCCTATCGCGGGCCTGCAACACCGTGTCGAGGACCCGCTTCTCCACGATCGCGTTCCCTATCTGGACCGCGCCGGAGGAGACCTTCTCGGATTCCTCGTGCAGTTCCAGGGAGGAGAAGGTCGCCCCGTGGATGCCGTCCCTCCCGGTCCTGCCGCCCACCACGACCACCAGATCGCCCTTGCGCGCGGCCTTGAACGACATCTCCCTGGGCATGATGCCGACGGTGCCGCAGTAGACTAGCGGATTCCCCGTGTAACGCTCGTCGAAGAAGACCGCGCCGTTCACGGTCGGTATACCCATACGGTTGCCGTAGTCGCGGACGCCGGCGACGATCCCCTTGAGCAACCGGCGCGGATGTATGGTGCCCGGGGGTATCTCCTCCGCGTCCGGAAGCCCGACGCAGAAGACGTCGTTTGAAGCCACCGGCTTGGCGCCCAGGCCGCAGCCGAGGACGTCCCGTATCACGCCGCCGATGCCGGTGTTCGCGCCGCCGTAGGGCTCGATCGCGCTGGGGTGGTTGTGGGTCTCGACCTTGAAGCAGACGTTGTACCGACCGTCGAACTCTATGATGCCGGCGTTGTCCTTGAAGACGCTGACGCACCACGGCCGCGCCAGCTCATGCGTGGCGCGCGCTATCGTGGACTTGAGCAGGTTCCGTATCGTCTCGCCGCGGAAACGTATGTCGCCGGTTAGGGTCTTGTGCTTGCAGTGCTCGCTCCACGTCTGGGCGACCGTCTCCAGCTCGGCGTCGGTGGGGTCGCGACCGGCGCGCGCGAAGTAGTCGCGCACGGCCAGCATCTCGCGCAGGGTGAGCGCGAGCCCCATCTCCCTGCTTATCCGCTCCAGTTCCGCGTCGGCCGCCCGGAGGATCGGCACCTCCACTCGCCTGAAGGAGTACGGCGAGCCCAGGTCGATCCGCTCGAAGGACCGCTCGGCGGCGGTGACCTCCTCTATCGCCTCGTTCGCCAGCACCCGGGCGGCGGCGGCCCGCAGTCCCGCGGCGCCTACCCGCCCCCGAACGACGTATCTCATCCCGGTGCGGACCCGCCTGGCGGAAAGGCCCAGGTCGGCGACGGCCTTCAGGGCGCTCTGCTCCACCGGATCCATGACGCCGGGGCGCTTGAAGACGAGGACCGCCGTCGCCCCAGGCGGAACCGGCGGGGGCTCCGAGGCGGGGGCTACTGAAAAGTCCTGGCAGACCGGATCGTGCAGCAGCTCGCGCGCGACGCGTTCGGCGGCGGGGCGGTCCATGTCGCCTTCCAGGAGATATATATGGGAGGCGCGGACCTCCTCGACGCCGGACAGGCCAGCCTCCCGGAGCCCCGCGCACGCGGCGCGCCCGGCGGCGTCCTGGATCCCGGGCTTGGCCGCCACGTCCACGCGCCAGATCATGGAGGTTGCGGTACCTTAACAAAGGGGTTAGGGGCAGTCAACAGGAGCCCCCGCAGCGCCTCGCTGCGGCGGCCGGGCCGCGCAGGGACGCGCTTCCCAGCGATTTCCTTGATTTGAGTTAGGCGCGGGGGGATAATCGGGCACCCGAAATGATTGGCAGGATACTCAAGGGCTACAGGATCGTCGAGAAAATCAAGGACGGCAGCGTAGGAACGGTCTGGAAGGCCGTCAACTCCGGCAACAGGGAGTTCGCGCTCAAGCAGCTCTCAGAGAAGAACGCCGGCCGCCCGCACAAGATCCGGCAGTTCAAGCGCGAGGCGACCCTCACCGCCAGGCTCGACTTCCCCGGCATCATAAAGGTCTACGAATACGTGGACGACGTGCATCCGCCCTTCTTCACGATGGAATACTTCCCCAGCGAGAACCTAAAATACTCGATGTGGCACCTGCCGGAGCGCGTCAACAAGTACGAGTTCTTCATACTCAGGCAGGTGGCGGAGGCGCTCGCGTACACCCACCGCCAGGGCATCGTTCACCGCGACGTCAAGCCGGATCGAGTACTCGTATCCGCCGACTCAAGGGTGCGCCTGATCGACTACTCCCTCGCCCAGACCCGCATGAACAGGTTGCTTCAGATCCGGCGCAGGGTCGAGGGAACGCCCCTCTACATGTCCCCAGAGCAGATCCAGGGACGCAGGTGCGACGGCCGGTCCGACATCTACTCCTTCGGGGTGATGATGTACGAGCTCCTGACCAAGCGCCCGCCCTTCCTCGGCACCACGGAAAAAGGTCTACTCGAGAAACATCTCAAGGAACCGCCCCCGTCCATGAGAACCTTCGTCAAGACGATCTCGCCGGAGATCGACGCGCTCTGCGCGCGGATGCTGGCCAAGAAACCCTCCGAGAGGTTCCCCGACATGACGTCGATCGTCTACGAGCTCAACCGCTGGGAGAGGAAGAACACCGTCGTCCGCATGAGGCAGGTCGAGCCAGCCAGGCACCGCGACACGGCCGGGGGCTCCGCCCCATAGACCGGGGAAGATCGCATGGCCGGAAACCAGTCAGAACGCGACTTCGAGAAGCCCATCCTGGAGATCGAGAGGCGCATCGAGGAGCTCGAGAATTTCTCCAAGAAGGCGGGAGTGGATCTCTCGGAGGAAATCAACAAGCTCCGCGTCGCGGCCAACGAGAAGAAACGCGAGATATTCTCCCGCCTGACCGCGTGGCAGAGGGTGTTGCTCTCGCGCGACCCGAACCGCCCGGACGCGTCCGACTACCTAGCCATGACGTTTGAGGACTTCGAGGAGCTCCACGGGGACCGCGCCGTCGGGGACGACCGCGCCGTCCTGACCGGCCTCTGCAAGGTGGGCGGCATCCGCATCATGCTGGTGGCCCAGAGGAAGGGGAAGACCACCAAGGAACGCATGACGTTCAACTTCGGCAGCCCCCACCCGGAGGGATACCGGAAGGCGCTGGAGAAGATGAAGCTCGCGGAGAAATTCAGGCTGCCGGTCGTCACCCTCGTCAACACCCCCGGCGCGTACCCCGGCATAGAGGCCGAGGAGCGCGGACAGGCGTTCGCCATCGCCAGGAACCTCCTGGAGATGTCCCGGCTCCGCATCCCCATCGTGTCGGTCGTCATCGGCGAGGGCGGATCCGGCGGCGCCCTGGCCATCTGCGCGGCCGACAGGCTCGCCATCCTCGAGAACGCCTATCTTTCGGTCATATCGCCGGAGGGCTGCGCCGCGATCCTCTGGCACGACGCCGCCAAGGCCCCGGAGGCGGCCGAGCTCCTGCGCCTGACCCCCTCCTGCCTGAAACAGCTCGGCATAGTGGACGACATCATCCCCGAACCCATGGGCGGGGCCCACCGAAACCCTAAGGAGATGGGGGAGACGCTCAAGGCCGCACTCGTCAGATACCTCGACGAGCTGGCCGCGGTCCCGATAGACAAGCTGCTGGAAATGCGCCACGAGAAATACCGCCGCATCGGCTACTTCATGGAGGGGGAACAGCGGCGGCTCGTGGCCTGCGGCACGCCGATCAAGGGCTAGGAACCCATCGTCGGCTCCGGGGCCGGCACCGGCACCCTGCCGGCTGGCTCCCCGCGGAAGAACCACCAGTAGAGCGCGCTGCCGGCCACGTACATGACGATGGTCGCCAGCATCGTCGTGGTGAACCCGTCCACCAAAAGCGGCGCCCTCTGTATGAGCCAGCCCCCCAGCGCCGCCGCCACCACCCATGCGCCCTTGTTGGATATCTGCCTGAGCCCGTTGAGCCTCGCCCTCTGCCGCGGGTGCGCCACCGTCATCGCGAAATGGGCGCTGACGGGGTGGATCATGTTCATGCAGGCGTGCCGCAGGAGGAACGCTGCCACCGCCGCCGGCAGCGACGTCGTAAGGGCCAGCACCAGGAAGAACGGTATCGAAGTGAGCTCTAAGGCCACTATCGTCGGCACCGCCCCGAAACGCCGGGCCACGACGGGCGCGGCAAGAAACGCCACCATCACAAGGGCCTGGGCGCCCGCGTAATAAAGCCCTATGGTGCCCGCCGGCACGCTGAACCGGCGGTGGAAATAGAGGTTGATGAACGGGATCGTCAGACCGATTCCGAGCCCGAAAACCGCCTCGGGCACGCAGAACCTCACCGCCTGACGCCAGTCAAGCCTGTCGCCCCTCCCCGACGGGGCATCCACGGCGGCCTCCCGGATCAGCGCCAGCGCCAGGACGGACATCGCCGCCGCCGCCGCGCCCGACAGCATCAGGTTGCGGTATCCCCAGCGGTCCTCGCCCCACCCCATCGCGCCCGCCTTTATCCCCAGGGTCGCCACCAGACCCGCCAGGGGACTCAGCGCGGTGCCCACGCCGAACAAATATGGCCGCTCCGCGGCCGTGGAATGGCGCGTGAAAAACGGCGCCGTAGAAACCTCCAGCAGCGCCATCCCCACCCCCGTCATGAAACACAGCCCCACGACGACATAGGGATGCGCATCCGCCACCAGCGCCACCCCCGACAGCCCGCCCGACAACAGAAGAACCCCCGCCACGAGAAAACCCTTCGCGCGAGATCGATCCATGAATCCGGTCAGCAGCAGCAACACCGCCACCATGCCGCAGGCCTGCGCGGAAAGCGTCCTGCCGATGAACAACTCGTCGAACCCCACGGACCGGAGGTAGAGATTCCTCAGAACCCATACGGTGGAGATGCCGATCCCGTAAAGGAACTGGGCCGCCAGAAAGAACCTCGCCGGGGTCGAGAACCGCCTCACCTGGACGAGATATTCCCTAAGCACGGCGGGCTCACCGTCCCCGCCGGGCGGGCCCGAAGGACCCCACGGCGCGCCCGGCCAGCCCCATCGCAAGAATGCTCATTGTCCCGTGCCGATTATAGGCCCCCGCCATCCCCGGTCAACGTTGGCCCTCCTCCGGCGACCCGCCGACCCAATTGCTTGACCGTCGAAGCAGGCGCCCCTAGACTCTCACCACGCCATGGGAAACACCCCGCTGCGGACCCCCCTCCACGACGCCCACGTCCGCCTCAAGGCACGCATGGTCGATTTCCACGGCTGGCGCATGCCCGTCCAATACTCCGGGATCGTCGAGGAACACTCGGCGGTCCGCTCGCGCGCCGGCGTCTTCGACATCTCCCACATGGGACGGGTACGCATCGTCGGCCCCGCCCGCCGCCCGTTCCTGCAGAGACTGCTGACCATCAACGTCGACGGCGTCCCGCCGGGCCGCTGCCGCTACGCCTTCATGCTGACCGAGAAGGGGACGATCATCGACGACCTCCTCTACTACGCGGGCACCGAGCACGACATCCTGGTGATCAACGCGTCCAACAGGGAAAAGGACCTGGCCTGGATGAGGCGGCACCAGCCATCCAGCGTCCGCCTCGAAGACCTGACATTCACGACCTCCCTCCTGGCCGTCCAGGGGCCGGGATCACCCGCCGCAGTCCGCAAATCGCTGGGGATCGACCCCTCCCCCCTGCGCTACTATTCCTACGCGACATTCGGGGACATCTTGGTCTCCCGCACCGGCTATACAGGCGAGGACGGCTTCGAGATACTCCTCCCCGCCGACGCGGCCGCGGGGGCTTGGGAAAAGATACTGGCAGCCGGCGTGACCCCCGCCGGACTGGGGGCGCGGGACACGCTGCGCACCGAGGCGGGCATGCCCCTCTACGGCAACGACATTGACGACACCACCACGCCCCTGGAGGCCGGCCTGGCGTTCGCGGTTGAGCTCGAAAAGGGCGACTTCATCGGCCGGGACACCCTCGTCGCCGCCGGCGACCCCGCCCGCCTCCTCTCCGGCATGGTGCTGGACTCGAGCCGGATCGCCCGACCGGGCTGCGAGGTCCGGCTCGAGGGCCGCAGTATAGGCGCCGTCACCAGTGGCACCTGGAGCCCCACCCTGCGCAAGTCCATTGCCATGGCATACCTGCCGGTTCCAGCCCGCAGGCCGGGCGCCCCGCTGGAGATCGACGTGCGCGGGAAGGTCGAAAAGGCGCGCGTTGCGAACCTCCCATTCTACCGCCGCGAAAAACCTTGACAGCGGGAAGGAGGGGTATAATTTAGGAAATCCAACGGAGAGCGAAGGGATGAGGCCCAACGACTGCAAATACAGCGAGACGCACGAGTGGGTGAAGTACAACGAGAAGAAGAAGGAAGCGATCATCGGCATCACCGATTACGCGGTAAAACAGCTGTCCGACCTGGTCCACATCGACCTGCCCAAGGTCGGCGAAACCATCGAGCAGGGGGCGCCGTTCGGAGAGATCGAATCGGTAAAGACGGTCGCCGACCTTGTCTCCCCCCTCAGCGGCAAGGTCACGGAATCAAACAAGGAGGTCGTCTCCGATCTGGATATCCTCAAGGACGACCCCTTCGAAGACGGGTGGCTGATCAAGATCAAGGTTTCCGACCCCTCAGAGCTGGAATCCCTGATGACGAAAAAGGAGTACGAGGATTTCCTGGAGTCCTCCGAGGAGGAAGAAGAGGAAGAGGAGGACGTTGAAGACGTTGACGAAGACGACTTCGTCTAGCCGGCCGGCCCCGCGGCCCCGTCCAGAGGCACCCGCCCCGGAATACCGACACCTCCGCCGATGGACTACATTCAGAACACCGCCGCCGACGTAGCCGAAATGCTCCGGAGCATCGGGGCCGGGCGGATCGAGGATCTCTTCGCTCAGATCCCGGAAGACATCCGGCTCGGAAGGCCGCTGGACCTTCCGCCCGCGCTCGCCGAGGCGCCGCTGCGGTCGCACGTCGTGTCGCTGGCGGCCAGGAACCGGGTCTTCGAACCCGGACGCTCCTTCCTCGGGGGCGGCATGTACCGCCGCTTCATCCCGGCCGTGGTCGACGAGATATCCTCGCGCGGTGAGTTCGCGACCTCCTACACGCCCTACCAGGCGGAGGCCAGCCAGGGGACGCTCCAGCACATCTTCGAGTTCCAGTCGATGATCTGCGAGCTCACAGGGATGGACGTCTCCAACGCCTCCCATTACGACGGGGCGACGGCCTTGCAGGAGGCCGTGGCCATGGCCATCGACCTGACGGGAAGGAAAAAGGTGGTCATCTCCGGCGCGATAAACCCCCAGTACCGGGCCGTGATAAGGACCCTCTTCCGCTTCCACGACGCCGCCATAGTGGAAGTGGCCCATGTCCGCGGAATCACGCCGGTGAGCACGCTGCGCGAGGCGGCCCAGGGGGCCGCTTGCATCGCCGTCCAGAATCCCAATTTCTTCGGATGCATCGAGGACATGAAAGGCGTCGCCGACGCGGCGCGCCAGACCGGCGCGGCGGCCGTCGCCAGCGTCGACCCCGTCTCACTGGCGATCCTAGAGGCGCCAGGGAGGCTCGGGTTCGACATAGTCGCCGGCGAGGCCCAGCCCCTCGGCATCCCGACCGGCTTCGGCGGCCCTGGCTGCGGCTTCATGGCCGCGCGCGCGGGACTCATCAGGAGGCTGCCCGGCCGGATAGTGGGCCGGACCGTGGACGCCGATGGCAGGCGCGGCTTCGTGCTGACGCTGCAGACCCGCGAACAGCACATAAGGCGCGAGAAGGCCGCCTCCAACATATGCACCAACCAGACCCTCATGGCGCTACGCGCGGCGATCGCGCTGGCGGCGCTCGGGCCGTCCGGCCTGCGCCGCGCCGCCGAACTGAGCGTCCTCCGCGCCCACGAGCTGGCCGAGAAGATGGCGCGCGTCCCCGCGATTAAGATCGCCTTCGCGGCCCCCTTCTTCCACGAGTTCGTCGCGGAAATACCCCGCGCCCGTGAGACGGCGGCGCTGCTCTTGGAAAGGGGATTCCTCCCCGGCCTCCCGCTGAAACCCATCTACGCCGGCCTGCGGGACCACATGCTCCTGTGCTGCACCGAATGCCACGACGCCTCGGACCTGGACGAATTCGTCTCGGCCCTTTCGGACTGCGTCAAGAAGGCCATTGCGTGAGCCCCCGGATGGATACCGACGCCGAACAGGCTGACGACGGGATCCCCCTGATATTCGAGTTGAGCCGGCCGGGGCGGGGCACCAGATACCTCCCCCCGCCGGCCGACGGCGAAAAACCGATGGAGGATATCCTTCCGCGCTCAGCCCTGCGCGCCGAACCCCCGGCGCTGCCCGAGGTCGCGGAACCCGAAATCGTCCGCCACTACACGGCGCTCTCCCACCGCGCCTTCTCGGTCGACGGGAACTTCTACCCGCTGGGCTCCTGTACCATGAAGTACAACCCGAAGGTCAACGAGGCGGCCGCCCGACTGCCCGGCTTCGCCGGGCTCCACCCACTCCAGCCCGCGGAAACCGCGCAGGGGATCCTCGAGCTGCTCTGGCGGCTCGAGCGCATGCTGGCGGAGATCGCAGGGATGGACGCGGTCACCCTCCAGCCGGCCGCCGGCGCCCAGGGAGAACTCACCGGCGTGCTGATGATCCGCGCCCGCCACGAGGACGCCGGACAGGGACGGCGGTCCGAGATCATCGTCCCCGACAGCGCCCACGGCACCAACCCGGCGACGTGCACCCTGGCCGGATACAAGACGGTGAGCGTGCGGACCGACCGGAGGGGGAACGTCGACATCGACGACCTCAAGTCGCGCCTGTCGGACCGAACCGCCGCGATGATGATCACAAATCCCTCGACCCTCGGACTCTTCGAGGAGCGCATCCGGGAGATATCGGACTTGGTCCACGGCGCCGGCGGCCTGATGTACATGGACGGCGCCAACATGAACGCAATCCAGGGAGTCGCGCGGCCGGGGGACTTCGGCATCGACGTCATGCACTTCAACCTGCACAAGACCTTCTCCACGCCCCACGGCGGAGGCGGACCCGGCGCCGGACCGGTCGCCTGCACGAAGGAGCTGGAGCCGTACCTGCCCATACCGCGCATCTCGCGCGATGGGAACTCCTACCGCTTCGACTTCGACCGGCCGAGATCGATCGGAAAGGTCAAGAGCTTCTGGGGCAACGTGGGGGTCCTGGTGAGGGCCTACGCGTACATCCGCGCACACGGCCCCGAGGGCATCCGCCGCAACGCCGAGCACGCGGTGCTCAACGCCAACTACCTGCTGTCGCTCCTCCGGGGAAAGTACAAGGCGCCGTACGACCGCCCCTGCATGCACGAGTTCGTCCTGGACGGAACGCCGTTCCGCAAGCACGGCGTCCGGACGCTCGACATCGCCAAGCGCCTCCTGGACTTCGGCGTCCACCCGCCGACCATCTACTTCCCCCTGGTGGTCCACGAGGCGCTCATGATAGAACCGACTGAAACCGAGAACAAGGAAACCCTGGACAGGTTCGCGCGGGTCATGCTCCAGATAGCGCGCGAGGCCAGGACCGAACCGGAAACCCTCAGGAAGGCGCCCACCGCCACACCCGTGAGGCGCCTGGACGAGGTCAGGGCCGCCAAGGAGCCTATCGTCAGATGGGCGCCGCCGCGGGACCGGGAAACTACCGCCCGCGATTAGCAAAATCCTCGTCGGCATGACCTAGGGACGCCAAGGTTGATCGCGCGGGTCGAGCATGGCGCGTCTTTCCCGCGGGGAAACGCTTTTTTTTATCGGCACGTCCCGGCCCTCCGGTCGCGACGCCAGGGGGGACGTGGCGGCGGCCCAGCGCGTCGATGATCATCTGGCAGCGGGGGCGCGAGAATCGCTCGAAGAACGGCGCGTCCTCCAGCATTTCCATGAAGAACCGCTCGCCCATGAGCCTCTGGGCCGCGGTGACCGGACCGTGAATCGTGGCCCTGCCCGAGGCGTCCCAGTAGAACGGCGAGATGATCGGGCGGGAATCCCCGTGCTCCGCCCTCAGGTGGTGGAGCCAGCCTATCGAGACGCTTCCCTCGGTGGAGCAGCCCATTGCGCCTCCCGCTACGGGGGCAGGAGCGGCGGCTTCACCGGCCGGTTCGTTTTGTCGCCGGAGATCTCGATCGGGAACCCGTAGGGCATCACGCAGCCGTAGTTGACCGACACCATGCCGAGCGCCCCGCTGGAGAACGGGATGAGCACGACCTCGAGGTGGCCGTACTCCAGGGGGGCGCGGTCTTGAAGGCGCTGGCGTAGTAGAGGAAATCGAACGCCTTGGGGATCTCTTCCTCCTTCTTGGCGCCCTTCTTGAAGCCGCACTCCAGCGATCAGAAGTCCCGATATCCGATCTTCTTGAGAGCGGCGAAGCCGTCCACGAAACTCCGCTCCTCCTGCCCCGGCAGGATGCGGCTCTTGACGGTCGCCAGGTGGACGTGCCGGATGAATCCCTTCCCGGCCAGGAACTCCTCCTGGTCGGAATGGACCAGCCCGTCCTCCACCGCGCGCCCTACGCGATAGCCCCCCCATAAGCGCACAACCCGGCTTGTTGACCTGCCGGCATAGCCGCGCCGCGTGGTCCGCCGGCTCCGGCAGGATGTCCAACATCACCTTGTCCAGTTCATCAGGCTTCAGGCCGCTCTGCTTGTGGAAGCAAGGTATTGGAACAAGGACGACACCACCGGAAATTCAAGCCCATTCCCGTCCCGGGACCAACCGGAACGGAATCGGTCAGTGCGCCCCCTCGGCCCCCGGGGGGCATCCTCCACGGGCATAGAGCCCCCCTTCCCGCGCCCCGGCGGCGCCTCAAGGTCGCCCCGGTCGATCGCCTCCACCCGCCCCCTACGCCTGCCGCCGCCGCCCTCCACGCGCGCCAGCCAAGGACCGGCCATGGCCGCAACCGTGATCGCTCCAATGACGAACAGGAACGGCAATCCCCACCTGACGCGCCCACCGCCCTCGCGCCTCATGACCCCCGCTGAAACGCCGAACGTGCACGCAACCCACTTCCAGTTCAGGAACAGGTGAAAGAACAACAGGCCCAGAAACGCCAGCGCCAGATAGAAATGTATGGCGCCCCATTCATTTCGGCTGATCCCCAACAAGCAATCGGAACAAGATCCCGCCGGCAGACGATAAGCGAGGATGAGCCCTGTCGAGGCAAGCCCCACGAAAACGCAGTAGGAAGCGACGTTTATCAGTAGGCGCATCTCACCCCTGCCCATCTACTTTCGGACAGCATCCCCCGGCGCCGGGCCCCCACAGTCGCCGCACGGGCGGCAGCCGCCGCGATCCTCGCATCCGCAACCCTGCCCGCAACGCTCTTCGCATGTGCACTTTTGGGGGCAATCGCAACCTTCGCCGTCCCGGCAATCGTCCCCGCAGCCGCACCCCTCGCACCGGCGGCCGCAGGCCTCCTGTCCCACCGCCTTGACCGCGCAATCCCGGGAGGGGCCGCTTGCGGGCGCCTCAGAAGCCGCCGCCGGCGCCTCGGAACAGGCCCCGCCCTCCCACCGGCCGCCCCGCCTCCTCATCCGCATCTTCTCCATTTCCGGGCACGCCCCGGCGCCGTCCGACGCGCGCAGACAGCCGCCTCCCTCCCGGCAGTCGCCGGCGACCTGCGAGCAACATCCCTTCCCGCCGTCGTCGCGGCCGCAGCAGGGCCCGGAACCGCACTTGCGCGGGTTCCTGCCGCCCCCGTATGCGAATCCCATCAGCACCAAGACCCCTATCACCGCGATTCCCGCAACCCCCGACACGATCCTTTTCATGCCCGCCTCCTTTCCGTCAGATCAATGACCGCGACGACAACCCCCGCCGGACCCGTACCTGCCCCGACCGTGACAACCGCATACGTGCGACCGCATCATGCCGAAAAGCCGTCTCTGTTGGTCCTCGGTGAGCGCCCCCTTGGCGGCAAGAAGGTGGTCCACCAGGCTCGCCTGCATCCTCTCGTGAGCGGCGATTATCTCCCGCTGCGCGACCCTGATCGCCTCCATGTCGGGCTCGGGGGCCCCCACCAGTTGGATCAGGGAATCCTTTGCCATTTCCATGGCGAGACATTCCTCGCCGCATCGCTCCTGATAATCCTTCAGCGCCGGCTCGATCATCCGCCACTGTTCGGGCGTCACCCCAAGCTGCCGGTAAAGGGGGCATCCCACTGAACCCGGCCCGCCGCAAGGGGCCTTCCCCGCGTCTCCACTGGCCGCGGAGATTGGACGCGCGGCCCATGCCGCCACGAACGCCGCGTTGAAGGCCAGCGAGAGCCCGAAAAGCAGCTTCCACGCAGTCTTCACCGCCGCGACCTCCCTTCACCCCCGATCTCCGCCAGCCGCCCGTACGCCTGGACCATCGACGCCTCAGGGGCGTGCCCCAGGAAATCCGCATAATACATCCTGATTACGTCGGCCCGGGCCAGCACATCCTCCCGCGAACCCCCGAAATTCCATCCCATGATCGCGCCCGCAAGGAGCCCCGCCGCCGCGACCGCCGCCGCAGCCACACGCAACGGGACCGGAGCAGCCCGCCACCCGCTGAACGGACTGATCGAAGCCGCCGCCGCGGCGTGCCGGCGGGCCAATCGCGACGCGAAACCCTCCGGGACCGGCGGGACGGGCGCCCCCCGCAGAAGCGCCGCCAGCGACCGCAGGCGGTTGTATTCCAGGCGGCATCCGGCGCACGCCTCAAGGTGCGCCTCGATGGAGGCGCGCTCCCGCAGTCCGATCTCTCCCGTCGAAAACGCGTCCAACCTTTCCCGTATCCCGCCGCACTCCGTCACGAACGACCCTCCTGATAAACAAACGGCCGGCGGCCCGAAATCCCCCTTGGAAAATCGATCACCCGGCGACGAATCCCGACAGGGCATCCCCGAGGGATTCCCTCGCCCTGGCCAGGAGACGTTCCACCGCCTTTTCGGTCGTCCCCATGGCCTCGGCGGCATCGCGGATGCTCAACCCCTCACAATACCTCAGTACCGCCGCCATGCGCTGGCGAGGGGGCAGTCCACGAAGGGCGCGCCGCACCGCCTCTTCAAGTTCGCGCTCCTGCGCCTCCAGCCGGGGCGATTCCGCCGCGCGGGCACCCGCCGGCTGGATGCCTCCGGTCGAGGGTCTTTGCTTCTCCGCGTGATCGATGCACAGGCGGGTCACAACCTTGTAGAGGTACGTCTTGAACGACGCCGAAGGCTCGTAACGCGGGGCGGCCTCCAATATCTTCATGAACGCCCGCTGCGCGACGTCATCGGCATCGTGCGCGTTCCCCAGGAACCGGTACGCGGCGCCCCAGGCAGCGCCCTGGTGCCTCTGCACGAGCCGCCCGAAGGCGTCCATGTCCCCGCCCTTCGCGGCGGACATGAGCTCTTCATCCGAAACCACCATCTTGTCCAACGGCGAATCCGCCATCCCCGATCCCCGAAACCATCACGGCGGGTGATTATATTGCGGCGGCCGGCATACCCGGCACGAAACGGCAGGTCAGGGCCCTTCGGAAAGCCTCAGGCGCGGATCGGAGAGATCGAGCCGGTACATAATCTGGTTGTAGTCGTAGCGCGGAGTGGGATCGGTGACGCCCGAGAACGCCGCCGTGTAGGTCCCCTCGAAGTAGACGATCCTGCCGCCTTCCTGGTCGAAAAGAGGGTGATGCTTGACGTTGTAGAAGCTGTACTTGTCGTGCGTGACGATCTTCCGCGCGAGCAGCCAGGGACCCTCGATCGCGTCCGCCTCGGAATACCACACCTCACCGAGATAGGAGGATCCGCCGCCTGCCTCCCCGAAGATCATGATCCATCGTTTGCGGAAGGCGTTGAAGGCCACCGACCCGTTATGCGCCGTTACGCGCTTGCCGCCGGCGGCGTCGGCCATCCGGTAGACCGTCTCGCCGGGCTTCACCAGCCCGGCCGCCACCAGCTCCTTTTCCTGGTCTTCCCAAATCGGGTCGGTGTTTTTCTTCCAAGCCCAGCGCAAACGACCGTCGGGACCGCGATCGAGAGGCGCGGCGCCCTTTTTGTACCGGCCGCCGGGCGCCAATGGGGTGTAAGCCTCGTAGGCGCGGGGATCCTGGAACGATTTGAAGTCGGCCTTCACGCGCACAAATGGGTACGGTACGGCGAAATATACATGGTCGCGGTGCCTGAACGCGTGACAGCACGGCCATGGGAACTCGTGGGCCCCGAAACGAGATACCGGTTCAAACGCCTCCGTCCTGTCGTTCCACGCCAGTATGCCGCGCTCGTAAGCCTCTCCCAGGCTCTTCATCCGGGCGAACCGCGCCACAAGACGGTCATTGCCCTCTTCGTCCTGGACCACGGCGACCCCGTCGATCCATTTCATCCCGGGCCCCTGGACGGCGCAGACGGGGCGGCTGAAGCCGCCCGGATCGGTGAAATACACCAGATCGATCCCCTTCGACGGATCGAAACCCGCGTCTCCCGGCGCCGCCGAAGTGGCCCCGGCGGTCCCGAAATGACCCAGCGGATAGGAAACCCTGTTGGTGTCCCCCCAGAACCAATACAGCTTTCCCTTGTATTTCACCATCTGGACCGAATCCTGTCCCATCACCTGCGCGTTCAAGGCGGGATTGCGAAGGGGGACCGGCAGTCCGGCCAGGAGACTGTCGCGGTAGATGCCCTGCCCGGTGACACGGTAGAGCCGCTCCGCGACGTTCAGGCGCCTTATCTTCAGCGTCACCCTGCCTCCCGGCTTGACGTCGAGGGCCGCCCCGCGGTACCCGAAACCGTCGGCCGGGTATTCGTATCCATGGCTCCTCACCGAGAAGTAGACCCTCTGGTTCATCAACCCCGGCTCACGGACGGCCGCCACGCCGCCGCTGTCGGTGAAGTAACGGATCTCGTTGACCGTGCGGAGCTCCACCAGCGGCACGCCTCTCCCCGTGCGGTCGTCGTCGACGACGACGGCGAAACATGCCGGATCCTTCTCGTCATCGCCCGCCGGTGTCCACATCCGCAATGCCAGCACCGCTACGGCAGCCACGCGTGTCATCTCTCCCGCACCTTCTCCTCCCACCACTCCTTCCAGAATGCCAGCGCTTCACCCACCGCCAGGAGGCGGATCCGATCGGACTCCAGTACAACCTCCAAGGACGCCTCCGCGGCCATCCTGCAAACCGCGGACGCCCCGTCCGCCGGCCCGTCCCAAGGCGGGAACCAGCAAAAGATCCGATCGCCCCGGCCGTCCCCCGCGATCGCGCCCGGATCGATGGCAAGAGCGGACTTGCCTGAAATCGTCCTGACCACCTCCACCGTGGTCACCCCGCCGGAGAGATCCTTCAGGGAGACGTCCCTGAGGCGCCGCCAAGCGTCACGCCTGCGGAGCGCATTGAGGGCGAAAAGAGACGCCGAACGGGAAAGCCCCGCCTGCTCAAGGAGCACCGGGACGCCCTCCGGCGATCCCAACGCGCACATGGCCTCGGCGGCCGCCCTGCGAACCTCGCCCCTGTCGTCCTGAAGGAGCCGGCGAAGACGCCCGGCCGCCTCCGCGGTGCCGTGATTTCCGAGGAATTCCGAAAGCCTGACCCTCACGTGCCAATCCGGGTCGTCCAGGAGCGGAATGACGTCCTTGACGGCCTCGCGCGCCCCCATGTCCCCGAGTGCGGCCGCTGCGGCGGCCCTCACGGAAGCGTCCGCGTCTCGAAGAGCCGCCGATATTTCAGGCAGGGCCTTTTTCGACCCCCACCACCCCAGGACCCTGAGGGCCGCCGCGCGCGTCGCGGCGTCCGGGCTGCCCAGCCGCCGGACGACCGCGGGCATGGAATCCGCCGCCCCTGTCCCGGCAAGGGCCGCCAGCGCCGCCTCCCGAACACGCGCATCCGCGTCATCCAGCGCCTCCACTAGCACGGGAGCGGCCTCACGGGCCCGCCACCTGACAAGAGTCTCCGCCGACAGCGTGGAGACGCCCTGATCGCCGTCCCTCACCAGGCGGGCCACCTGGGGCGCCGCTCCCCTCGCGTCCAACGCGCGCAACGCCGCCACCGCCTCGCGGCGCACGTCCATCCTCTCGTCCTCGAGGCGCCCCGCTATGACGGAGACCGCCTCGCAGGCCCCCAGCGCGCCGAGGGCGGCCATGGCGGCGCACCGCACGAACGGCTCGGGATCCTCGACCATGGAAATCAGGTGGGTGACGGCCTCGGCGCCGCCGGTCTCCTTGAGCGCCTTTACTGCGTCCAGCCGCATGTAACCGTCCCCGTGACGGGCGAGGGGCACGATGCGCGGAAACGCCTCCGCCGCCTTGAGGTCGCCCAGCGCCTCCAGCGCGTGCCGAACCGTCAGGACGTCTTCGTGGTCCAGGAGCCCGATAATCGAGGGGATCGCTTCGCGGGCGCCGAGGCTCCTGAGGGCCTGTATGGCGTTCACGCACCCTTCGGGATCTTCCAGCATGCGGATGAGCTCCGGGACCGCCGAAAGACAGCGCCGCCGGGCGGCGACGCGGCACACGGCCCATTTCTCGTCCCTGCCCTGCGCCCCCCGCACGGCGGGCCCCGCGAGGGAATCGATATCCTCGTCCTTGAACGCGGGGGAACCGCGGTCGTGACCGGCGTTCGCCTCGAGAAATGCGCGGGTCCAGGCGGGATCGAGGCCCTCAGCGAGTCGGTCCTCTATGCCCGGCATCGCCTCGAGTATCGCCGGGGTGAGGCGCCTGCGCGCCTCTATGGCGCGGAGCGCCCGCCCCGCGCGCCAGGCCACCTCGGGATCGGAAGACTTCGCGGCCCTCTCAAGCTCGGCCACCGCCGCCGAACCCAGTTTCTTGAGACCCCGCTCCGCCTCCTCGCGGTCCTCCACCCGATCCGCGCCCAGAGCCTCCACGAGCTCGCGCGCCCCACGCGGGCGCTCCTCCTGGGCGCCCGTCCGGGCGATTGACAAGGCCGCCAGGACGATCGCTATCATAATCGACGGACCGCGGGATCCGTCCAAGTCCAGTACGATTGCGGCCGCCGGACGCCGGCGCCCCCCGCCTCACCCCAGCAACCCGACGCGCATCTGGCCGCCGGGGTACAAAACGACGAACCATTATCCGCCGTAGGCGGCGAATTAGAGCTGGTCGTTCTTCACGTCCAGCATGCTCAGGATGCCTTGACTCATCCCGAGGAATTTCTCTCCGGTCGTTTCGTATCCGAAGGCCGAGTCCCAGAAGATCACGCGACCCTTGGGATCCACGAGGCCCTCCATCGTCCTCTTGTAGGACGCCAGCGACATCGACCAGGTCCATCCCTCGAGCACCGCCTGCCCCAGCAGGTGCCCCTTGACCAGCGCGTCGGCGACCCCGACGTGCCCCTCCGGCACGCCGCCGAGGGCGCGATCGAGAAAATCCTTCAGCCTGGCCCGCGCCTCCCTGTAAAGGACGTATTTCCAACCCTGATAGTCAAGGGCGTACTTGGGCCTCACCTGGTCTGGGACGAACGTGGCGACGGCGTTGGGCGGAATCTCTGGGTTCGTCAGGGCATAGATGGGATCGTACGGCATCGCGAGGGGCTTGAGCCGCGCCAAGAGCGTGTCGCGCATCTCCTCCTTGGAAGGCGCGCGCCTGGGCGGCCCGGCCTGCTCGAGGAGCACGTGCACGGCAACCCAGTCGGGGATGGCCTGGCGGATCGCGTTTATCGTGTCAGGCAGCTGGGCGTGGAAGAGCGCGCCGAAGACGCTCACGTTCTTGACCGAAAGGGGCGGCGTCTTGATTATCATAGGGTCTCAGGAGCATACCAGCGCCCGGGCCGCCGGTAAAGCACCCGCTGCTGCGTCGCGGGGCGGCCTTTACGGATGGAACGGCCCGCCGATGAAATCGAACACGTTGAACGTGGGGACCGCGTCCCACAGGGCGCCCCAGGCGGGGCCCCAGCGCCCTCCCGAATGTGGACCGCAGTAATATCCGCCGTAGTTCGGCGGGCGCTTGTACTTATACGGCAGCCAGGGATACGGGCGGTAATAGGCCGGCCAGAACAAGCTTGGACGGTAAAAGTAACCGTAGGGCAGCTGCGACTCGCGCGCCAGCCACTCGTTGTATTCCTCCAGGGCCCTCAGCTTGCGCTCCCGTTCCTCCTCCCTGGCGCGCTCGCGCTCCCTGGCGGCTTCCTTGGCCCGCTCCTTGGCCTCGGCGCGCTCCTTTTCCACGATCTCCTTCTCCGCGGCCGTGACCCAACGCCCCTCGAAGAGCACCAGCCCCTTTGCGGCCTGCGCCTCCTCGAACGTCATCCACTTCCCGTCCACGTTTCGGTGTCCCAGCTCGGCGCGCGCCCCCGCGTGGTCCGGATCGATCGAGACGGCCCGCTCGCACAGTTCGCGGACGAACTTGGTGCACTTGTTCGCCTTGGCCCACTGGGCCAGTTCGAAGAAGTCCGACGCCTTCTTGGACTTCTTCACCCGGTTCCATTTCTGGTAGTACTCGTGAAGTGCCGTCCGGCCGGCCGATTTCGAAACCACGTCCCTGGCATCCAGCTCTATGACACCCGCCCCGACCTCGATGATCACCCTGCCGGGCCTAGCCGGGTCGGGCCGCTCGATCCCCTCGATCTGACGGCCGTTGGCCAGATGGAATTCGTCCGCGGCCGCCGTGGCCGATCCTATCGCCACCAGCGCCGCGACCGCCGCAAAGCTCTTCATAACGTCCTCCGAGGCACCCGCACTAATATAATATAACACGCAATCTCTATAATCTAGACGGGGCGTGGGCGGCTTCCCCCCGCCCGATTAGGGTTATGGATGGTACGGCGCCTTACCCGGTGGCCATCGTGCGCGACAGCTACCGTACCGCCACAGAGGACCGTGGCAGCGTCCGGTGGGGCGGCGGCATGGTCTTCATAGCGGTCGCCGACGGGGTGGGCGGGATGGCCGGGGGTGCCGCCGCCGCCGAGATAGCTGTTCGGCGGGCAATGGCGCACGGGCCCTCCCTCGACCCAGCCGTTATCGTCACGCTCCTTGTCGAGACTGACCGGCTGATATACGAGGAGCCGGCGGCGGGTGAGACTACGGCGGTGGTGGCCGTGGCATCGCCGCGGGGTATCGTGGGGGCCAGCGTCGGCGACTCCGGGGCGTGGCTCGTCACTGACGGAGGATTCATGGATCTGACGCGCCACCAGCGCGTGGCCCCGGCGTTGGGCAGCGGTTCGGCCGCCCCAGCGCCGTTCACCTGCGAGGGCCCCGCCGGCACCCTCTTGGTGGCCACCGACGGGCTCTTCAACTACGCATCCGCCGAGAGGATCTGCGCGGTCGTGCGCGGGCAGGACATCGAACGCGCGGCCCGAGGTCTGGTCGACCTGGCGCGGTTTAGGTCCGGCGACCTGCAGGACGACATAACCGTGGTCTTGTGCCGCTGGCATCCGGCGGCCGGCGCGTTCCTCCGGTCCCCTCGGCCCACCTAGAATTCCCGCTTGGACTCCCTCAGACAGAAGACGTAACCGGCGGGATTGGCCGCGTAAAGGAAGCTGTCGCTGGTATTGGTCATGATGTGCCGGAAGTGTTCCACCGGGTGCCGGCCCAGCACCTGGCCGGATATCTCGTCGACCTTGTATATCTCGTTCTTCGGGCCCATCACGAGCACGCAGTCCTTGCCCTTGACCAGATACCGTTCGCCGAGCGGCAGCTTCCAGCGCAGGTTCCCGTTGCGCTTGGGGCCCAAGGGCGCGTTGGTCTTCGGATCGCGGTGCATCGGCATAATCTCGAACGCGTGCAGCGCCCCTTCCTCCGTCTTCACGAAGACCGTGCTTTCGGTGGCGTGCGCGGGCGTCCGGATGGGAGCGCCGCACTCGTACTTCCACACGAGGGATCCAGCGTCGGCGTCTATGGCGTAGAATGCGCCATCCATGCCGCCCACGAAGAGGAACCTGATCTTCTGCTCGCGTATCCTCTTCTTGCCCTCCTTCGTCGTCTCCTCAGTGAGCTCGCGGTGGACGTGCACGACCGGATCGGCCTTGAGCTCGCGCAGCGTCGGGAACGTCCAGCTGAGGGAGCCGTCCTGCACCCGGTAGCAGTAGACCTGACCGTCGTGGCACACGAAGAAGAGCGAGGGCTCGTCGAAGACGGGCCGGTTCATGATGTGGTTCTCGCGGCTCTCGATCCCCGCGCGGTAGTAGGTGACCTCCGCGCCCTTGCCGTCCACGTCCAGCGCCCACACGCGGGCCAGATCCACGCCGGGGATGAAGACGTAGTTGCGGACCGCGAAGGGCCGCGCCCCGGGGATGAAGCCCAAGCGGCGCGACCACCGGAGCGTCCCCGAGAGGCGGTCCAGGCAGTAGATCACCTGGCGCGAGATGAAGTAGCAGTTGTCCCCGAAGGCGGCCACCCGGAGCCGCTCGCGGATTTCATTGCGCTTCTGCTGCACCTTCTGGGTCTCCGGGCCCACCCCCTTCTCCTTCATCACGTCGTCGATCTGCCTGTTGACCTGTAACAGCTCCGCCTCCAGCTTGCGCTTCTCCTCCGGAACCCCGTGCGCCACGACGGGTGCCCAGTCCAGCGGCGTGTCGGTGAGCACCTTGTGTATCCAGTCCACCTTGCCGTTGAACCGGTCCATGGCGATCACGTAGTTGTCCGGCGTCTCGATGAAAAGCTGGGATCCCTCCAGCGTCATCCGAGCGATCTCCCGATCGCTGAACCTGTACTCCCACTCGACGTGCTTGAACGGCATGCCCATCAGCTCGCTGTTTATCGCGTCCTCGCCCGGATCGCCGTATTCGGAGGCGGCCTCGTCGCCGGCGTACTCCCGGGCGGTGAGGCGCTCGCCGCAGGCCGCCAGGGCGAGCAGCAGTGACATGCCGAGCGCTCTCATTTGGCCTCCTTCTTCTTCAGGTAATCCGCCAGGTTGACGCGGTTCTTCTTCTCGTAATCCCTGAGCTTCTCTATGCGCTGGATGTCATCCTGTATGCGGTTGACGAGCTTGAAGATGTACGGCTTCCCCTCCAGGCGGTCCCGGAGGTCGCCCAGCATGACCTCCCAGGATCCGGAGTATATCTCGTCCCTGAGCGCTATCAGCGTGCGATCGTCGGCGCTCAGGCGGGCGAAATACTCCTCGTGCGGCGATCCCTTTTTGGCACCCATGGCAAAGCGCCCGCGCCTCCCCCGCGGAATACGAGCAGATTGTATGGCGGCCCTCGTGAACTGTCAACAAATGGGTACCCAGGCCCCCGTCAACCCCGTATATAAGAGGACGCCCCTGGATGACGTTTCCCTGCGCGCGTTCCGAGGGATACGGCCCCGTCAGGCAACCGGTCTCCGGTGACGGTCCAAGGCGAGCAAACCCAATGCCATCACGAAGACGCACGCCGAGAGCGCCAGCATCCATGCGGGCGGCTCAAGCTCGCCCATGAGGTCGCCGTAGAGGCTGGTCACGCACAGGACGGCGATGTTGTTGGCGGCATGGGCTATCACGCCCGCCCACAGGCTGCCCGCCAGCCACACCACCAGCCCGAAGTAAAGCCCCACGAAGACCATCATCAACTTCTGCACCAGGGGGCCGTGAAGCGCGGCGAAAAAGAGGGTGGTGAGCGCCAGCGCCCATCCCCATCCCAGCGTCCGCGCCAGGCCCCTGAAGACCAGGCCCCGGAAGAACACCTCCTCACAGACCGCCGGCGCCGCCACAAGCACGAGAACCGCCACGAGCCCGCCACGGCCCGTTACCCCCTTCACCTGTTCGGTCAACCGCCGCGCCTCACCCGGCGCGTCCAGTCCCAGATCCCACAACAGGCGCACTCCGAGGTCGTTTACCTCCTTGAGGAGCCACATCGATCCCAACGAGGCCGCCAACACCAGCCCCGCGGTCCTCAGGCCGATCGGGGCGAAACCGCTGTCCCGCAGCGGCTTCAACCCCGCCGCCTTGGCGTACGCCAGGGGAACGGCAAGGAAGACCGCCTGGAAAACCGCACCCAAGACCAGCTGAGGGAAACCCCCGCCGGCCGCCGCCAGCCCCCAGGCCCCCGCGTAGAAGATCAGCGTGAGCGCCAGGACCCTCGCCGAGTCAAGGGCGTCGGGCTCGCGCATCTACCTCTTCTTGAGCTCCTCGATCAGGCCGCGGAGGCTCGCCAGGCGGTCGGCAAGCAGGCGCTCCTCGAACTCAAGCGCCTTGAGCGCCGAGACGGCCGCCTGCTCCGCCGTGGCCTCCAGCTTCTTGGACAGTTCCTGCAGCTGCCGGTGCAGCTTGTCCATCTCCTCCAGCTGCTTGGTCACCCGCATCTCGATCTGCTGGACGGCCACGTACTTCTGATCGATGCCGGTCAGATCGCTGCGGAGTTTCGCCGACTCCTCGCGCTGGCTCGCCGCCAGCTGGACCTTGAGGGTCTCCAGATCCTGCTTGGTAGCCACATCTCCGGCGCAGCCCGCAAACGCGGCGGCGGCCAGAATCGCCAGTCTCTTCATCGCTCCTCCTGTTTCCGATCTTGGATGTCCCGCACGCATCTGAAGCCTATCTTGCTGGATCTGTAGGACGGATGGTACCAGTGCCGGCGCGTCACCCTGGCGTCTCTCTCGGCGTCTTCCGCCAGCAGCACGCCGCCCCTGAGCACCTTTTTCTTCTGGCCGAAATCGAAATGCGAAACGGAGCTCCAGGTATACCTGTCGAACCAGCTTGCCGTCCATTCGATCACCCCGCCCCCCATCGCCTCGCAACCCAGGAAGCTGCGCCCCTCTTCCTTCCGGTAGGACGCCCCCCACGGATACGCCCTCCGGCCCTGCGGGTCGAAACCCGCGGCCTTCTCCCACTCCACCTCCGTCGGAAGCCTCTTGCCGCGCCACGCGGCGTAACTGGCGGCGTCCCACCAGTCCACGAAAGTGACCGGCGCCCCCGGCCGCTCCCCCTGTGAATCCCAGCCGTCCGGGACGTGGCTCTTGCCCAGCGGCTCGTCCTTCGCGCAACCGGCATGGTGGCCGCCGTCCCCCAAAGCCTTGAGGAAGTCGGCGTACTCCCCCACGGTCGTCTCGCGCAGGTCGATGTAAAACGCCTCCGTGGAGGCCTTCCCGGGCGGCCCTTCATGGTCCCGCGCCAGCGGGCCGGAGGCGCCCATGGTGAATTCGCCACCCGGCACGTAAACCATGCCCGGCGGCGCGGCCAAGGCGATCTGGACCTCCCCCGCCACGCCGGCGGCCTCGTCCTTGGGCAACGACGCGAAACGCGGCTCGGCGACGCGGTCGAGAAGCGACCTGGCCTCCGCCCATGCGAGCCGCGCGACGGCGTCCTTCACCTTGGCCAGCAGTTCTTCATACTCCTTGCGGATCTTCGCGCGTTCGGCTTCAGCGGCGGCCCTGACCTCCTCCTCCGCCCTCCGTATCTCCTTCTCCAGCGCGTCGGCGTACCCGCGGGGTTCCCTGGCCAGATTCTTGAAGAGATCCAGCGCCTTGGGCCAGTCGCCGTTGACGCGCGCGCGGATCGCCTCGGCGTACGTCTCGCAAAAACCCCGGTTCGCCTCAGCCGGCGCCCGCTGGGACTCGTCGGCGAACTCCGCCGCCTTCGCCCAGGCGGCCGCCGCCTCCGTCCAGTCGCCTCCCTGGTGCCTCTCGGCCCGGCGGGACCATACGCGGTATGAACAGCTGCGTATCTTCCGCAAGGTTTCCGCGTCGTCCAGGTACTTCCTGGCCTGCTCGTAGTGCTCCAGGGCCTTCTCGTCGTCGGGCTGAGAGTCGCCCCTGTCGAGCAGGTCGCGGGCGCGGGCGTGGCGTATCTTGTCGTCCACGTCACTCGCCCCGAGGTCGCGGGCCAGCTCGAGATTCGTGTAGGCCTCCACCCACCGGCCGGCCGCGAACGCCTCGAGCCCGCGGGACTTGGCCTCCGCCCAGGGGGGTATCTCCGGCGCCTCCGGCTGCGGCGCAGGCGCCACGGGGGCCGGCTCAGGGGCGGGGATCGATGCCGTGACAGGTGTCGTCTCAGGCGGCGCATCGGGCACCTTCTGCAATTGCGGCGCGCGGGCCCTCGCGGCGTCGTAGGCGAAATAGGCACCGGCCCCCAAGGCCGCAAGCCCCGCCGCCAGGCCCACATAGAGCGCCCAGGGCCTCCTCCGCGCCGCGGCCACCTGCGCCTTGTCCATCTTGGTGGAAGGGCGCCGGGGCCCCCCGGCGATCTGGGTCATCAGGGTGGTCTTCTCCTCAGGAGTGACCTCCTCGAGGATGTCACGCACGGCTGAAACCAGCTCATCCGGCGTCTGGAAGCGATCGTCGGGTGACTTGGCCATCAGCTTGAGGATCAAGGCCTCCAACGGCTCGGGCACGGCCGGGTTTACCTCCCTGGGCGGCGTCGGCCGCTTGTGCACCTGCTGGTAGAGGAGAGACGTAAGGGTGTCCCCCACGAAAGGAGGCCTGCCGGCGGCCAGCTCGTAGAGCACCACGCCCAGCGAATACATGTCGCTGCGTATGTCGCAAGGGGCCCCCTGGGCCTGCTCCGGGGACATGTACTTGGCGGTGCCCATGATGATCTCGGACTGGGTGTAGTCCATCTCGGGATTCTTGGCCAGCCCGAAATCCATCACCTTGATGGCGTTGTCCTTCGTGACGATGATGTTGGACGGCTTGATGTCCCGGTGGACGATCCGGTGGCGCCAGGCGGCCGCCAGCGCCCGGCCCACTCGGAAGGCGACCTGGAGGATCTCCTCAAGCGTGAACTTGTAGCCGCGCCGTAGTCGCGAGGAGAGATCCTCGCCGTCTATGTACTCCATGGCGTAAAAGTGCTGGCCCTCCGCCTCGCCGGCGCCGAATACCTGCACAACGTGAGTGTCCACGAGCTTCGCCAGGAGGGCCGCCTCGCGGTGGAAACGTTTCACGAAATCGGGATTCTCGGTGAGTTCCTTCTTCAGCACCTTGATGGCCGCTGGACGGTCGACCGAAACCTGCCTCCCTACGTAAACGGCCCCCATCCCGCCGCGACCCAGTACGCGATCGAAATCGATCTCGTAGTCACCCCACCTTTTCACCGCCATGCTTGGGGGATTATATCCCCCTTTCCCCCGAAATGGAACGCCCCAACTGTTAACGTTATCGCGTCGCGATTTCGTTAACAGTTGGGCGGGTAAGGCCAAGGCCGAAGAGAACCCCACCGGGTATGGATATCAGTATCCAGGCCAGCTTGTAGAGTACCGACAGCGCGACCGCCTGGTTAGGCAACATCCCCCCGAACGCGCCGAACAGGAAGACATAAGCCCCCTCCTGCACACCCCAGCCCCCCACCGATGGGACGGCCGCCGTCACGATGAAGATGATCGGCTCGAAGACGAAGAACGCCCAAAGTGGCACAAAGTCTATACCAAGGGCCCGCGCAAGCCCGTAGGCCACCAGGATGGCGGATCCCTGAGACAGCACGGAAATGCAGGCGGCCCCGGCCACCATCCCCCGCTTCTCCCTCACCGACCTGAATACACCGTCGAGCTCGGCCAGAACCTTCCTGAACGGCAGACGATCTTTCACCCACCCTCGGAGGCCCCGGTTGAAATATACAGCATACGCCAGGACCATCAAGACCGGCAGGCCGTACGTCACAACGACCGGGGTCTTGTCCCGGAATCTGCCGGCGTACGGGGCCATGCAAACCGCCCCCATAACCACCATCACGGCCAACCCCACCAGGCGGTCCAGTATCACGGTCCCGACCACCGCGGCCTTGCGCTCCTCCCCGGAGGCAGCCATGACCGCCTTGGCGATGTCCCCGCCCACCGATCCAGGCAGGAAATTGTTGAAGAATATGCCCGCGTAAGTCACCAAAAAGGTCCGCCCGAACGGTGCATCGAAACCGTGCCCCCGCAGCAGCAGCCACCACCGCAACGACATGAGCAGGGTCGGCGCCAAGAGCGCCGCGACCATGGCGGCGAAAAGGGCCTTGTCGGCGCGACCGAAGAGCGACAGGAAACCCTCCTGCTCGATCACGTCGGCCGAGGCGTGCTCGGTGATCCGCCCGTCGGCCCAACGCACGACCGCCCGCCCACCCTCACGATCCACGCCCAGGATGTCAACCCGGTCGAATAAGCCCGCCCTGCCGGAGGCGTCAGCTATGCGGATCCCGTCCTTGAAGCGGATCATGTTGACGACGACGGCCACCGCCGCGGCGGTGAAGACGACCCGCAGAAGGTGCCAGGCCCAGCGCCCGCGTGCCTGAGGCGAAGACATGATGATCCGCCTATGGCACGCCCCGGTACCGCGTCCGCGCGTCCAGTACCCCTTCCATCTCCGCCGCGTAACGACGCAGCACCCTGACGGCCAGATCCCGAGGATCCACCTTGAGATCCGCCAGCCCCCTCGTCTCCACGCCCACCCCCTCGGCGCGCCGGACGTTCACCGCGAAGTGTATCTTGGCCGATACCGGCGTGACCGCCGCCACCGATATCGACAGCTTCCCCCGCCCCAGAAACAGGTCGTCGCCGTCACGAGTCACGCCGCCGCCGAGCTCGGACTGCACGACGGCCGCCAGGAGCCGCTGGCGCAACACCGCCTTCTCGAGATCCACGTCGAAATGCTCCGCGATGAAGTGAAGCATGTCGGGACCCGCGATGCGGGATCCTGCGCGCAGGTCGGCGACGTCCACAACGTTGGCCGGCGGAATCCCGCAGGCGCCTCGAAACGCGACGATCGAATCGCCCTGGATGCCGAACTCGCGGAAGGCCCAGAGCGAATGAAGCTGGGTCCCGTCATAATCGATCCGCGCGCCGACGAACCGCGTCTTCATCGATTCTCGAGGGCCCTTTCCCACGCCGCCACGCTGCGCTCCTCCACCGACAGGCCCGTGAGCTCCCCGAGCTTCAGGTGCGCCATGAACGCCACGCTGGGATCGGGATCCCCCAGCGCACCTACCAGCGCCTTCACCACGTCCGGGCGACCGCCGAAAGAGGCCATGGACTTCACCGCCTGGCGGCGCACCGCCGGATCGGCGTCCTTCAGCGCCTCCAACAGCGCCGCCAGCCCCTCCTCGTTCCGCAGCGCCCCTATCGTGATGCACGCCTGCTGGCGTACCAGGGGATGCCCGTGACGCAGCTTGGGGACGACGTGCTGGAGGGAATGCGGCTCGCCGATCGCCGCGATCGCCTCCAGCGCCCCCAGGACCACGAGCTGGTGCCGGTCGTCCAGCAGCGGCACGAGCTTCCCGAAATCGCGGGTCCAGGCAAGCTCCTTCGCGCCCAAGTACCGCTCGAGCGGATCTCTGCTGTTGACGTCGGGCTGGGGACCACCGCAGCACGAAAGCGACACCAGCCCAAGTATAAGCCTCCGCATCGGCGGTATTATAGGCGCCTGGGGGGATCTATCAACGACTCCGTTGGCGGGGAGGCCTTCATCCGCGCCTGACGAACCATCTCCAGACCGCCTCGGCGATCGCCTCCGCCATCTTAACCCTGACTTCCCTCCGGGCCAACCGTTCCTCCACCCATGGATTGGAGACGAACTCCAGCTCGACCAGCGCCGCCGGACAGTTGGTGCCCCCTAGGACCCTCAGATTCTTCTCGTCCTTGGTGCCGCGATCCTCGTTCCCCCACACGTCCTGCAGCTCGCCGCGGATGAGCCGGGCGATCTCGCGGCTCTCCCGGTCGCGCGAGCCGCGCGCGTTCTTCGGGACCCACACCTCGAATCCCCGCGGTCCGGGATTAGCAACCCCGTTCGCGTGGATCGACAGGAAGAGATTCGGACGGTGCGAGTTCACGATCCTCACGCGCTCGTCCAGGTCGTCGTCCACCTGCGGGTAGAAGTGGCGGTCATCGCTCCTGGTCAGGATCACCGCCGCGCCCCACTCCCTCAGTATCCTGGCCAGTTCGAGGGAGACGGCCAGGTTCACGTCCTTCTCCATCAGGCCCCTGCGCCCGACGTAGCCGGTATGAACGCCGCCGTGGCCCGGATCTATCACGATCTTGCAGGGCGGCAGGCTCCTGCGGGCCGCTGGGGGCGCCGCGGGCGGAGCGACCTTGGGCGGCAGCAGCGATGGAGGCGCTTTGACCGCCGCCTCGCGCTCTATCATCACCGCCAGCTCCGCCGGAAGGATAAAGCGGCCGCCGACCAGCGCCGCCGGGGAGGCGAGCTTCACCGGAGCCCCGTTGACGATCGCGACGTGAAGGCCCGGGGCGGCGACGATTTTGAGACAATCCGCCTCGATCATGTGGCGTCCCGTTGCCGGATCGCACGTCCAGGTGACGTCGTAACGGCGGCCCATCTCGTCGAGATCGGTGCAGTCGTGCCCGAGCAGCGACATCCAGAACGCCAGCGCCAACATCTCTCCCCCTCTCCGCGGGAAGTCCGGCCCCGCCGGAGCCCCCTTCAATCCAGGGACCTACGGTTTGAGCGCCTCCTCCTTCGACACGGCCTTCAGGAAGAACCCCTCCTTCAGGCCGCCCTGGCGCACCATTTTCCAGTCAGGTCCGTAGTAATAGGTGACCGTCTTCCGGCGGTCCGTGCGGGCGAAGACCACTTGCAGTTCCCGTCTGACGCCCTCCATCTCCACCGGTTCGCGGTCGCTCACCTCGACGACCCTGATGCCCGGCTCGTCGACATAGGGCGACAGCACCCGGAGAAGGTACGTGCACCTGCCGGCCCCGAGGAGCATCTTCTGCATGACCTCGCCCACGTCGTCGAATACCACCCCTTCTTCCACCCGGAACGACGCCTCCTCCTTGAAGCCGTTCATGTCACGGGAGGAGGCGGCCTTGCCGGCCTCTATCGACGCCGATGCCCGGAACCGCCAGCGCTCCTTGGAGGTCTCCTTCGTCCGATCCGATTCCACCTTCTGGCGCCTGCCGTCGGGGGTAAAGGACCCGCGCACCGACGAAGTGT